>ERZ842401.6332-NODE-6332-length-12670-cov-12.539992_pt1 | contig 12670 bp, 21 predicted proteins | sample MGYA00521270_ERZ842401 | MGnify/ENA primary metagenome ERZ842401 (study PRJEB31892, sample SAMEA3878208) | bioreactor metagenome | biome: Moose rumen | place: Sweden | collected 2011-10 | study: EMG produced TPA metagenomics assembly of the PRJEB12797 data set... | reverse complement strand
TTTGATTATATTTGCCATAACTTTATAAATGATTTATCAACTCTTTCAGTTCCATATTTTGTAATTATACTTTCCAAAACTTAAAACTTTTCCTTAGCATTTCATTCTTATCTTTGCGGCATGAAAGAATTATTGAAATTATACTGTCGCATCCAAGAGTGGCGTTATCATCGCAAATTCTGCAAGTTGTTCATGTTATTCATTAACAAAACCGGAGATGCTGATACCGCCTTGTCATATGCCGCTACTACTTTTGAGTGGCTTTATCAGTTTGACTACCCGGAACTGTACCGTCATTTCCGTAAACAGGTCGGGTTAGATGCTTAGTTTTCCCCGATACAGGCATACTGATAGCAATGTCAAATGAAATCCTGTTGGTGTCCCTTTCCGACATACTGCCACTAAGCACCTTTATGTCGGCACCGCCCTCTTTGCTACTCTCAACGGATAAGTCGAAATGTACTGAGCATTGGCTGGTGCCAGTAATACTGGGATTTATATACACTACATTCTTCAGTTCCTCCTGCAACTCACTCACTGCTTCTGTGATGTCGGTTATTGCGGTCTTTATAAATTCTTTCAGTTCCATATCTCAGTTATCTTTCTTCAATTCTACAATTTCGTTAATAAACTGACTTATGTTCTCCGCATTTCCGTAATAGTAATGCGTTTTGTCGTACCATTCACATACTGCCTTGCTACCATTTGTGCTATATTCCCATGTATATGCTGAGACACCGTTCTGCTTGCTATAAACAAATCCAATAAAAGATGATTGTCCAATAGAACCTGTTGATGGAGTTTCCAAAAGCCAAACTGCTATGCCAGGATGGGTGTCTATGTTCCTCCGCTCTATCCGCATATTTTCTAAAAATACTTCTGATTTCTTACCAAAAAGATGCGATAAGATATTTCTGAAATACTCTTTTGACGAAAGTATATCTATTTTTATCTTACCTGTGTTGATTTCTTCAACAAGTAAAGGTGCAATCTTCATTGAAAGCGTCTTGTTGCAGATGCTTATAACGTCATCATCAGAAGACTTAACCGTATTTTTGGCTATCTTGTGGCGAAGAAAAGGTATTGCAAGAAATATTTTTTTCAGAGGATTAACCTTAGGCTTTGCACTCTTTCTTGATTTTTTTAATTTTTCTTCATTTTTCTCTCCAATACCAACTATTCCTAAAACTGATCCATAAACAAACTGCAAAAAAAGACCAGTTAGAAGTAAAGCGGCAAAAATGCCCCAACCTCCATGTTCTATCAATATTCGCCATAGGGCAATTACATTGTATAGGGGCAATAGAACACAGAGGGCAATAGAAAGCCAAAAAGATATGCGATTGTTTTTTACAATCCACCCAAAAGGCATCAATCCAAGAACTTGCAAAACAGTAATCATCCCCTCAATAATCCCACCCAAAAAGATAAATGCAACTATCATCTTCCAAGTTGACAGGCTTATAATCCACATCGTTGGTAAAACTATAGCCAAGTGCATGATACCTGTGTAGAGCGGTGTATAGATAAGGGATGAAAGTATCTGCCCTATTATTTTGAGTGCTTTCATTATCTTTAGCTTGAATGATTTCTTTTTTGAAATGAATTGGAAGTTATAAACATAATCACATAGAACTTTTTTCATCTTACTCAATATTGCATCGTTATCCACTATTGAGTTTATGTATTTTGTCTCTCTGTCAATATTATGTACCAACTTGTTCTTGTTGCCAATACCAAATGTGTTGTAGCAATTCACATGTTTGGAATGCTTTCATCAGCATATCCTTTGTGAGAAGTGCTTTTATCACTAATTCAACTACTCCACGTGCGGTTCGTTCATCTGACAGGTTGCTGGTGTCTAACTCATGAGCATAGATTAAAGACCCGTTTATGATTTCAAAAACAAGTATATCCTTGATGGGATTATCTTTCAGTAAAGACCGAATACCATCTTCAAACTGAAGTATATATTTGAACACCTCGTTTTTTTTCATTACTTCTCCATCAGCACTTTAATAAGTCTCTCCTTCTCCTCTAACAACTTCTCCAGCATCGTAACACGCTCCTGAAGTATGGCTGCATCCCCTATGGTAACGCTACCGACAACATTGTTGTTACCAGCAACATTACCATTGCCAGTAGCAACAGCATTACTTCCCTCCATCGGATAAAAGAATGACATCTTAACACCGAGTGCCTCAGCTATACGTTCAATCGTATTTGAGCGTACGTCCTTACCTTTGAAACACGAGTTGAGTGACTGGGCTGTTATGCCCAATCTCTCAGCAATCTCATTGAATGGCACGTTCGTCACCAAGATTTTCTCTTTCAATTCTTGACCACTCATAAGGTAATTTCCTTGTTGTTCTTGTTAATAATTATTAAATCTTACGAAAAATAAGGTCGTTTTCTTGTTTTAATAAGATTATTTCCTTATCTTTGCATCGTGTTTAAGCCTCGTTGCTCTGCAACTGGCTTGATTTCAAACAGCAAAGGTAAATAAAAAAATATGAGAAAACAAACAAAAACAGTAGAAAAATCTCCCATCATCCTTTGCGATGATGACATGCAACGTGTGGCTGTCATCACAGAGGATGGTAAAAGAGGTCCTACGAAATGGGAGGTGGTGCATACCGCATACCTCCTGCTACGCTATCCCAGCAACGGGAAGGGGTTGGCCATGAAGATTTTGGCCTCAGCCATGAAGATGCTTTGGGCCGCACCTTGGAAAGCCCCGCAAGCATCTTGGGAAAACGACGACCTGACAACACCTGAAGCACCGATGGCCGAGAACGTCACACGATGATAGCCGCCACACTCAGGGCACTGCATACGGTTGCATCTCTGCTCAATGGAGCGAAGCACATGTTCTTGTATCATAACAGACAAGATTAGAAATTAGACAATGCAAAGATAATAATAACAAACGAGACTGCCGAGCCGACAGGTAACAGCAAGTTGGAAATTAGACACTTTTAACCTCGCCTCCGGCAAGGCAGCTCTCTCAAAAAAATAAACGAAAGAAAATGGCAAAATCTGAATTTCGCGTCGTTCGAGAAACGCAAGTTAACACTCCCGAAAGCCTTTTGACGGTCGAAAAGGGAGAAACGGTAAAAGTATCGTGCAAGGATTTCTCGCCTTACAGCACGGTTAAGAGCGCAGCCACACGCCTTAACCAGCGTGCTGGCTTTGTTGAGTTTGAGATAACCACACCCGACAACGGTGCAACAATCATCATCAAAAGAAACTAAGTCATGAAAGAATTGTTCACTCCATTCAGAAACTGGCGAGTGTGGTGCCTCGGCATCATCGCCACAGTAGCATTTATGCTCCTCTGCGGAGAGACTGATGATTTCGGCTACTTCGTCTTCATCAAGGCACTCGGCTTCGGTCTCGCCTACATCATCTACCGTCTTGGCAAATACTGGGATGCCAAGGGAAAAATCAATGAGTTAACAGCACTTGCAGAAGAAGATTAACCATGAGTACCTATATCCAGTTTCCCGACAAGGTGGTGTCATACGACACGTTCATGGACGACCTTTCATCGCGCATTGTCCGCAAGATGCAGCGTGCGGAGGCAGACCCTGAGACGGTCAGCCAACGAAAGGCTTACTCCATCTTCGGACGTGCCAATGTTGACCGCTGGCGCAGAGAGGGACGCATACACCCCTGCAAGCGTCCGGGCAAAGTGGAATACTGCATGGCAGACTTACGACTTCTTCAGCAGACTCGGCAAGATTACTTCAAACGATAAAGAATATGGAATACGCAATCTACAAAACCACCAACGGCAAGCAACCTCGTATTATTCACCGCTTCACACAGGAGGCTTCTGGCCACAGGGCGAAAGCCGCAGCACGTGAAAAACTGTATGATATGTGCCTTCGCGTCCTCCTGCGTCCGATGCTCTACCGTAATGTCACCGCCGCCACAAAGGACGAGTTTCAGTACGACCACATTTCAAGCGTGAACACCTCCGAGTGCATCCGCTTCTACATCGACAAATTATAAGTTAAACCATTTAATAGTATCTATTATGAGTCAAATCAATCTCACCGTCGAGCAGCTTAACCAAATGCAGCCCCTCGACATCGTAACGTCGCCAATAGTACGCGACAAGTTCATCAATATCTATGATACCCTTTGGGGTAACGGAACAGGCGAAGCAGCCTATGAGCGCGAAAGCAACTACTTCAACAAGTTGCTGCGCGATACACCCGACCTGCAAAAAGGCACTCACTTCTCTTTGTTCACTGCGTTTATCGACCTCGCCGTATGTGGTCTATCGCTTGAACAAGGAACACGCGCCTTGTGCTACCTTATCGGACGCAACCAAAAGACCACTCCGAAACTCGACCAGCAAGGCAGACCTTTGAAAGACCAAAAGGGCTACATCATCTACAACTGGGAGGGTCGCGTTGTTCTAACTATCTCTGCTTACGGCGAACTGGTGCTGCGTGAACGTGCCGGACAGATACGTCATGCCGACAACCCGGTACTGGTGTATGCCAACGACGAGTTTTCTTTCTCCGACAAGAACGGACGCAAGGAAGTGGAATATGTGTGCCACCTGCCCCACACTGGTCAGCGTATCGTGGCTTGCTACCTCCGTATCACTCGCGCTGATGGAAGCATCGACTACTCTGTCATGACAGAAGAAGACTGGGTGCGCCTCGCGCAGTACAGCGCACGTCAGAACAAGAACGGCGGTGCCAACGCTCTCTATGGTGTTGACCAGCAAGGTGTGGTGAACATCGACAGTGGTTTCCTAATGGCTAAGTGTATCAAACACGCTTTCAAGACTTACCCGAAAGTCCGCATTGGACGCGGTACTGAATTACAGAGCCAGCAGGTTGAGGAGAAAGAAATCGAAATCAACGACGATTTGTATGGTGTTGACACCGAGACTGGCGAGGTCATGCAGCAAGAGTCACAGCCGTTTGGCCCTCCTGCCAATGACGTTTCTGCAGGTGTAACCGTAGATGCAGGTGACGACGATGGCTTCTAACGATAGAAAGGAAAGCGTGTGCAAGGGATGTCCGCAAGCCTATCGCGCTATCAACGGTCTCTTTTGCTCACGCTTACACAGATATGTAGAGTATTGCAGGGTTCAACCTTGCACAAACATTATTCAATCCACAAGACAGGCATCATCATGACAACAGAAATAACAATATTTGAGCCTCAGAATGTAGCCACTATTGCACAGGCTGCGCCACAGGCTTTCAAGGAGAACAGCGTTTCACACGACCGCTGCCTCCAGTTCGGACAGGAACTGCTCAACAGAGTAACTACCGAGGGTATGTCCGACGAACTTGACCAAGAGATAGCAACATTCATTGAACGTGCCAAGAAGACACTGAAGAAGATGAACGGCAAACGCTCTGCCGTTACGCAACTCTTTGACAATATCCGCTCGGTCTATACAAAACTGGAGAATGAAGTTGACCCTGCCAAGAAAGGTACGGTTGCAGCACAATTGCAGGAACACCGTAACAAATACGCTGCCAAGAAACGTGAGGAGTACGAGGCAGAGCAGCGCAGAAAGCAGATGGAACAGGCAAAGGCAATGGCTAAGAATAAGTATGCTGCCGATGTCGAAGACGACTTCCTGCGCCAGTTCAATGCGCTTGTTGCTTCTACCTGTAACCGGCTTATCGAACTTGACAAGTCGCTGACACTTGAAAACTATGCCATCGTTTACGACGGAGTGAAGAACACCAGCGACCAACTTTCACAGGACTGGTTCAATGCGCTTCGTCCCGAAGTGCTGATGCCCTCAGTTCTCTCGCCCGAAGAAGCGCGTGCCATCGCAGCCGAAGTGAAGCAGAAGATACAGCAGCGTTTCAATGAACAATTCACTTTTGAGATTTCCACCAACCGCGACGATATTCTTGACCGTCTGCCATCCAAGCGTAAGGAATTGGAGCGCATTGCCAAAGCCAACAAGGAGGAGGCAGAGCGTATCAAGAAACAGATGGAGGAGCGTGAGCGCAAGGAAGCCGAACAGCGAGAGAAAGAACGAGCAGAACGTGAGGCTAAGGAGAAAGCTGCTGCCGAACTCGCTGCACAGAAACAGGAAATGGACGGTCTTTTTGGTGCTGCTGAAATACAAGTCAACCAGTATCAACCGAAAACATCAGTCAAGAAACGCCTCAACGTACTCAACTCTGAGGGCTTCATGCAGGTTGTTGGTATGTGGTGGGCGCAACACGGCTGCACTCTCTCTGTTGCTGAACTTGAAAAGATTTTCTCAAAGCAACTGACATACTGCAACAAACTGGCTAACGACAAGGAACACCCAATCTTTATCCAGTCTGAACATATTGAATACGTGGACGATGTAAAAGCAAAGTAACTATGTACGAAAGCGGATATTACCCTCCGGGTGCGGAGCATGACCCAAACGCTCCGTGGAACCAGTCAGAACCCGAACCTGTATCACAGGACATCGAGTATTCCTGCACCATGCGTCGCACGGCAACCGTTGAGACTACCAACTATGTGCCAGGTACATGGGAAAAAGACGAGGACGGCTTTGGCTTTCGTGACGGTGATGATTTCTCCGATACCGACTGGCTGTCCGACTTCAAAGATACCTATCGTACACCGAAACAACTCATTGACCTGCTCAAAGAAACAGCCAAGGAACTTGCTGATGGCAAGATGCCTAACAAGTCAAAATCGTTTTGGAAAGACGTAATGGCAGATTGTGAGGACTGGAGTATCGACGATGAAGAAACAGAAATGCTTTGAACATGATGAATATCCAAGATGTAAACTACTACGAGCGAAGTGAGGTCAGCAACTCTGACCTCACCGAACTCAAAAACCTGCTCCATCCGCGCCTACAGTTTGGCGATAAGGAAGCAGCGTTCCGCTTCGGCTCACTCGTCGATGCCATCATCACAGAACCCGACCGCGTGAACTACTACCAGTACACCGTGGACGATGTTCAGTACACGGAAGACGAGTTCCAGCACGCGCAGGAAATGTACCGCTCTTTGCGTAGGGAGGCTCGCAATGATGCTTTCCTTGCAAAGGTGCTGGAGATAGCCGACACGCAACGCTGCATGGTGAATAAACAACAGCAATTCGAGTATGGTGGGTTTGTTTTCACTCTCGACACTCGCTGCAAGTGGGATTGGTTCCTTGACCTTTTCGGCTTCGGTGGCGACCTCAAAACGACTTTCGCTTCTACGCAGAAAGAATTTGACGAGGCTGTTGACTTCTTCGACTGGGACAGGAGCCGTGCATGGTACATGGATATTGCACACTCCGACCGTGATTTCATCTACGGCATCAGCAAAAAGAACTGCTGCGTGTTCAAGAAGTTCATCAACCGCGACGATGCAATCTACAAGCGTGGACGTGAGAAATATGAAGAACTGGCATTCCAGTATTGGTGCCTCAACCTCTAAAAACCTGCAATCATGAAAGAAAACAAAACAACCCAAAAGCAATTCATATTGCAACACCTGCAACAGTTTGGCTTTATCGAACCGCTCACCGCTTTGCGAGAATACGGCTGCTACCGTCTTGGTGCTGTCATATTCAACCTGCGTGCCGAGGGCTACAATATTGTAACAGAGAGAATGGAAGCCAAGAGTAAGATAACCGGCAGACCTGTACAGTTTGCAAAATACATTCTACACGCTTGATATGACAGACACATTGAGACATCATCTGAAGATTGAGCCGTACCCATATCAGCGAGAGGGTATCTGCTTTGGACTTGACAAGCAACGGCTGCTTATCGGCGATGAGCCGGGACTTGGTAAGACACTCCAGTCCATCGGCATTGTCGATACGGCTAACGCCTACCCTGCGCTTGTTATCTGCCCGTCCTCGCTTAAAATCAACTGGCAGCGTGAGTTTGAGAAGTTCACCAACAAGAAAGCACTCGTCCTTGACAACGCTACGCGCACGGCATGGCCGTACTTCCTGCAAATGGGTATGTTCCATGTTGCCATCGTCAATTATGAGAGCCTACGCAAGTATTTTGTTTGGGACATCAATTCTGCAGACCGTCGCTCTTTCCGTCTCAAAGATGTTGTATTCAATGATGCCATCAAGGTTTTCCGCTCGGTTATCATTGACGAAAGCCACCGCGTCAAAGACCCAAGCGCACAGCAGACAATCTTCACACGCGGCATCGTTGAGGGCAAGGACTTCCGCATTCTCCTTTCGGGTACGCCGGTTGTCAATCGTGCAGAAGATTTGGTTTCCCAACTCTCCATCATGGGCAGGTTGCAGGAGTTTGGCGGTCGTGGCAAGTTCCTCGCCGACTATGGGGAGAATGACAACCTTGAAGAACTGTCTCAGCAACTCTACCGCCGCTGCATGATACGACGTGAAAAGGCAAAGGTGCTGACGCAACTGCCCGACAAGACACGTACAGACCTCTATGTGGAAATATCCAACCGCGACGAGTACGAACTTGCAGCGGAAGACCTTGCCGAGTACCTGCGTCAATATAAGGAGTGCTCCGATTGGGAGATACGTCGCAAGATGCGCATGGAGGCTCTTGTCAAGTTCATGACACTGCGCTCGCTCTCTGCCAAGGGTAAGGTAAAGCAAGCCATTGACTTTGTTCGCGTCTTCCTTGCATCCGGCAAACCACTCATACTGTTCTGCTCACTCCATGAGATTGTAGATGAACTGTGCAAGGCGTTTCCTGATGCTGTACGCGTAACAGGGCGCGATAACGCCACATCGAAGCAACAAGCCGTTGACAGTTTCCAAAACGGATATAGCCAGTTGATTGTCTGCTCAATCAAGGCTGCTGGTGTTGGACTGACGCTGACGGCATCGTCAAACGTGGCTTTCGTAGAATTTCCTTGGACTTATGCCGACTGCTGCCAGTGTGAAGACAGAGCGCACCGTATTGGGCAAAAGGACAACGTGACGTGTTACTACCTCATCGGTCGCCATACCATCGACCGTGCGCTCTACGACATCATCCACAAGAAAAAGTCCATTGCTAACCAAATCATGGCTGCTGACGATGAGATACCTACCGACGAAATGTATTTCAACGAACTGGCTTCTATGATACTCAACCCAGACAATGACGATGGAGATATGCAAGACTGACATCAAAGCAATCATCGGTTTTCTCGATGATGCGGCAACGCTCGTTGACGAGGAATGCCAACGGCGAAGCCATCAGAAACGCGGCTACCTGCTGATGCTCAACAAGGCAAGGCTCATGCGACTAATGAAACAGAAACTTGAACGTAAATTATAAACTCTAAAAATTAAAAAATTATGACAAAAAGAGACCTCGCCAAGGAACTGGCTAATCGTTCCAATCTAACCCCATCACAGGCTATCCATGCCGTCGAGGGTATCATCGAAATTATTGCGGACGCACTCGCCAAGGATGAACCAATCCTGCTGCGTGGCTTCGGCACAATCAAGACAGTGCAGCGTGCAGCAAAGCCAGCACGCAATATCAGCAAAGGCACAACGATGATGCTGCCACCTACCAAGCAAGTGAAGTTCATCGCCTACAACGAACTTAAAGAACGTATCAACCATCATGGACGTTATGCAATACTTCCGTAAGAGCAAGGGAAACAACAAGTACCACGCTCAGAAGTCGGGTGGCTATGACTCACGAAAAGAACACAGACGCGCCAACGAATTGCGACTGATGCAACGAGCAGGGCTTATCTCCAATCTGCGTGAACAGGTGGCCTACGAACTCATACCGGCACAACGTGGTGCCGATGGCAAAGTGATTGAACGTGCCTGTTCCTACATCGCTGATTTTGTCTATACCGACAAGGACGGAAAGACCATAGTCGAGGACACAAAGGGAATGAGAACCGAGGTGTACCGCATCAAACGCAAACTAATGCTCCAAGTCCACGGCATAAGGATTTCAGAACGATAAAACAATTGACGACATGGCTACACGGCAAATAAAAACAACAAACTATTTCTCCCACGACAGCAACGCACGAAACGACGAGAAGCTCATACGCTTGCGCATGCGCCACGGCGCAGCAGGATATGGAGTTTACTTTATGATGCTGGAGCGGTTGAGGGAGGAAACCGATTACATGAGTGTCAAAGATTATAATATGATAGCCTTTGACCTTCGTGTCGATGCTGCCCTGATAAAGTCCGTCGTTGAGGATTTCGGGTTATTTGCCTTTACCGAGAATGGTAAGTGCTTCTACTCCGAGTCGTTCCTCAAACGTATGAAAGCCAAAGACGTAGTGGCTGAAACAAGGAAAAATTCTGCATTGGCAAGATGGAAGAAAGAAAGTAATAAAAGCACCGACGATGCAAATGCAATGCAAATGCAATGCAAATGCATCGAAAATGCAATGCAACAAAGTAAAGAAAGTAAAGAAAGTAAAGAAAGAAATATATCGTCGACGAAACGCGCGCGCGAGAATGCTTCCAACAATGCTTTCTTGAAAAAATTCTTTCAAAAAAGCAATCAGGCGAACATCGACGTACTGCTCATGAACTACGGAATGAAAACCGATGAAATGCAAGAACTCAGAAAACTCGCTGAAGAAGTGGTTGCCGAGTGGAACATCTCACAGAAAGAACATAACGACTACACCGACTGGTCGCAACACCTCATCGCCGCAATGCGCTTTAAGGTAAAAGACAAGCAACGAACAAAAGGAAAAAACGTCAACAACGATAACAAGCCGCCAGCAAATGAAGACTATCTGTATGACGGTGGCTTTGGAAGCAAAGATGTTTAATCTCATAACTGAAACAATGGAAGAACAAGTGAAGTACAAGGCTCGCTTAACCACAGAGAGCGTAGAAACGGTAAACCAAATGAGTGACGAACAAAAGCGCCAACAACAAAAGAAAGACGCTCTTGCACGGATGAACATCAACACGCTTTACCAGTGCATCGAACAAACCCTCAGGAAGATGAGGCGTAAACAAGAAAAAGCACAAGACCTCTCAAACGAAGAAGTGTTCAATGCACATGCCAATACGCTTATCTGGGTCGCTAACAACATAGTGTTGGCTCACCAGAGACGTAAATTTGTCGTCGACGAACACAACAAAAAAGTGCTGCGCTTCCTACTCTATTACTTCAACGGCTGTCCACTTGCTGAAGAGGTGTTCCCATCACGTGGATATAAACTCCACAAGCACATTATGCTGCAAGGGGCTGTCGGTACTGGGAAAACATTGCTCATGCAAGTCTTCTCTCAATACCTCAGCATCACAGACAACCCTCGCTTCTTCCACAACCTTTCAGTTACGCAGATGGTGAACTACTACACACTTCACAACAATCTCGACCGATACACATTCAATGAGGAAGGAAACAAAGGATTTAAGTGTGAACCAGTAAACATCTGCCTCAACGACATCGGAGTACAATCCACCAAGTTCTACGGCATCGACACCGATACACTTACCAACGAGTTTCTTCATGCTCGCAATGAGATTTGGACACAGTACCACAAAATGGCACATCTGACAACAAACCTCACTAACGAACAACTCAAACAGAAGTACAAAGATGGCTTCGGGCGACTGCTCGACCGCTTCAAAACTTACAACATCATCCCACTCACAGGCGAAAGCCGACGCTAACGAGCGCAGAACCACGCTCGCGTGAGTTTCGCTCATACGAAGCCGATAATGCGCTTTGCTAATTACCGTGCCAACGAGCGCAGAACGAAACTTGTTTCAGTTATGCCGAGTGCAGCCGACAATCAGCGAAGCTAATTACTCCTACTAACGATGAAAAAGAAAAATCAATACACACCAGAACAAACGTTCCTCCTTAACGGATGCGCATCATTTTCCGCTGTCATCGGAGACATCCTTTCTGCCAAAACAGTTGATGCTCTCGCGTTTATAAGACGCGAAGAGGTTTATAGACGTGACGTAAAGTGGTGGACTAACCGCGTTGAATACCATCGCAGAGAACACGAGAGCCGAACAAAGTATGTCATTACCGACCAGATGACCTTTGCCGACGTTTGCCAAACGGCGGACGACTACATTACGCAATACTTCACGCAACTTGAAGCCTGCCTAAGACTTGCGATGAGACATTACCCAAGCCTCAATACAATCACTTTCACGAAACTACTCTCTGCCTTATTCTATGCCGAGGCCGTGCAAGCGGTACGCAATGCTATGGTTGAAGTGATGAACAACAAAGGAATACGCGCCACGGGATTTCGCTCCGAGCCAGCAACACTTTTCAGACCTCTCGCCGCACTGACGAAAACATACGCCGCTGCTCTCCTCGGCGGAACAACTAAGTATTGGAAACAGGCAAACGATACTATTCAAGAAATTGCAAACAATAAGCAAGTCTCCCTCGCGGCAAATAATCTGGTAAAGCACTTAATAACTGACATACTCACAGATTTAATTAACAATCCAAAACAATAAACCAAACAATCCAAACCAATGAACAACAATTTCAAAAACCAAATCGTCCGAGTGGGCGATGTAGCGTTAACGATGGTAGCCGTCGAAGGCGGCACGTTTCAGATGGGTGCGTGGGGTAAGACGCTTGACACTTTATTTTCCTTTAACGATGAAAAACCTATGCACGAGGTAACGCTCTCCGATTATTACATCGGAGAGACGGAGGTGACACAAGCCCTTTGGGAGGCCGTGATGGGCAGCAATCCAAGTGAGTTCAAGGGTG
>ERZ842401.6331-NODE-6331-length-12671-cov-5.088697_pt1 | contig 12671 bp, 10 predicted proteins | sample MGYA00521270_ERZ842401 | MGnify/ENA primary metagenome ERZ842401 (study PRJEB31892, sample SAMEA3878208) | bioreactor metagenome | biome: Moose rumen | place: Sweden | collected 2011-10 | study: EMG produced TPA metagenomics assembly of the PRJEB12797 data set... | reverse complement strand
TGGAGCATCTTTTCGCTCATCTGTGCGTTGCAGTGGGGCCTACCCCCCTCCCGGCCTCCCCCGAGGGGGAGGTGGCTGAAGCGCTCGGTCTGGATGTTGCGGGCCTTGATTACTCTTTCGCGGATAACGGAACTGGGCTCACCGGGCTGCATCTGCGAGAGCTGGGCGAAGGGCACGGCCTGAATTTCGCAGTGGATGTCGATGCGGTCGAGTAGGGGCCCTGAGATTTTGTTCATGTAGCGCTGTATTTGGCCTGGGGTGCAGACGCAGTGGTGATGAGGATCGCCATAGTAGCCGCAGGGACAGGGGTTCATGGAGGCCACGAACATGAAGGAGCTGGGATAGTCGACGGTGTAGCGCGCACGGCTGACGGTGATCTTGCGGTCTTCGAGCGGCTGGCGCATCACCTCGAGAACGGAGCGGTTGAACTCAGGGAGCTCGTCGCAGAAAAGCACGCCATTGTGGGCCAGCGAGATTTCGCCAGGCTGCGGACTGTTGCCGCCACCGACGAGGGCTACTTGCGAGATGGTATGGTGAGGGGCGCGGAAGGGCCGTTGACTGATGAGGCTGGTCTGTCGGTCCAGTTTGCCGGCCACAGAGTGAATCTGCGTGGTCTCCAGACTCTCGGCCAGCGAGAGGGGCGGCAGGATGCTGGGCAACCGCTTGGCCATCATACTCTTGCCCGAGCCCGGAGGGCCTATCATGATGAGGTTGTGACCACCGGCGGCAGCCACTTCGAGGGCGCGTTTCACGCTTTCTTGTCCGCGCACTTCAGCAAAGTCGAACTCATAGTGGTTCTGCTGCTCGTAGAATTCGCGACGGGTGTCGATGACGGTGGGCTGGTAGCTCTGGTCGCCATTGAGAAACTTGACGACATCGGTGAGCGTCTCCATGCCGTAGACCTGCAGTTGGTTGACCACGGCGGCCTCGCGGATGTTCTGCTGCGGCACGATGAGGCCCTTGAAATGGTCTTTACGGGCCTTGATGGCGATGGGCAATGCGCCGCGGATGGGCTGCAGACGACCGTCGAGTCCCAGTTCGCCCATCAGCATGAAGTGTTCGAGACGCTCAGTCTCCACCTTGTTGCTGGCGGCTAAGATGCCGATGGCGAGCGGCAAGTCGTAGCCGCTGCCCTCCTTCTTGATGTCGGCTGGCGAGAGGTTGACGGTGATGTCCATGACAGGCATCTTGAAACCGTTATTCTCGAGGGCGGCCTTGATGCGGTCGTAGCTCTCTTTGACAGCCGTATCGGCCAGTCCGGTGAGGTGGAACTGCACGCCGCGCGACATGCTCACTTCGGCGGTCACGGTGGTGACTTCAAGACCGTTGACCGCAGCACAAAAGGTTTTTACAAGCATCGGTAGTGTTATTTTTATGTGCAAAGATAGGCTTTTTTTCGATAAAATGACTATCTTTGCGCACAAATTAGGCATGAATCACGAAAAAATCATATAAGAATGATGCAGGAACAACGCATGAACTGGAATCAACTGATTTCAAACTGCCGACTTGGTCAGGAGCACCGTCATCCTGAACGGCACGATGTAAGGACGGAATTTAAGCGCGACTACGACCGGCTGATCTTTTCGGCACCCTTCCGTCGTATGCAGAACAAGACTCAGGTGTTCCCTCTGCCGGGCAGCATCTTCGTGCACAACCGTCTGACCCATTCGCTCGAGGTGGCCTCGGTGGGTATGTCGCTGGGCAGCGATGTCTATCAGCAACTGCATGAGCGCTATGGCAGCGAACTGAGTCCGCTGGTAGCTGAGATTGGGCAGATTGTGGCTACGGCCTGTCTGGCCCACGACATGGGTAATCCGCCTTTCGGCCACAGTGGTGAGAAAGCCATCCAGACCTTCTTTACCGAGGGTAAGGGCGCCTATCTGCAGCAGAAGGTGTCGGGCCTGTTCTGGAGCGACATCACCCGTTTCGACGGTAATGCCAATGCCTTCCGCCTGCTCACCCACAGCTTCAACGGTCGCCGAAAGGGTGGCTTTGCCATGACCTATAGCACGCTGGCCTCCATCGTGAAATACCCATTCCCCTCCTTCCGTGCTACAAAGAATAAGTTCGGCTTCTTCACCAGCGAGCGCGAGAACTACGAGGCCATTGCCGACCAGCTGGGCATCCCCATGTTGTCCGTGGGCAACGGCTACGACCGCTGGGCCCGCTACCCGCTGGTCTATCTCGTAGAAGCAGCTGACGATATTTGCTATGAAATCATGGACCTGGAAGATGCTTTCAAACTGAAGATTCTCTCATACGAAGAGACATCGCAGTTGATGCTGAACTTTTTCGACGAGGAAGGCCGGACGAGAATATTGCAGCGCATCAACAACGAGGAACTGACCGATCCCAACGAAAAGATACAATACCTGCGTGCCTGCGTCATAGGACTGCTGGAGAACGAGTGCGTGAAGACGTTTATGGACAACGAACAACTCATCTTGGAAGGCCGTTTCGAGGGTTCGCTCATCGACAATATCGCCCCGTTGCAGCGCGATGCCTATCAGCGCTGTACGAAGATTTCGAAGCAGCGCATCTACCGCAGCCGTCCCGTGCTCGATGTGGAACTGTCGGGTTATCGTATCATGGCTACACTCATGGAACTGATGGTCGAGGCTATTGAGCACCCCGAGCGCTACTACTCGCAGCAACTGATAGGGCGCGTCAGCAGCCAGTATGACATCAATAGTCCTGACTTGGAGACGCGCCTTATGGCTGTTATCGACTACATTTCGGGCATGACCGATGTCTATGCCCTCGATGTGTATCAGAAAATCTGCGGCATTTCGCTGCCCATCATTTAATGTAAGGGTGATTGCTGCACTCTATTTCAGCACGCCCAGTTCGTGTCCCACCTTGATGAAGGCCTGGATGCACTGGTCGAGCTGTTCGCGGTTGTGGCCGGCCGAGATCTGCACACGGATGCGAGCCTGTCCTTTCGGCACCACAGGGTAGTAGAAGCCTGTGACGTAGATGCCTTCCTCCTGCATCTTGGCGGCATAGACTTGCGACAGCTTGGCATCGTAGAGCATCACGGCACAGATGGCACTCTGCGTGGGCTTGATGTCGAAGCCAGCTGCCATCATCTTCGAGCGGAAATATTCTACATTCTCTACCAGCCGGTCGTGAATCTCGTTGCTTTCCTCCAGCATCTTGAACACCTCGAGCGAAGCACCGATGATGGCCGGAGCCAGCGAGTTGCTGAACAGATAGGGACGACTGCGCTGGCGCAGCAGCTCGATAATCTCCTTGCGGCCAGTAGTGAAACCGCCCAGTGCACCGCCGAACGATTTTCCCAAGGTGCCAGTGTAGATGTCCACGCGGCCGTAGGTGTCGTAGAACTCGCTGACACCATGTCCCGTAGCACCCACAACACCGGCTGAATGGCTCTCGTCGACCATCACGAGGGCATCATATTTCTCGGCCAGGTCACAGATTTTGTCGACAGGTGCCACATTGCCGTCCATCGAGAACACACCGTCGGTCACGATGATGCGGAAGCGCTGTACCTGAGCCTCTTGCAGACAGCGTTCCAGTTCCTGCATGTCGGCATTGGCATAGCGGTAGCGCTTAGCCTTGCACAGGCGCACACCGTCGATGATCGAGGCATGGTTCAGTGCATCGCTGATGATGGCATCTTCCTCGGTGAACAGTGGCTCGAACACGCCGCCGTTGGCATCGAAACAGGCGGCATAGAGAATGGTGTCGTCGGTCTTGAAGTAGCGCGAGATGGCTGCTTCGAGCTCTTTGTGGATGTCTTGTGTACCGCAGATGAAACGCACGCTCGACATGCCGAAGCCGCGACGGTCCATCATCTTCTTCGAAGCCTCAATGAGTCGGGGATGGTCACTCAGGCCCAGGTAGTTATTGGCACAGAAGTTCAGTACTTGCTTTCCGCCCACTTCGATGGCGGCACGTTGCGGGCTCTCAATCAGGCGCTCTTCCTTGTAGAGTCCTGCTTCACGAATCTCAGCAAGCGTCTGGCTGAGATGTTGTTTCATTTTTCCGTACATAGTTGATTAGATTTAAATTGGATATAGGATGATTAGTCAGTAAACAGGTAGATTCTTAGTCGGTAAAGTCGAAGGATAGCTGGCCGTCGCCCAGCAGGTTATAGCTGCGGCGGTGGTAGGGGGTGATGCCAAACTCCTTGATGGCGGCGCGGTGCTTGCGCGTGGGATAGCCTTTGTTCGACAGCCAGTCGTACTGGGGATATTCCTCGGCCAGTCGGTTCATGTAGTCGTCGCGGTAGGTCTTAGCCAAAATGGAGGCTGCCGCTATCGAGAGATACTTGCCGTCGCCCTTTACAATGGTGGTATGAGGAATCTCGATGGAACCACCATCTACGACGGAGGAATACGGCTTGAAACGGTTGCCGTCGACGATGATGGCCTGTGGCCGCACCGTGAGCTGGTCGAGCGCGCGGTGCATGGCCAGGATAGAGGCATTCAAAATGTTGATTTCATCGATTTCATTGGGCCCGACGATACCGACTGCCCAACTGATGGCATCGCGCTCTATCTCGGTTCGCAATTGGTAACGGCGGCGCTCAGTGAGCTGTTTCGAGTCGTTGAACATCGCGTTCTGATAGTCGGGCGGCAGGATGACGGCTGCTGCATAGACGGCACCAGCCAGACAGCCGCGACCAGCTTCGTCACAGCCGGCCTCAATCAGTCCTTCGTAATAATGACTTGCAAGCATAGGTGAATGTGGTTGAATGGTTGTTATGACAACCGCTCGCTATTTTTTTAGTGGAAAAGGCTCACCTCGGCAACTTCCTTGCGATGCGGACGCTGCGGTTCGCTCTTACGGTGGCCTACGGCGATGACAGCCACGATGGTCTCGCTGTCGGGAATGTTCAGCACACGGTGCAGGTCGTCGGCATCACGAAGACCCATAATCAGCGTGTCGATGCCCAGCTCGGCGGCTTTCAGCAGAAGGTAGCTGTTCTGCAGTCCCAGGTCGTAGCAGCCCCATCCGTTGCCCAGTTCGTTGTCGGGCTGCGACGAACCGTCGTCGGCCCGATGAAAGCCTGAGCGGTTCTTTACAAACGAGGTAACAATCAGTGCGCTGCAGTCGGCCACGCGCTTGCGGTTGTTCTCCCACAGACAGGCCATCACCTCGGGCATCAGAGCACTGTCTTTCATCACAATGTGATAGCGGCCTGTCTCAGAGTTTTTCCACGTGGGGGCCTCCAGGGCGGCGGCAATCATTTGTTGCAGTTCGTCACGGCTTACACTCTTCGTGTTGTCGTATTCGCGCACGCTGCGGCGGCGCATCATCAGTTCATCAAACAGTGTCATATTGTTATGAATAATGGTTTATAATTGCTATTAAAAAACTGTCGGCAGTCACTTATTTCTCAAAATGTTGCCAGTCTTTTAGTGACCGCCATGTGCCTCCCCATTTGAAGCCGCGTTCAGTGAAGAGCCGCCAAAGCAAGTCGCCCCGTTCTATTTTATAATTAAATGTACGCGCGCGATTAGCCCAAGGCTTTCCGCTGAGCGGTTGCACGTGCTGACCTCGCACGCAGGGGTTATATAGCGGGTTAATGTCGATGGCCATTCCTTGGGAATGCTTCGATAGATGTTTGGAGCCATCGACTGCTCGGTAGCAGAAACACGAGGTGTTATTGGCACTCATTGACCGTTCATCGTTGGCCCCATAATTGTCAATGAGTTGCATGCGCTCTATGGGATAGCGAGCTTTGTATAGTTGCTGAAAAATGTATAGAAGATCGTCGGCAATCAGTTTGTTGCATACCAGTTCGCCACAGTGAGTTGTTCCCTGCGCATCTACATGTAGCACGGTGAGATAGCGCAGGTCGGTGCGTTTTGTCAGGCATCCTTTAGGATAGCTTTTCCCTTGCATGGTCTGAAAGATGCTGTCGCTAAGCATTTGCATGGTGAATGCTTCTTGTGCAAATGTGCTTGACGGAATGAGACCGATGGCAATATACAATAACAGTTGTCGCATGGCTTTTAAGGATGTATGTAAGGGGCCTTGTCTTTATTAAAGAAAGAGCCCAAATATTATATTCAGGCTCTTTCTTTTTTATCTGCGATAATGATTTCTTACGCCTTTGCCTCTTCCTTGATGGTCTTACCCAGCGTGAGGTAAGCCACGGGAGCAGCGATGAAGATACTAGAGAGCGTACCGAAGACGACACCCAGAATCATGGCAAACGAGAACGAGCGGATGCTGTCGCCACCGAGCACGAAGATACAGATCAGCACGAGCAGTGTGGTCACCGAGGTGTTGATGGTACGTGCCAGCGTCTGGTTCAGCGACTCGTTGAAGATGAGCTGACGGTCGCGCTTGCCATAGAGGTTGATGTTCTCACGGATACGGTCGAACACCACCACCTTATCGTTGATAGAGTAACCGATCACGGTCAGGATGGCACCGATGAAGGTCTGGTCGATCTCAAGCGAGAAGGGAACGAAGCCCCACAGGATTGAGTACAGGCCGAGCACGACGAGTGCATCGAGAGCCAGGGCCACCGTAGCACCTGTTGAGAAAGCTATATTGCGGAAGCGCAACAGAATGTAGAGGAAGATGGCAATCAGGGCGATGATGACCGAGATGACAGCACCGTAGGTGATGGTCTTAGCTACTGAAGGACCAACCTTGGCCGACGAGATGATGGAACCACCCTCGCGAACGTCGGGGTTCTTGAAGTCCTGAATGTTCTCCTGACTTACGAAGCCGCCCTTGGTCAGCGTCTCGTACAGGATGTTCTCTGCCTGATCGTCCACCTCAGGATTGTTCGACTCGATATCCCAGTTGGTAGAGATACGAACCGTCTTGCCGTCGGTACCCAGAGCGATGACGCTGGTATTGGCAGGCTGGCCGGCCTTCTCGCCGATGGTGTTGATGAATGCACCTTCGAGGGCAGCACGAACCTCCTCCACATGGCTCTCCTTGTCGAGGGTCACCACATAGTTGCGACCACCGGTGAAGTCGATGCTCTGGCTCAGGCCGCGAGTGAACAGGAAGCCTAGGAACACGATGGCTGCCACACCCCAGATAGAGAAGGTGGTCTTCCACATGCCCATGAAGTTGAACTTCGTGTTCTGCATCATGTTCTTCGAGTAGCCTGTCACGAAGGTCAGGTTCTGCCACTTGTCCTTCTTCATGCGGTTCTCGTAGACGATACGTGTCATGAACACAGCGGTGAAGAACGAAACGGCGATACCGATGATCCACGTGGTAGCGAAGCCCTTCACAGGACCTGTACCGAAGTAGAGCAGGATGATACCAGTGATAAGCGAGGTGAAGTTAGAGTCGAATATGGCCGAGAAAGCGTTCGAATAACCCTTCTGGATGGCCTCTTTCACATTCAGACCGCGACGAAGTTCTTCCTTGACGCGCTCATAGATCAGCACGTTGGCATCGACGGCAGTACCCAGTGTCAGCACGATACCAGCAATACCCGGCATGGTCAGTGCGGCCTGGAACGAGGTGAGGATGCCCAGTGTGAAGAACAGGTTGAAAATCAGTGCAATATCAGAAATGATGCCAGGAATGAAGCCGTAGAGCATCACCATGTAGATGCAGAGCAGTACAAATGCTACGATGAACGAGATGATACCCTGCTGGATGGACTGTGCACCCAGTGAAGGACCAACCACCTCTTCCTGTACGATGCGCGTAGGAGCAGGCATCTTACCAGAGTTCAGCGTGTTAGCCAGGTCCTTGGTGTCCTCGATGGTGAAGTTACCGGTAATCTGCGAGCGACCGCCGTCAATCTGCGACTGAATGCGGGGAGCAGAGTAAACAGCATCGTCGAGCACGATGGCTACTGCCTTGCCCAGATTCATCTTTGTGATCTGGCTCCAGCGGCGGGCACCGTCGCTGTTCATTTCCATCGACACTGAGGGATGTCCCATCTGGTCGAAGTCGTCCTTGGCGTTGGTGATTACGTCACCTTCCAGCGGAGCACGTCCGTTGGGCTCAGTAATCTTTAGTGCATAGAGTGCAAACACATCGCCGTGTGAGCCAGTACCAAAGTCCTCGGCCTTGGCACCCCAGCGCAGTTTCAGTTCTGCAGGCAGAATCTGCTGGGCAACTTCTGAATAGATAACCTTGTCGACATCAGCGGTATCGCGAGCCAGTGCATAGCCTACGATGGCCAGAGCCTGACCTTGTGTGGGCTGGAACACGGCAAAGAGAGGATTCTGCTTCAGTGCCTCAGCCTTGGCCTGTGCGCTGGCTTTGCTGTCAGTCTTGTTCAGCTTGGCGGTGAAGGCAGCGGCAGCAGCGCTCGTGGTGTCGGCTTCGGCAGTCTCGCTGACGGCAACAGTGTCGTTGCTCTCAGCACCCTGCTCGTTGCTCATCACGGCAGCATAGCGGCTGTTCAGCTGGCTGAGCAGCGGCACAATCTCCTGACTATTATAGGTCTCCCAGAACTCCAGATTGGCTGAACCCTGCAGCAGCTTGCGAACACGCTCGGGCTCTTTCACACCTGGCATTTCAACCATGATGCGCGACTGGCCTTCCAGACGCTGAATGTTGGGCTGAACCACACCGAACTTGTCAACACGCTGGCGAACAACGTTCTCAGCATTGTCGATGGCCGACTGCACTTCGGCGCGCAGGGCACTCTCCACTTCGGCATCGCTCGACTGTGTGCTCACCTTGCCCTTCATCTGCTGGGTAGCGAAAATCTCGCGGAGGGCGCGGCCCTCAGCGTTCTGCTTCCAACGGTTGATGAACAGCGAGATAAAGTCGTCCTGACTGGTCTCTTCGTCTTTCTTGGCCTCTGCCATTGATTTCTGGTAGGCAGCGTCCTGCTTGTGGTCGGCCAGCACGTCGACAACATCGGGTACTGACACCTCCATGATCACGTTCATACCACCTTTCAGGTCCAGACCGAGACCGATTTCCATTTCCTGGCACTGCTTCAGCGTGTAAACGCCGAGATACACCTTTTCGTTCTTCAGAGAGTCGAGATACTCCTGTCCTGCCTCTTCGCCCATGGCCGCTGCCTTATCTGCATAATGCTTGGTCACGAAGCCAAAGGAAAGATAGAAGCAGCATACAAGCACAAGTGCCACTGCAATTGTCTTTACTAATCCTTTGTTTTGCATTGTTTTTTATTATGTTATTTGTTGATTTTATGCAATTTAGCCTGCAAATATAGTCATTTTTACTCGTATGGAAAAATTTCTCCCCTATTATTGCACATTTTTTAAGGTTTTTCCTTCATTTTCAGCCAACAAACCAGCGGATAATGGTCGCTGGCATCCATTTGTTCGTCAATTTTGCATGCATAGGGAGTGAAGTGGCTGGAGCACATCATGTGGTCGATGCGGAAGTAGAATCCACGCCGGTTGAACGAGATGCCCAGACCGCGTCCGGTCTCCACATAGCAGTCGGTCATTCCTTCGGCCATGCGTCGCCGGGCGTATGAGATAGGGGTGTCGTTAAAGTCACCGCATACGATGACGGGGTAGCGGCTGTGCCGCTCCACATAGCTATGCACGCTGTCGGCCTGTGGTGCCCGTATGGTCATGCCCTCACTCAGTTTTCCCAGTAGCATTTCAGTCTCGGCCCTTGCCGTGTCGCGCCCCATGCCGCCCTTGATCATCTCTTCGTAGCGGTTGCGGTCGGAGCTTGACAGATGACTGCTCTCCAGATGGTTGTTGATGACGATGATGGTGTCGCCGCCGATGTTCAGAAAGTAGGCCACGCTGCCGTTGGTCTTTGAGTCATAGTTGATGCGTTCCTTTTTGATGATGGGGAACCGTGTGTGGATACCCATGTAGTTATAGCCCAGCGTAGCCCTACCGCTTACCATCGTCGTGTCGTTATACGGGTAGTAGCGTTCATACGCCTTCAGGTCGCTATAGTTGTCTTCCTGCAGGCATACAATATCGGCTTGCTGGCTTTTCAGATAGGTGAAGATGGTGTCGAAGGCATGCTCGTATTTCTGGTTGCCTCCGAAGATACACACATTGTAGGATGCAACGCAGAGGGCGTTTTCAGGGATGTTGCTCTTGCCGTGGAGTGGCACGTAGACCCTGATGGCAGGGTAGGCAATTGCGAAGCCGATAATGGGGATGAGCAGACGCTTCCAGCTGAGCAGCACCCAGAGGGGAACGAACAGCAGGTTGGCCAGCAAAAAGAAAGGGAACACCATACCGGCACACGCCAGATATTCATGGCTGATGGGCGACAGGTGGTCGCTGTATGCCGTCACCACCATCAGGACGATGGTCATGACGTTGGCACCAACCAGCAGGTTCAGCAAGAATGACTTGATTCTACCCAACATTGTTTCGTCTCGGTCAAATCTGGCGATGCGGCTCAGTCCTTAAACCTCACGGCTGTCTTCGAACAGTCGTTTCTTCTCCTCTTTCGTCAGACTGTCATAGCCACTCTTGTGAATCTTGTCGAGGATGGCATCTATCTCGGCCTGCCGTTGCTGCTTGCGGGCGTTGTACTCCATGTCGGTCTCGCGAGGATTGGTGCGCCTCGTCCCGTCATACTTGGTGCGCTCGGCCTTCATGCCCGAGTGGCCGCGCTGCTCGTCGAACCTTCGCTTCATGTTGTCGAAAAACTGGCGGCCGCTGCCCAGGTCGAAGTCGCGTCCTGGATGCTTCTGCCAATAGCGGATGAGCAGAAATCCGAACAGCATGCCGCCCAAGTGGGCCATGTGGGCCACACCGTCGCCGGCAGAGTGGACGGCCGAGAACAGTTCGATGGCTGCATAGATCATGACGAACCACTTGGCCTTGATTGGAACAGGGAAGGGAAAGATGAAGATGCGCTCGTCGGGGAAGGTCATACCGAAGGCCAGCAAAATGGCATAGACGGCACCCGAGGCACCGATGGTCAGGCTGTAGCTGCCCATCAGGAACTGAACCACCTCCTGACAGAGGCCTGCTCCGATGCCGCACGCCAGATAGTAAATCAGGAATTTCCTGGGTCCCCACACCCGTTCAATCACACAGCCAAACATCCATAGCGCGAACATATTAAAAAACAGGTGTGTGAACGAACCATGCAGGAACTGGTAGCTGACGAACTGGTACAGATGGAAGTAGGGCGACCCGAAAAAGTGCAGTCCTCCCCAAAAGGCCAAGTCAATGCCCCTCATCTCCAAAACGATTGTTGCCAAAAAGGCCAGCAGGTTAATGAGAAGCAGATTTTTCGTTATTTTCGGAATACTTTGAAACACGGTGTCGGTTGATTTTATGTTCTTATTGAATTTACTGCTATTTGCGCGCAAAATTACGAAAAATATCTTGTTTTTGGCATAAAAACGGGCTTAATACACTTTTTTTTCAGTAAAAAATGCAATTTTTCGTGTTTTTTGTTTGTTTTCTGAATACTTTCTCTTATATTTGCGTCAGATTTTTAACAATAACTCTATTTATACACCTTTTAAAACAAAAAAATTATGAACAAGACTGAATTAGTTGAGAAGATTGCCGCAGGTGCTGGCATTACCAAAGTTGACGCAAAGAAGGCTCTTGACGCTACTGTGGCTGCCATCAAGGACGCTCTGATTGCTGGTGATAAGGTTGCTCTCGTTGGCTTCGGTACTTTCGCCGTTAACGAGCGTCCCGCTCGCGAGGGTATCAACCCCGCAACAAAGGCTAAGATTAAGATTGCTGCCAAGAAGGTTGCTAAGTTCAAGGCTGGTGCTGAGCTTGCTGACGCTCTGAACTAATCTTCCTCAGAACTTACATAAAAAAAGGACACCGCAAAGGTGTCCTTTTTTTTGTGCCGCGAGCGGAAACTTGTTCCGCTTGCTGCATTTCTTGCTTTGCAAGCGTTGTGCCGCGAGCGGGACTCGAACCCGCACAACCGTTTCGGGTCAAGGGATTTTAAGTCCCTCGTGTCTACCATTCCACCATCGCGGCCTCAGCTATGCCTACGTGTTCATCCCCTTTGTATGGGGGAACATGTTGCAAGAGCGGTTGCAAAGGTACACCCTTTTCTCGGAACGACCAAATGTTTTGCCATTTTTTTCGATTTATACACCAGCAAGTGCTTTTTTTCAATTTGTTTTTTATTACAATGGGGGCGGCCCGTTGCTGTTTAAAGCGAGACAGGCCGTCCCCATTGTGTTTAAAAGCTTAACGCTTCTCTTACTTAATCACGACTTTCTTGCCGTCTACGATGTAGACACCCTTCTGGGTGGGTTTGCTGATGCGGCGGCCCAGCAGGTCGTAGTTCTGTCCGGTAGGCTGCGACACTGTCGCAGCAGCCTCAACCTCATGGATGCCATTGACAATCACCTCCGTCGGTTTCACGGTGATGCCGCTGATGGCGATGCCCTTCTGCTCACCCACGGCGGGAGCGCGGCGGGCACTGCGGCTGGCCGCCGGAGCGTTCAGCCACTGCAGGTACTCATTGGCAGCGGTGCGGCGTACGGCAGCACGCTGTGGAGCCTGTGCAGGACTGCTCATCACCATGGCGAAGATGTAGGCGTAGGTATCCACGTCGATGTCGTAGCTGACGATGACGGTGCCGTGGTCGGTCTTCTCGAAGGTGGCAATCTCCTTGTCGCCGATCTTCACGCTCAGGCGGTAGTCGCCCCACGTCTGGCACTCAATCTCCACGGTGCCCTTGCCGCCGCTAAGCAGCACGCTTAGACCGGGTCACCTGTATAACCGCGTGGATTAACCGAAAATCTTGACCAGTCTGAAGAT
>ERZ842401.6330-NODE-6330-length-12672-cov-4.513910_pt1 | contig 12672 bp, 9 predicted proteins | sample MGYA00521270_ERZ842401 | MGnify/ENA primary metagenome ERZ842401 (study PRJEB31892, sample SAMEA3878208) | bioreactor metagenome | biome: Moose rumen | place: Sweden | collected 2011-10 | study: EMG produced TPA metagenomics assembly of the PRJEB12797 data set... | reverse complement strand
CGGCATCGTCAATCTCGTAGGCCGGCGAGCCGTCGCAGCTCCACTTCACGGCCTTAGAGCCCTCCTTGTACGACTTGGTGATAATCTCCACTTTCTTCGACACCATAAAGCTGGAGTAGAAGCCCAGGCCGAAGTGACCGATGATGTTGTTGGCGTTGTCCTTGTACTTCTCCAAGAAGTCAGAAACGCCCGAGAAAGCGATCTGGTTGATATACTTGTCAATCTCCTCCTCGGTCATGCCGATGCCACGGTCGCTGATGGTAATAGTGCCCTTATCGGCATCGAAACTGATGTGCACGGTCAAATCGCCCAGCTCGCCTTTATACTCGCCCTTTTCTGCCAAGGTCTTCATCTTCTGCGTGGCATCAACGGCATTGCTCACCATCTCACGCAGAAAAATCTCGTGGTCACTATAAAGGAATTTCTTAATTACCGGGAATATATTCTCAGTCGTTACTCCAATGTTACCTTTTTGCATAGTTCTATTTCCTTTTATTGTACTTTATATGTTAATTCTTCCATAAGCTATGCAAATATCGTGCCACAAATGGCACCCTAATCTGCAAAAAGAAAGGACACGCGTCATTACGTGTCCTTTCTTTTTGCATTTGTCGCTAAGCCTGCTATGCCAAGCTGCCTTTTATCGCCTGGATAATCCGCTCTACATCCTGATCACTCACCATCGGCCCGCTAGGCAGGCAAAGCCCTCGTTTGAAAAGGCTCTCAGAAACTCCGTTTGTGTAAGCCGGAGAATTTCTGTAAACGGGTTGTTTATGCATTGGTTTCCATAGAGGACGGCTCTCAATATCCTCCCGGTCCAAAGCTATGCGCATTGCCTCAACATTTTTGTTAGGTTCACAATCCGTATGCAATGTTCCACCTTGATGAAGAACGCCAGCAGCCCCACCTACAGCACCATGTACAGCTTCTGCGTAAGACAGCTCTTCACCTTTCACTCGCAAGTCCTCGTCAAGAACGACCGTACTTAACCAGAAATTGGACTCCATGCCAGCCGGCTCATCATGGAAAGTGATGCCGTCTAATCCAGAAAATGCCTCCTTGTACATTTGAGCAATATGCCGATGATGAGCGATATGCTTCTCCAATACCGTCATCTGTCCACGACCAATGCCAGCACAAATATTGCTCATCCGATAATTATAGCCAATAGCCTCATGCTGATAATACGGATATGCTTCACGGGCTTGAGTTGCATACCACATTACCATATCCTTTGCAGCCTTATTCGGGCATATCAGTGCACCGCCTCCAGATGTAGTAATCATCTTATTGCCATTGAAAGACAGCACGCCATAATCACCAAATGTTCCGACCACCTGGCCTTTATAGAGAGAGCCAAAACCTTCCGCAGCATCCTCTATAACAGGAATTTCATAACGATTGGCAATCTCCATTATCTTATCGATATGCCCTGGCATACCATACAGATAGACGGGTACAATTGCTTTCGGTTTTCTCCCCGTCTTGAGCATACGATCCTTTATTGCCTCTTCCAGCAAATCAGGATTCATGTTCCACGTCTCTGGTTCCGAATCCACGAATACAGGAGTAGCTCCCAGATAGGCAATCGGGTGGGATGAAGCGCAAAACGTGAAGCTCTGCACAATCACCTCATCTCCAGGTCCTATCCCACAGGCCAGCAATGCAAGGTGTACAGCAGCAGTACCACTCGCCAGTGCCACGACCTCTTTATCACTTATCATTTCTCCATTATCCTTTAGAAAAACAAAACTCTTCAAGTCTTCCTCAAAACCGTTCACATTCGGCCCTAGAGGAACAACCCAATTTGTATCAAAAGCTTCTTTGATATACTTTTGCTCTATACCATTCTCGCTCATGTGGGCGAGGCACAAATATATACGTTTCATCATTCTCTTATAATATCAATATAATTAGTAATGACATACTCTACCATCTCGTCGGTCAGCTTTGTGTGCAGAGGCAACGTCAATTCGTTGTAGAACATATCAAACGCATTGGGGAAGTCCTTGATGTCGAATCCCAATGCCTTATATGCCGTCATCATGGGCAGTGGTTTGTAGTGCACATTGCAGGCAACATCCCTTTCTGCCATTTTCACAATCACCGCATTGCGCTGTTCCATCGACATGTTCAGCAGCCTGGTGATATAAAGATGTCCGCTGGACGAAGTCTCCTCCGAGGGATAATGGTTCAGCACTTGCACGTCCATTCCTTTCAATGCCTCATCATATCTTCCTATTATCTGCTTTCGACGTTTCAACAATTCATTATAGCGTCTCAACTGTACAAGTCCCATCGCCGCCATGATATCGGTCATGTTGCACTTATAAAGAGGAGCTACGATATCATATTCCCACGCTCCCAATTGCGTCTTTGCCAGTGCATCCTTATTCTGTCCATGAAGGCTCAGCAACTGAAACTGCTTATACAGTTGCTCATTGTCAATGCCATCCCTGCCCAGCCAAGTCAAGGCTCCGCCTTCAGCCGTTGTCAGATTCTTCACTGCATGGAACGAGAACGAAGTAAAGTCAGCCACCGCTCCACACATTTTCCCATGCCATTTAGCGCCAAAGGCATGAGCAGAATCAGCCAGGACAATCACCCGTCCGAAAGCTGCCTGAATGTCATTGCTGGCCTTAAAGAGATGCCTCTTGCTTTCAACAGCCTTATAGACAGCTTCATAATCACAGGGCACGCCACCAAGATCCACAGGTATAACGACCTTTGTCCGTTCTGTGATGGCTTCCGCCATCTTGTCATAATCCATCTCAAACGAGCCTGGTTTTGTGTCGACAAGAACAACTTTGGCTCCCACATGGCAGATTACAGAGGCCGATGCCGTATAGGTATATGCCGAGGTTATCACTTCATCGCCCGGTCCTACGCCAAGCGCCCTGAGGATTGATTCCATACAGGCCGTTGCAGAATTCAGACACACGGCTTTCTCCGTGCCGCAGAACGCAGCAATCTGCCGTTCAAACTCCTTTGTCCTAGGGCCAGTCGTTATCCACCCGGAAAGAAGAGCCTCCTTTACCATGTCAGCCTCCTGCTCAGTAATGTCAGGAGGAGAAAAAGATATTTTCATACGACAATTATTAATTCTAAATAAATATTATGTGTTAACTATTATCTCATCTGATTTTCCGGCACCATAACCTTCATCTTGGCTACTGTTGCTTCGTCATCGTAGTTCCGGGAAGTCTCTATCAGCTCGCTGACTTTTCTATTGAATTCTTCGTAGTCGTATGCCCCTTCCTTCACAATGAGTATCTTCTCGTGGAACGATGACCGGGCATACGTCTTTCCATCGAATGCCTCCTCCATGATTTTCTCACCGGGACGCAAGCCAGTGAACTTGATTTCCACGTCCTTTGCCCCGCTCATCTGAATCATTCGCTTAGCCAGGTCGGCTATCTTCACCGGTTCACCCATGTCAAAGGCATAAACCTCGCCACCCTGTCCCATTGCACTGGTTTCCAGCACCAGCTTACACACTTCAGGTATCAACATAAAATAGCAGCTGATGTTTGGATCGGTCACCGTCACAGGGCCTCCCCGTTTTATCTGCTCATCAAACAATGCTGCCACCGATCCATTCGACCCCAGCACGTTTCCGAACCGCGTTACCACGAACTGCGTGTTGCTGACCTTGCCCAGCGACTGCACGTAAATCTCGCTGATTCGCTCCGAGCATCCCATGACGTTGGCTGGATTCGCGGCCATGTCGGTCGAGATCATCACAAAACGCATCGCGCCGTACTTGCTGCTCAGCTCGGCCACCACCTTGGTACCAAAGATATTGTTCTGAACGGCCTCGCTCGGATTGTCCTCCAGCATGGGCACATGCTTGTAGGCAGCAGCATGGAACACATAGTCAGGATGGAACGTGGAGAAGATTTTTTCCATCCTCACCGTCTTGCAAATGCTGGTCACCACGGCCTCCACTTTAACATCGGGATAGTCCCGCTCCATCATGAGAAGGATGTCGTGCAGTGGTGTCTCTGCCTGGTCTATCAACATCATGGCATCAGGCTTATAGGCAGCCACCTGTCTGGCTATCTCCGACCCGATGCTGCCAGCTGCTCCCGTAATCAGCACGCGCCTGCCGCTCAGCACCCGACTAATGGAAACCGTATCAATAATAATCTCATTACGTGGCAGCAAATCTTCCACAGAGACCTCCTTCAGCTGTACATCTGGCATGTCTTCGTCCGCCCTCCATTCCTTCAGGTTGCTGGCCATGAATATTTTCACGCCGGCATTAATCAGCATGTCCTGCAACGCCCGTTCGTTTTGGAAATCCTTCACGCGAAGCGGCGAGACCAACAGGGCTTCTATTTCCGCCTGCTTGATGAATGTCTCCAGACTCTCATTGGCTTCATATACGCCAACGCCCATAATGACATGATTTCTGAAAGTGCCGTCATGGGTAATGAATCCCTCTAAGTGGAACTTGGCTGGTCGTTGGGTGCGGATGCTCTTGGCCAGGGCAACGCCTCCTTCTAACGATCCGTAAATCAATGTCCGCATGGCTGTGTTATCCTCTGTCACCACTTCATAGGACCGTTTGATAAGGATTCGCATGACCAGCATCAATAGGGCAGAAATACTGAAGATTGTTATCGTGTGCCTTACAAAGAAATAATGGAAAAGGTCGATGTGGCCATAGTAAATCCACTGACTCACGCCGATTGCCAACAGCACATTAAGAAGATTGGCGTAAGCCACCTTCGTCAAATCCGTGATGGAAGAATAGCGTATGACATTGGAATAGGTGCGGAACACCCTGAAGCCCACCATGCTCAACGCAACATACAAGATGATAGTGTACCATGCCCTGTCCCAATTATAAAATCTATAGTATGCCTCATTGAACATCCAGAATGCAAAGACACTCACCAAAGCCACGATGCCACAATCGAACAACAGCACAAACCAGTGAGGCAGCGACCGCTTTGAGAAATAGCGGTTAATCACTTTATCGAACGCCCCAAATGTCTGAATAATAATCCCAAGGTCAGACAGCCATGAATGGTTCTCCACATATTTCAGGTAAAGCCGAATTTTGTCCTGCATGATGACATTAATGTAGTAACTCTCAGGATCCTCCGCCTTTTCCATCAGCTCGTTCTCGTTGATGAATTTAATGGATGCCGGGTCGGTAATGCCTGGTCTGACATCCAGCACATGCATCTGCTCGGGCGTCCAATAGTTCACGTAGTGGCGCACCTCCGGACGTGGTCCCACTAGGCTCATGTCGCCTATAAACACATTGATCAGCTGCGGCAGTTCGTCGAACTTAAACTTACGAATGAAATAACCTGAACGAGTAATGCGGGGGTCACGGTCGCCTATCGTCACCAGACTTCCCTTATCAGCCCCTATTCGCATCGACCGGAACTTGAAAATCCTGAAATCCTTATTCTTCCATCCTACCCTGACCTGCCTATAAAACACAGGGCCTTTGCTGTCCAGCTTTATCCAGATAGCAATGATCAGAAAGAGCGGACTCAACACAATGAGTCCCAATCCACTCGCAACGACATCAATTAATCTTTTCATGGATTCTTTATATGAAAAAATATTCGTATATTGCCTTTGACCAGTTTCTTTATCTGTAATATTGTCTCCGTCGGAGCTAGAGAGTAATACCGGAAACTATTTCTAAGCACGAAATGGGCAGTCTCCAACTTTAAGTGCCATCCTTTTTTTGCTTTATGGTTCAATTTTCCGAAGTTTCCACCTCTAAAGATGTCTTCTAGCAATTTCTTCTTCCATTTGCGATTGTCATCACTAATCTCAAAGGGAAAATCAGTCGCAGGCAGGCCCAATTCATCAACCATAATTGCCCCAAAAGCAAGGAAAGCCTTTTGCATATCAAGCTTCTCCAATATTTCGGCGAGTTTGTCGCGCTCTATCTCATCTGCATGCGCATGCAGCATCACGGCTAAGTCGCACAATTGCCGCAGGGCTACTCCCTCACGAATGAGATGGATATACAAGTGTATAAAGATGTAGGCGACATTAATGGTAGGAGGCAGCGTGGGAATGTCTGCGCCCTCTATATTAACATAGCGAACGTCAGCCCATGTCTCGTCTGTCAAGTTGTCCCAATACTGTTGATTTTTATTACTGCCAAAACGTACCAAAGTTTTGTGCAGTTCATAGATAATTCCATTACATTGGAATTCTACTTCTTTCTCCAGCATATAACCAGGTAGGGTAACCCCCATCATCTTTTCAATCTTTCCTCTGACAAAATCATAATTGTCTTTTACGAGAAAATCGATGTCGCCCGACTGTCTGAGAAGAGGCTGTGGATAAAAGCATCCGACGGTTTGTCCCTTTACTATTACGATGTCAATATTATTATCTTTGCATTGCGCAACGAAACTAGCCAGATCCGAATTCATTCGGATATTCCTCTTTCGTATCTTGTCAGCTGTGGCCAGCCATTTCAGCAATGTTTTCCGTGGAATGTCTACATCCTCCTGCTTCAGTTTCAACAATCCTTCAAACACCAGTCCTATCAATGTCTGCTCTTTCGCACAATTCATCAACTTTGAGAAATCCTCAGATGATATGCTACACTCCGAAGTCTCTCCCCAAAGTGCAAATCTCAGGACGCAGAACAGCAGGTTCTGAATTTGTTTATCCATTTTTCCAGATGCCATATAAAAACGTTTCATCCATGAAAGCACATCACCTTGCCGTCTTATAAATGAGGTTCAAAACAGGCGTAGGCATCAGCTTGGCACCTGCATACAACATGGCATACAGATAGGCCTTTAATGGATAATGCAGCATTCGGTTTACCCTCCGTCTTAACAATAAGATGGATTTTGCATGCTTCCATCCTCTTCTCCTGTTAAAGAAATCGTCATTCAAGCGAAACTTATACAAGTATTCTGGAAGATTGGCAAAACTACATCCATTAGCGAACCCACGAGCCCACATCATCGTGTCTTCACAGAAGAAGGTATCTTCCGGATATTTGCCAGCTTTCTCAAAGTAAGAACGTCTGAACATAGCTGTCGGATGAATCAGACAGTCACGCTTCATAAAGAAGTCGCGGCAATTCTCATGGGTCACAGGCATTTGTTTCTTAAAGAATTCGCTGCCATCAGACTTTATTTCAACAGCCCATGTTCCTAAACAGTCAGTTCCTTTATTTTCCTTAAAAAAATTCACCTGTTTCTCAAACCGCTCGGGCGAGGACATGTCGTCTGCATCCATGCGGGCAATAAATTCATACCCTTTGGGCAAGACAACGGACAGTAAATCATTTAACGAGCACGCCAGTCCCTTGTTTTCTTCTCGCCGCAAAATGTGAATCCGCTCATCGCCGAGGTTCGTCAGATAATTATCTACCTCTACGGCCACCTGACCATCATACTGAATATAGAAATCCAAATCATTATAGGTCTGACCAAGAATGCTGTCAACGGCCATCTTCACATATTCCGCCGTATCATTCTTGTAGACAGACATTATAACAGCGATTGTGTTCCTTGCGCTTGAATCCATCTTAATATAATAGGTAAATCAACTATCCGTTGTTTAGATTGTCATCTTTCCAAAAAGCAGTAATAGGGTGCGAAACTCTTTTGTCAACGGGGGGTAATTCCATATAATTGCCATATTGATCCTTCAGATACTCGTCGTATGCCCCAAATGCCGGATATTGCCGTCCTTCAAAGGAGACCATAACTGTGTCGTCGCACCATTCAGCCTCAAAATAGTATTTATCCACACCCACACTCGACAGATAGCCGACCTTTTCGCGATTATGCCCGCATTTTACCAAGAAATCAGAAATCTTCAAGAAGAAGCGTGGCCCAATAGCCTTTGAAACAAGCCAGACAGGATACAGTACACGGCTATGTTTCGTTGGGAATTGCTTGTAGACCGACAGTATTCTGCATGCAACACAGACATTGATACAAGCTTTCTGAACCTTAAGAAAGCTAGAAGTATTGTCAAGCGGAAAAATATCTACCCATACGCCTTCATTACCATTATTAATAATGTCGGATGCCTCTACTGAAGTATGCGAATCCACAACCTTGGCAAACTCATAATAATATTGTGCGTCATTGTACAAGGACTGCACCTTATACCGATCATTCCGCTTGCTGACAATATTGATAAATTTCTCGTAGTCCTGACGAAGCATATAAATATCAATATCATCATCCCAAGGGATGAATCCTTGATGCCGTATAGCCCCAAGCAATGTTCCGTAGGCAAGGAAATATTTCAGGCTATTCTCTTTGCAAACGGAATCGATATAGTTCAGGATGTCCAGCTCTATTTGCTTTAATTCTGAAAGTGGAATCTTTCTCATCTTCAGGTGTTTTTAATCATTCTGCATCCCCAATCATAAACCTTCGTGTTTATGGCCATTGGAAGATTCTCCTTTTCCGCTGTTTCAACAACGAATCTTAATCCATACGGAAAATCTTCCATGAAGTACCTGCTCTGGAAATCCGGTTCAAACAAGCCTTTCTCATTAACAGTCATTGGCGAGGAAATGCCTTGAAACGCAGGAATAGAACGAATTTTCTGCGTCAATGCCCGTGCATCCATGCTTTCGTAATAATCCAGAACCGTAGGGATGCTACCTTCCCTCAAGCCAAGTTTCTTGAGCAGCAGCTGGAACTCTTCGTCCATAGCAATATACAGCTCTGATGCTTCCTGCGTCCACTCTGAATAGAAGCCGGGATTGCGATCATAACAAACTCCGGGAGTCCAGTCATGCCATAGAGTATATAGCCTCGATGTGTGAAGAAGCGGATTGCTATTTGACAGGCTGACTTCATAAAAACTGTCCAGCAATTCCACGGGCGTATGAAACAAGCGCGAGAGTTCTTCCTTGATGGCAGCCTTGTCTGCCGTCTGTTCTACGGCAACACTCAGGCTCTCTTTATAGCCCTTCAGTTCTGCCTCTTGCCCATACTTTGTAATTCTCGAAATATACGGCACTCGTTGGAATCCGAACAGCGGCTGAGTCGAAGGCAGTCTTTTCATGGCCTCAAAGAAGAAGCCCGTACTCGAAACCACTGATCCCACCCAGGTTGACGAGCCCAAGCAGGGAGCAATGGCATCGAGCACTTTGCCAATAGCAAAACCAGGGAGACACAAGAGAACAATATCCGTATTAGGAATTACATCTTTCGGGCTGCTTGAGATTTGTTCCAAGCTTCCATGATACACAAAGTCCTTGCAGTCTATTACATCAATACACTTTGACCATGCCTCAGGCCTCGTAGTCAACAAGGAAACACGATTCCTCCGATCCGAGGACAAGACCCCAGCCGTCACATGTCCCAGATTCCCTCCTCCACAAATTGTTATTCTCATAACCTTATTGTCTGTCCAATTCCCTGAATGCTTCTATAAACTTGGCATTGTCTTCATGGCTACGCACAGCGATACGCATGTATTGTTTCCCGTCGAAGCCCTGTTTGTCGGAACAGTCGCGCACCAGGATATTGTATTTCTTCAGCATTGTCAGCACCAGCTGATTTGCATTCTTCGGAGGCAGAATCTCACAGAGGAAATAGTTGGCCTGTGAAGGCATCACGCGCAGGAAACTGATCTCATTCAGTTTTTGCTCAAAGTCCTCGCGTTCTGCAATAAACTTCTCACATGCCCGCTTATAGTCTTTTTCATACTTGGTGAATATCTGCATAAAATACTCGGCAAACGAATTGATATTCCAGATGCTCACCATTTTCTTCATCCTGGCAATAAGGGCCGTGTCAGCTGAACAGAGAATGCCCAGTCGAATGCCTGGTACGCCATAGCTCTTGCTGATACTCTTCATGACAACCAGCTGTGGGTAGGCTTCAAGGATAGCATCTTTCAACAGTGAGTTTTTCTCATATCCGACACTGAAATCCACGAAACTCTCATCCACTATCAGGCGTGTGTGCTGATGCTGGCACCAAGCAGCCAAAGCAATGACATCATCTACAGGGATGAAATTGCCCGACGGATTGTCCGGATTGATCAGCAGGATGTTGTCCGCATGATGTGTTCCAAAATAATCCATCAAGTCCTGGGCAGTATAGCGATAATCCTTATTCTTAGGGACGAAGGTTACAAGATGATTCTTGTCCCGCCTGTTTGGGTACTCTTCAAACGTAGGCCGTGTCACCCCCAGCGTGCCTGGCAGCAGTTCCATCAAGGCCTTAATCAGTTCAGCCGCACCATTGCCAGGGATGATATATGCTTCTTTCACCCCCCAGCATTTGCTGGCCAGCAGTGAATTCACTTTCATCCCTGAAGGGTATTCGGCAATCAGCGTTCTGAAAAACGCTTCCATCTCGTCAATAATCCGGCTCTCATTAAAATAGGGATTCACCAGATAGCAGTAGTCCAGCATCTTTGGGAAGCGCCAGAAGCCCCCATATCGGCCATAGTACTTACGCAGCACATCCTTTTCGTCGGCAAACAGGGCCTCCGCAATATCCAGGTCTTGCTTGTCGTCAATCTCATACCATTTCTCGTTGGTGATGGGCAGGGCCTTCAGGTCGTGGCTATTCAGGAAAGAGATGATGCGCAACACATTCTCATAGTATTCATTATTTCCCACCGCCTTTGTGTAGGCGTCCAGGAACGGCACATACTTTGTGCACGAGAACTCTTTCGAGAACTTATAGATGTTCACCGTCTTATAGTACGAATCGGTTTCCTTGTAGTCGAAAGCAGCCTTCGGCACAAAGTTCACGATATTGTTGTCGTTATCTATACGAACCATCGTCCCATCCATCCAGTTTTCGTATTTTGCCACAAGCGCCAGATTCGGGTATGGATTATCCAACAGCAGGCGCAGCATCCCATCGTCAAAAATCAGGTCACTTTCAATGAGCAGCGTGTCGTCCTCCTGCAGTTTATCTTTCGCCAAAGCCAAAGAATAGATATTATTCGTTTTGTCATAGACCGGATTGTTTACATACTCAATCTTCAGTCCTTGATATTCGCTGCCAAGGTAATCCTTCAATTTCTGTCCCTCATAGCCAACGACAACAACCACCCTGTTCAGTGAAAGTTCTGCCAGTTGTCGCATCACACGGTCTATGAGCGGTGTCCCGTTGACGGGCACCATACATTTTGTGTTATTCTGGGTATATTCGCCAAGGCGCTTCCCCATTCCTGCTGCTAAAATAATTGCCTGCATATTTTAGTGATATTAATGTTCAAGATGGTTTTCTTGATTGACTAAACGACTCTATTATTTTTAAAAGCTCAGTATGAAATTCTGTTGCTAATAAATTCCAATCATATTTATTTGCCAACTTAATCGAATTACAACCTTTCTCATTCAACAAAGAACGCTCTTTTATCATTGTTCTAAAAGAATCAATTATAGACTCTTTAGATAAAACGTCACTCACCCAACCAGCATCACATTGTTTAATTTCATTTGCCATATTACATCCAGGTGTTACAAATACTGGAAGTCCGTAAGCCAAAGCTTCAATAAGCCCCATAGGATGTCCTTCGAATCTTGACGTAAGCACAAAAAGATCGCTGTCAAGAAGTACTTTTTCCTTATGTTCACCCTCTGTTTCGCCTCCCAGACTTAGAATATCTTGCAAATTATTTTTATCAATATAACTTTTTATTTCATAATACTGGTATCGTTCTGGCCCATATAGGCATAAAGTAAAGTGGGCTTTTCGCAACTCTTCTTGCATACCTTTACATGCTTCCAATAGAACATCTATTCCTTTTTGAAACATATCTAAACGTCCTACAAATATGGCTTTTATAGAATCATTTGAAAAATGTGTCTTTCTATTTAACGGTGTAGAGAATCCATTAGGCAAAACAAAAGAGTTCTTATTCCATTTTGTGCCAGAATCTGTTCTTTCTGCTTCAGTTAAGAATTGGATACTAGACGCTTGACGGACAAAACGTTTGTATAAGAGAATATTAGCAATTCTTTTTTTCCACTTGGCATGATTATTTTGTGCTTTTGCAGTTAAAGAACTTCTTGGAACGATAATATAGGGAATACCTAAACGAACTAATTCCTTAGCGAAAACTGGTGATTTTGTATCATATAAACCTTCAAATACAACAATGTCTGGTTTGTTATAAGGATATGGAAGATTCTTTAAATGTAAGACTTTACCATACTCCTTATAATTATGATAAGCACCAACATTTGACCAATGTTCAATATATGCATCGCTAAGATTCACCCATAAAACATCATCTATTTTATTTTGTGAATTAACACTAGCTGGTACGCTCCAACTCATTCCTGCTGCAATATTGGATGTTAAAGAAGAAATAAATAATATTATCATTTTTTTCTTGCTGTTTATTTCAATTAATCGTCACATTCGACATCATTATTCATTCCAATCGTCTGTAAAGACATTGCATATATCATTGCATAACAATACCACATCATTGCAAAGGTTATCACATCTCCTGTCTTCATAGATATCAAGAATACATACAAAAAAAATGCCATTGGGAAGAAATCATCATGAACACATTTTAAGCAGTTAGATCCAATCCTAAACAGAAAAAGTAATAGCCCCAGCAAACCTATTATTCCTGACATCACGCCAACGGAAAGTAACATATTGTGTGAATCACGATCCTCAACAAAACGTATACTTCTTTCTGTTACATAGCCATTGCGTC
>ERZ842401.6329-NODE-6329-length-12673-cov-48.252813_pt1 | contig 12673 bp, 12 predicted proteins | sample MGYA00521270_ERZ842401 | MGnify/ENA primary metagenome ERZ842401 (study PRJEB31892, sample SAMEA3878208) | bioreactor metagenome | biome: Moose rumen | place: Sweden | collected 2011-10 | study: EMG produced TPA metagenomics assembly of the PRJEB12797 data set... | reverse complement strand
CCTGCAACGACATCAAGATTCTGGGCAAGTTGGAGACCGACCTGCTCATCATGGATGAAGTGCAGCGACTGAAAAACTGGAACACGCAGATATCGATGGCCATGCGCCGTGTGGTGTCACAGTATGCGGTGATTCTCTCCGGCACGCCTTTGGAGAATAAGTTGGAGGAACTCTACTCCGTGATGGAGTTTGCCGACAACTTCTGCCTCGGCCCATTCTGGAAGTTCAAGGCCGAGTGCATCGTGAGCGACGAGACGGGCAAGGTGTTGGGCTACAAGAACCTGAACAAGGTGGGTGAGATGGCTCGCAACCGACTGATTCGACGCACCAAGAAGGAGGTAGCCTTGCAGATGCCGGAACGTCAGGACAAGATTCTCTTTGTGCCGATGACCAAGGAGCAACGAGGTCAGCACGAAGAATTGAGATTTGTCGTTTCTCAGATAGTCACAAAGTGGCGACGTATGCATTTCCTCTCAGAGAAAGACCGCAACCGATTGCTGCTCTGTCTCTCACAGATGCGGATGCTATGTGACAGCACGTATATCCTCGACCAGAAAACGCGCAACGACACGAAGGTAGACGAGGCGTTGAACATCATCACATCCCTGATTGAGACATCGGATTGCAAATCCGATGAAACAGGCGAGAAGGTTGTCGTGTTTAGCCAGTGGGAGCGTATGACACGCCTTATCGCACAAGAGTTGGAGAAACGCGAGATAGGCTTTGAATACCTGCACGGCGGTGTTCCTTCAGAGGCTCGCGGCAGGTTGATTACCAACTTTGCCGACAACCCTGACAGCCGTGTTTTCCTTTCTACCGATGCCGGTTCCACAGGTCTGAACCTCCAGTCGGCAGCCACCGTCATCAATCTCGATCTCCCCTGGAACCCAGCAGTCTTGGAGCAGCGCATCGCCCGCATCTATCGTCTGGGCCAGCAGCGCAACGTGCAGGTAATCAATTTGGTATCAGCAGGAACCATTGAAGAGCAGATGCTCGACAAACTTCGCTTCAAGTCGGCGATGTTCGAGGGTGTGCTCGACAACGGGCAAGACACCATCTTCCTCAGCGAAGGCTCGAAGTTCAGTCAGATGATGGATACGCTCGGCGAAATGGTGGAAGAGACGGAGAAGACTGCAGAACAACATGCTGCTACAGAGGGAACGACAGAACAGGCTTCAACAGGGACAGACACGGCAGAAACGTCCACAGAAGCACTGCGTCCGCAAGTTCCCACGACTCCCAAGGACCTTATTGCCCAAGGTGCATCCTTCCTCAGCGGTCTTGCCGCCACACTAAAATCACCTGAAGCCACCGAGCAACTTGTCAACTCGCTGATTGAGACCGATGCCGAGACGGGCCAGACTTCCCTGAAGATTCCTGTTCCAGACAAGCAGACCGTCCGCAATCTACTCGACATCGTAGGGAAACTATTCGGATAACCCGTTAAAGAGAATACATCAATGAATAAGGTACGAATAACCGCCATACGACAAACCGTATATTCGGACTTGATGGCGAAGTATGAGAATCCCATCGAACATACTTGCGATGTGGTGGAGGGACAGCAATGGATTTCCATCGACGGCAAATGCCCTGAGGGGATGTGTCCGGCGGCTTGGTCTTCTATGCGTGAGTTCGTGGAACCGCTGGCCCGTGGCGAGGGCAACTTTTATGACGGATGGATGAAGAATCCGATGAGTGCAATGATAAGCTGCAACGACGGTTTCCGCCCGTTCAGTTTCTATATTGAGGTGATAAACGATTAAGGAATGACAAGGGCAAAGGAGATTATCGAGTACATGGAGTCGCTGCAAGACAAGGAGCAGCGACAGGGCTTGATGCGCTTCTTCAAGACCGGGAAAGGCGACTATGGCGAGGGCGAAGGATGCGCCACTATGCGTTAAATTCTCTCGAGAATTCAGCCATCAAACCTATTCCTCAGCCATTGGCACCAATGAGACCTCCTTTGAGCTTGCCGTCGCTGCGTAGCAGAAAGAAGCAATTAAAACACTCAGCCCCCGGTGATGTGGCTACACACAATCACAGGGGGCTGAACCGCTAAGTTATGAACAGCTTGCTACAGTCAAAGAAAAGCTATCATAACTTTAATCATTTCATTGATTGTCAGAAGGGCAGGTCGTCGGCGGCATCGCCAGCTGCTGGCTCTGCTGCTGGGGGGAAGGGAGCCGTTGAGGCCTCTGGAGCTACGCCAGGGGCTGCAGGCGCAGCAGCAGCAGGCTGCGGTGCAAAGGGCGTGGCGGCAGGCACTGCCTGAGCGGCCTGGCCCCTGAGAATGTTCCAGGCACGGATGTCATTGAACCAGCGGCCATTATACTCGCGAGCGTCGATGTCGAACTGAACGGTAATCTCCTCGCCTGCCTGAATGTTGAACTGCTTGATCTTCTCCTCGCCAAAGATGTTGAACACCATTTTGCGGGGATAGTTGCCAGGCACTTCGATAACATACTCCTGAGTCATCCATGGATTTCCCGTGCGGGCTGAGACGCCGCTTCTTGCCTCCATGATAGCAATTACTCTTCCTGTAATATCCATACTATTTTCTGTGGTTTATATTTGTATTTTTGCAAAATCGAATGCGAAATTACTAAAATAGTTTGAAAAGGAGAAAATTTTTGGCAATAATTTTGTTCTGCACATATTTTTTTTGTATTTTTGTGCTCCATTTAAGATAATAAAACCATAGATAATATGAAATTTACCGTATCAAGCACAGCTCTCAGCACTCGGCTTGTGGCTTTGTCGAGGGTTATCAACAGTAAGAACTCGCTCCCCATCCTGGGCGACTTCCTCTTCGAGATTGTGGATGGCCATCTGAACCTTACGGCTTCTGACAGCGAGGTGATGATGAGAACGTCGATGGACCTGAACGACAACGACGGCGAAGGCCGTTTCTGCGTTGGCAATCACGACCTGCTCGAGGCCGTAAAGGGCATATCGGAACAGCCCATCACCTTTGAGGTGGACCAGACCGACAACATTGCACGCATAAACTATCAGAACGGCATGTTCTCGCTGCCAGTGGAGAACGCCGACGAATACCCGCAAGCACAGCAGGTGGGCGAAGAGGCTACCGAGATAAACATATCGACGCAGCTGCTGGGCGAAAACATCAACCGCTCCATCTTCGCCACGGCACAGGACGAGCTGCGCCCCGTGATGAACGGCATCTACTTCGACCTGACAGCCGAATGCCTGGCTGTCGTGGCCAGCGACGGCCACAAGCTTGTGCGCAACAAGCTGTTTGCCATCAAGAGCGAGCAGCCCGCTGCGTTCATCCTGCCCAAGAAGCCGGCATCGCTGCTGAAGGGTGTGCTGGGCAAGCAGGGCGGCGACGTGATGATACGCTTCGACGAGCGCAACGCCGAGATAAGCTATGAGGACGGCGTCATCATCTGCCGACTCATCGAAGGCCGCTATCCCAACTACAACTCGGTGATTCCGCAGAGCAACCCCAACCAGCTCACCGTTGACCGCCTGGGACTGCTGGCCGCCTTGCGCCGTGTGCAGCCTTTCGCAAACGACTCGAGCAACCTCATACGCTTCCACGTAGAAAACGGCACACTACAACTGGATGCCGAAGACTATGACTTCTCGAAGACGGCTACGGAACGCATGGCCTGCGAATACAATGGCATGCCCATGAGCATCGGCTTCAAGGGGTCGTCGTTCATCGAGATTCTGAGCAACTTCGACTGCGATCAGGTAGTCATACAGCTGGCCGACCCCAGCCGTGCCGGACTGGTGTTGCCGTCAGAGCAGCCTGCTGAACAGGACATCCTCATGCTGATGATGCCAATGCTCATCAACGATTAATGGCGAATAATGAAACTGAATCTGACAAAACCACTGATTGTCTTCGACCTGGAGACAACAGGACTGGACTTGGTGAAAGACCGCATCATACAGATATCATACATCAAGGTGATGCCCAACGGCGACGAGAAGCGCGCCAACTACATTGTTAACCCCGAATGCAGCATCAGTCCCATGATAACTCAGCTCACGGGAATAAGCAATGACGACGTGAAGGAGAAGCCCACCTTCAAGCAGCTGGCCAAGACGCTGAGCGACGAGTTCACGGGGTGCGACTTTGCCGGCTTCAACTCTAACCACTTTGACATTCCCTTGCTGGCCGAAGAGTTCCTGAGAGCCGGCATCGACTTCGATTTTGCCAAGTGCCGCAAAATAGACGCGCAGACCATCTTCCATAAGATGGAGCGCCGCAATCTGGCTGCAGCCTATAAGTTCTATTGCGGACGCAAGATGGAGGACGACTTCGAGGCTCATCGTGCCGACCAGGATACTGAAGCCACATACAGGGTGCTACAGGCCGAGCTTGACAGATATACCGAAGAGCAGCAGCGCCTACTGGGCGAGGATCCCGAGGGACGCGTGCTGAAGAACGACATGGACTGTCTGGACGAGTTCTCAAAGGTGAACAATAACGTAGACTTTGCCGGAAGGATAGTGTGGGGCGAGGCAAAGGACAGCAAGGGCAACGTGCTGACCGACAACGACGGAAAGCCGCTGATGGTGGAATACTTCAACTTCGGCAAGCATAAGGGGAAAACCGTTGCCGAAGTGCTGAAGACCGACTCAGGCTACTACGCTTGGATTCTTGCAGGCGACTTCACTTACAACACCAAGCAGGTGCTCACCCGCATAAGACTGCGCGAAGCACAGAAAAACCGATAAAAGGACGTTGTCAAGGATTATACATATCCTTGCAGTAGAAATTCATAATATCTTCAAGCATGCGCCTTGCCTCGACAGCTGGACTGTCGGGGTCAAGGCGCTCTGCTTCGATATAGCAGTTGATGGCATCGGCAAAACGGCCCTCACGGCGATGGGCATTGCCTTGCTGATAGTGTTCGTCGGCGCTCATTGTCGTGTTCACTCGCTTTTGAAGAGATCCTTAATGCCGCCGATACTGCCCAGCAGATTGGTGGCCTCGTAAGGCAGATAGACGGTCTTGGTCTTGTCGCCCTCGGCCAGCTCCTGCATCATCTGTATATACTTCTGCGCAAGCAGATAGTTTGCGGGATTGGTACTCTTGCCCACAGCCTCTGTTATCTTCTGTATGGCAATAGCCTCGGCTTCGGCCTTGCGTATGCGAGCCTGAGCCTCGCCCTCGGCATGGAGGATAGCTTGCTGCTTGGCTGCCTCGGCACGGTTGATGAGTGCAGTCTTCTCGCCTTCTGAAGCCAATATCTCTGCGGCTTTCTTACCTTCAGACGTCAGGATGGTGGCACGCTTGTTGCGCTCGGCCTGCATCTGCTTCTCCATGGCCGTAAGCACAGAGTCGGGCGGTGTGATGTCTTGCAGCTCTACACGGTTGACCTTGACACCCCACTTGTCGGTAGCATCGTCGAGCACGGCACGGAGCTTGGTGTTGATGGTGTCGCGCGAGGTGAGGGTCTCGTCGAGTTCCAGTTCGCCAATGATGTTGCGCAGAGTGGTCTGCGTGAGCTTCTCGATAGCATTGGGAAGATTGTTGATTTCGTAGGTTGCCTTGAAGGGGTCGACAATCTGGAAATAGAGCAGCGCATTGATTTCAGTCTGAACATTGTCCTTCGTAATCACGTTCTGCTTGGGAAAGTCATAGACTTGTTCGCGAAGGTCGATGGTAGACGAATAGGCATAGCGGCCATGGGTAAGCACAACAATGTTCTTGGCACGGTCGATGAACGGAATGATGACATTGATGCCAGGTTTCAAGGTGGCATAGTAGCGTCCGAGGCGCTCGATAATCTTTGTTTCAGACTGAGGGATAATGACCAGCGCCATCTTGGCAAAGATGATGACGCAGAGGGCTACGCCCAGGAGAAAATAAAGGGTAATGTCCATAGGAAATGAGAAATGAGAAATGAGAAATGTGGAATGTGAAATGTGAATTACGCTGAAATGGGTTCTACGGTGATGACGATGCTCTCACGACCGACCACCCTTACACGGGTGCCGGCGGCTATCTCACCATCGTCGGCGGCTACGGCTTTCCATACGTCACCATCGATGGCCACACGTCCATAGCCACCAGAGACAATGGTCTCTGTGACACGCCCCTGTCGCCCCATGAGGGCATCGGCATTGCTCATACGCCCCTCTTCCTTGCCATGCAGATATCGCAGGGCAAAGGGGCGCACCTGAAAGATGCTGAAGGCAGTGACTATGCCAAAGACAATAAGCTGGACGTAGATGCCGGCAAATGGCGAGGCGACTGCCGCAGCACAGGCTCCGATGGCAAAACAGAAGATGAAGAAATCACCCGAAGTTAGTTCGAGAATAAGGGCAAGCACTGCTATGCCGGCCCAGAGCTGCCACATGTGGGTTGCAAGATAGTCTACCATAATACTTTTAGTGTTCCTGTTTTTTAAGGTTTAGCCCCACCCTACTGTCTTATATTTGCGGCAGCAGGGTGGGTGCATTGTTTTGGAGATAACGGAGTTCTTTACGGATGCTCTACATCAGAATGTGTAGTTAGCCGTGAGCAGCACCTGATGGCGCTTGTTGCTCACCTTCACGTCGCCAACAACACAGTCGTCGTAGAGAATGGTCTTATCGTCATACGATGTAAAGTGCATGAAGCGACTGGCTTCGTCGTCATACGATGTAAAGGGCGAGAAGCGACCGTTCTGAGCACTGTACTGATAGGCCACGCCCAGATTCCACTGTCCTGTCTGGAAACCAAGACCACAGGTGAATCGGTGGGTAGCCTCCCAGTTGGTATAGTCGGTGGTAGTGCTGTAGAACACGCCCTCGGAGTTAATGCCGGGATCAAGATAGCCCCCCTTCTTATACATAGGCGACACATAGTTGTAGCCAAAACGGACTGCCAGTGCAGGATCGGGCTTATACTCGACACCCATCTTCAGCGTTGACACGCCTTTAAGCGTGGCCGAGGTGTGGCGGTTCATGTCTTCGTCGCTCTCGCTATCGTCGTAATCATCATAGTCGCCATCAGTACGATAACGCGAGTCGATGCTTCCATAGTCGGCAAACTCGTAGCTCAGGCCCATGGCCAGCTGGGTGCCGATGGTATGACCCAGTGACAGGCCGAACTTCCACGGTGTGTAGAGCTTGAAGCGATAGCTCTCATTGCGCTGGGCAAGATTTCTGTTGGCCGAGGTGCCATCGCTGAAGCGTCCATAGGAAGAAAGCGTGGTGTAGTTGGACGTGGTGAGCGAATACCATGTAGGAGTAGACACGTAGATGCCGAAACGGAAGGGCGACTCAGCGACAGGACGGACAATGGCACCCAGCTTGATGTCGGCACCAGAGCCAGTGATGCTACGGTCGTCGGCAACGGTGACTGTGCCCTTCGTGGGGAAATAGTTGTCATCGCCTATCAGCGACTCTGAATACTCGCCATAGTGCTTGTAATGAACGTCGTGAACGCCTATCGTGATGCCCCAGTAGAAGCTGTTGTTCACATTGCCGCTCAGGCTGAAGTCATATTCGCCAATGTAGCCAGAATGGCTGCGGTCCATGTTGTAGGCATCGCCATCGTAGTAGCCCCAAGGGTTGACAGGGTCAGTGGGCTGATAGAGCAACGACTGTGCATACATGTCGTCGAGCAGCGAGCACGACAGGTAAGGGCGATTGAAGAGCGGTCGCTGGCCACTGTACTCATAAAGCAGGTCGTTAGGCATCTTGTCCTTGGCGTAGGTCAGCTTGTTCTGCGATGCATGGTCGAGTGCATCGGCTGCGTGGAGGAACTGGTTGAAGTTGCGGCTCTTATGATAGTTGAACGAGAAGTTAACGAAATCGGTGGCACTGATCTGGTTGGCCCACACGAAGCCCACTTGGTCGAAACTGACGTTAGTCACATTGCCACCGCCAAAGTTCTTACCATCTTCCTGCGAAACCATGCCTGCCGAGAGACTGAAGTTCGACTTGCGGAACAGACCCAGGCCGGCAGGATTGCTGTGGATGGTAGAGATGTCGGCACCCAGTGCCTCCATGGCACCGCCCATACCCACATAGCGTGCCGTTCCGTTGAGATCTTCTGTAGCGAGGTTGGCATTGACATAGGTCTCCTGTGCCATAGCAGGAACAGCCAGCAGGGCCATTGCTGCAATATATATGTTCTTCTTCATTGCTATGTTTGTTAAATGAATTAAGTACATTGGATTGATTCCCAAGATATTAACGACGACCGCCCGAACGGCTGCCACCACCGAAGCCACCTCCTCCTGAGCGACTGCCACCACCGAAGCTGCCACCAGAACGGCTACCGCTACTGACACTGCTACTGCTGGAACGGCTACCTCCACCGAAGCTGCCACCACCATAGCTGCTGGAGCTGCCACTGCTGTAGCTGCCACCTGTGGAACGGCTGCTGCCGTAGCTGCCACTGCTTGCACTACGAACGCCCTGGCTGGAACGGGCGGTGCCTAAAGAGCGCGAGCCACCACCATAGGTGCCTGCTGACGAACGCGTGGCAGAAGGACGACCCGGTGTGCGGCCACTGCCATTAGTACCACCACCATAACGGCTCGCAGCGATGCCGCGGCCTGTGCTACGCCCACCATAACGGGTGCCAGAGCCATGATAGCCGCCAAGATGGCCACCACCATAATAATAAGAAGGATAATACCATCCGTAGTGATAGCCATAGTGAGGATAGTACCACGAGTAATACCAGGGATCGTAGTAGCCCCAACCCCAGCCGTAGTACCAGGGATCATAGTACCACGAATCGTACCAAGGATAGTATGAGGTATAATACCAAGGCGAGTGCCATGTAGTCCACGAGTCACGGCGACCCTCGCTGTAGCCCTGCCAGTAAGCATCGGTAGGCGTATAACCGTCGAAACGGGCCAGACGCCGTGTATAGTGATAGTCGCTCGTTGAGTCAGGATAAACACCTATCTCGCCAGAGAAGCTGATGATATCGGACACCGAATCACCGGGAATATCCTGATAATAGCTGCCACGACGATTGTATTCATCGACAGAGCGCGACGAGCCATAGTCATAGGTGCCACCGGTCACAGACTGGTAATAGTCGGCACGCGACTGTTCGACGGCTTTCTTCGTAGGAACGAAGTAGACGTCGTCCTGTGCAAGCAGTGAGAGTGGCATCACTCCCAGCATGAATGATAAGAAAATCCACTTCTTCATATCTCTTTCGTTTATTTGGTTATACTTTCACATTGCAAAATTAAGGGTTATTTAACTGCAAAGGTAAGGAAAAACCCTAAAACGCGATAGGTTTTTCCCTATTTTTTGTAATTTTGCACGCAAATTTAACACGTTTATGAAATACTATAAGGTGAATTTCAGCATCGGCATTGTGCAAGAGATGCAACAGGATGCCCGCGACGTCCTGATGGCCATAGCAGGCGAAGCAGGTTTTGAGACTTTTGAAGAGACGACAGAGGGCGTAACGGGCTATGTGCAGCAGAGCCTGTTTTCACAATCAGTGCTTGACGCGCTGCTGGCCGATTTTCCTCTGCCTGCCACCATCCGCTATGAGGTGAGCGAGGCAGAAGAGCGCGACTGGAACGAGGAATGGGAGAAAGAGGGCTTCGACCCCATCACAGTAGGCAGCCAGCTGGTAGTGCACGACGGACGACATACAGGCGACAAGCCATTGGAACAATATCATTACGTCGTTGAAATTGATGCCCGAATGGCTTTCGGCACAGGAACGCATGAGACGACAAAGATGATGCTCTCAACCTTGCTGGAGCAGCAGCTTGACGGTAAGCGGGTGCTGGATTGTGGCTGTGGGACGGGCATTCTCGCCATTGCTGCACTGAAAATGGGAGCTACTGCAGCAACGGGCTACGACATCGACGAGTGGAGCGCCGACAACACTCGCCACAACGCCGTGACAAACCAAGTCGACGACAGGCTGAGAGTGGTGCTGGGTGATGCGCGGGTGCTGGAGGATATTGACGAGCAGTTCGACATCGTACTGGCCAACATAAACCGTAACATACTACTTGCCGACATGTCTGCTTTCCACAGCAAAATGAAACCTAACGGAAAGCTGGTGCTTAGCGGATTCTATGCCGATGACATCCCTCTGCTCATAGAGAAAGCCGGCACTTTGGGACTATCTCTTTCAAGCCAAAGATCAGACAAGGACTGGGCCAGCATTGTGCTGGAATAAGCCACGGATAATATATATCAGAAGCTGCTATTCGCGCTGTGGCGAATAGCAGCTTCTGTCATCATAAGAATAATTACGCAGCTTAGTTATTGACCGAACCTCCCACAATATCGAGCAGCTCGTTGGTGATGGCCTGCTGGCGGCTCTTGTTGTACTGTAGGTTCAGCTGGCGCAACAGCTCGTCAGCATTGTCGGTAGCGGTCTGCATGGCCACCATGCGGGCAGCATGCTCCGAGGCCACGCTGTCGAGCAGGGCGGTGTAGAGCATCAGATGGGCCAGCTTCGGTATGAGCTGCGATAGCACGGTGTCCATGTCAGGCTCAACTATGAAGTTGTCGTTCAGCGGGCGCACTTCGTCCTCTTCCGCCTCACGTTTGCGGCGATGTTTCTTCAGATAGTCATGGGCCTTCTTGGTCATCTGTGTCGTGGTGAGGTCGCGCTCATGGTCGCGTTCCAGCTCTTCCTCGATGTCGATGGGCAAGAAGGTCTTGCTGGTCAGTATCTGCGAACCAGCGCTCTTAAAGTGGTGATAGATGATCTCCACCTTGTCAATCTCGCCATCGGCAAAACGCTGCCCCAGCTCCATGGCCAGGTCGATGCACTGCTTCACGTTGGGATGATCGACCAGCTCGCTCATGTCGCACTTCACCTGATAGCCCAGCTTACGGGCCTTCTCAGTGACCTTACGACCGATGGGATAGACCTCGACATTTTCCTTGCCTAATTCTTCCGAGAGGTCGTTCACTGCATTCATCATCGCCTTGATGACATTCGAATTGAAGCCACCGCAGAGCGAGGAGTTGCTGGAGAAGACGACTAAGGCCACTCGCTTGACAGGACGCTCCTGGTCGTAGATGGTCTGTGCCTCGGCCTCTGCCGCCAAGAAGGACTTCAGAATGTGCTCGAGCATCGTCTCGTAGGGCAGCATGTTCTGAATGGCCATCTGTGCATGATGCAGCTTCGACGAAGCCACCATCTTCATGGCACTCGTGATCTTGCGGGTCGAGTTGACCGAAGCAATACGGCCTTTAATTTCTTTTAAACTTGGCATAGTTTTGTCAAATTAGTAATTAGAAATGAGTAATTAGTAATTATGGTTACTTCGAAGGCTGAAGAAGCCGCAAAAGATACGAGCAAGCCAAGCTTTCATGGTAATCATAATTACTCATTACTAATTACTCATTACTCATTTAAACGTGGCAGCAATGTCGGCCATAACAGCTTCAATCACGCCCGTCGTCTCTTCGTCAATCTTACCGTTGCCGAGTGTGGCGATGACCTCAGGCTTCGTGGAGCGCAATTTCTCAAGGAACTGGTCCTGGCACTGGCGCACCTTGTCGATGGGCACCTCGCGCATCAGTCCGTGCACACCGCAGTAGAGGATGGCAATCTGCTCGCCCACGGGCATGGGGCTGTACTGCGGCTGAATGAGCAACTGGTTGTTCTTACGTCCGCGGTCGAGCGTCATGGCGGTCACGGCGTCCATATCACTGGAGAACTTCGAGAAGGCCTCCAGCTCACGATACTGTGCCTGGTCGATCTTCAGCGTACCGGCCACCTTCTTCATAGACTTGATCTGTGCCGAACCACCCACACGGCTCACGGAGATACCAACGTTGATGGCAGGACGGAAGCCCTGGTTGAAGAGGTCGCTCTCAAGGAAGATCTGACCGTCGGTGATGGAGATGACGTTCGTGGGGATGTAGGCCGACACGTCGCCTGCCTGCGTCTCGATGATAGGCAGGGCGGTGAGCGAGCCACCACCACGCACATGACCCTTCATGCAGGCGGGCAGGTCGTTCATCTGCTCGGCCACCTCCTGCTGCTCGTTGATCTTTGCTGCACGCTCCAACAGACGGCTGTGCAGGTAGAACACGTCGCCGGGATAGGCCTCGCGACCTGAGGGGCGACGCAGAATCAGCGACACCTCACGATAGGCCACGGCCTGCTTCGACAGGTCGTCGTAGACCACAAGGGCGGGATAGCCACGGTCGCGGAAATACTCGCCGATGGCTGCGCCTGCAAACGGTGCATAGTACTGCATGGCAGCAGGGTCGGCAGCTGTGGCGGCCACGATGATGGTATAAGGCAGGGCGCCGTGCTCCTTCAGGTTCTGCACCAGGGCTGCCACGGTAGAAGCCTTCTGACCGATGGCCACATAGATGCAATACACGGGCTTGCCAGCCTCATAGAAACTCTTCTGGTTGATGATGGTGTCCACGGCAATGGCCGTCTTACCCGTCTGGCGGTCGCCGATGATGAGCTCACGCTGGCCACGGCCAATGGGAATCATCGAGTCGACAGCCTTCAGACCCGTCTGTAGCGGCTCCTTCACCGGCTGACGATAGATTACGCCGGGTGCCTTGCGGTCCAGGGGCATCTCAAACGAGTTCTTCAGGTCGATGTTGCCCTTTCCGTCGATAGCCTGTCCCAGCGGGTTGATGACACGGCCCAGCATGTTGTCGTTCACACGGATACTGGCGATGCGGCGTGTGCGCTTCACCACCATGCCCTCCTTGATGCCCGACGTCT
>ERZ842401.6328-NODE-6328-length-12674-cov-3.660512_pt1 | contig 12674 bp, 14 predicted proteins | sample MGYA00521270_ERZ842401 | MGnify/ENA primary metagenome ERZ842401 (study PRJEB31892, sample SAMEA3878208) | bioreactor metagenome | biome: Moose rumen | place: Sweden | collected 2011-10 | study: EMG produced TPA metagenomics assembly of the PRJEB12797 data set... | reverse complement strand
GAGTTCAGACGTGTGCTCTTCCGATCTATGCCCGATGATAACTGCGTCATAATCACCCGTAGCAATCTTGCTTATAAATCTCTTTCTGTTATTCTTTTCAAAGTCCTTTTTTGTAGTCAAAAGTACATTTGCAGACGGATACAGGCGTAAAAACTCCGCTGCCATCTGTCCTGTCAGATGATTCGGAACAACAATCATAGGTTTGGATGCAAGACCAAGACGACGAAGCTCCATAGCCGATGCAACCATTTCAAAGGACTTTCCCGCACCAACACAATGCGCCAACAGCGTGTTGTCTCCATATAATACATGCGCTACTGCATTTTTCTGATGCTCCTTTAACTCGATATCCGGCGCCATCCCGGGAAATGTCAGGTGCGAGCCGTCATATTCGCGCGGCCTCGTGGAATTGAACAGCTCGTTGTACTTCTGCACCAACGCCTGCCTGCGTTCGGGATCACGGTATATCCAGCCCTTAAACGCCTCCTTCAGTGCTTCCTGCTTCTGTCCCGCAAGCATGGTTTCCTTTTTGTTCAGCACCCGCTTTTCCTGCCCATCCTCATACACGGTGTCATAGATGCGGGTATCCTTAAGGTTCAGTGAATCCTCCAGTATCTTATAGGCGTTTGCCCTTGCAGTACCATAGGTTACGCCGGTATTAGGATTGTCATGATCCGCATTCTTTCCCTTCACGTTCCAAAGCCCGGTAACTGCGGCAAATTGGATCCCCACAATCTTTCTGTCAAAAAGATATCCCGGGGTCTGGAATACTTCACGCATGAAATCCTCGATATACTTCGGTTCTACCCAGGTCGCACCAAGCCGTATTTCTATTTCCGATGCTTCCAGCTTCCTGGGCTGTACCTGTTCCAGTGACTGCACATTAATTTCATACTCCGGATGATCTTCAGCATAATTTCTTGCCGTATCAAGCTTTTCCCGGACATTTCCTGAAAGATATTCGTCCGCCGTCTCCCATTTATCCGTAAGGGGATTTTGAAAGATGACCCCGCGAAGCTCCTTTATGATCTCCTCCTCAGATTTCTGCGAAAGCTGCGGCTTCGGCCTCTGCGATGATATCCTCTCGAGATTTTTGCTTAAAAGAAATATCAGACAGATCGAATTCATCATCTGATAATTCTTTATTTTGAGCATTGTCAATCTTTGGTTCTTCCAACTTTAATGGCATTTCTGACTCTTTGTTCTGCTCAATTATAAAATTCTGCTGTTCACTCTCTGAATCAGGCACAAGCATTGTAGGCTCTTCCTCCATCTTCGTACGGTCTGACTTTGCCTTGAAGATAGCATCCACAAACTGAGGCTCTCGCTTCAGCTTCTGCAGAGTGTCCCTTGATGCTATCTGCTGTGCTTCCTTCTTAGAGAAACCAGAACCTTTCTCACCCTCAATGCCTTCTATTAATACCTGAAAACTGAAGATTGGACTACCGTTATCGTCCTTCTTCTGTTTTAGCATGCGATACTCCATACAAACCTTGTTCTTCTGGCTCCATTCGAGGAGTTTTGACTTAAAGTTTACCTCCTTGAATGCTACTTTATCCAGATTTATGTACTTGTCAAGTACTCTCTTTTCCCAGAACCACATACAGGCATCATATCCACGATCCAGATAGATTGCTCCCACAAGAGCTTCAAAGGCATTACCACCTACGTAGCTATTGTGAGAATTGCTGTGGCCTGCGGAAAGTATCAGTTGCGAAAGGCCCATCTCGTTAGCCAGTTTTCCTAATGTTTCACGAGATACGAGTTTACTACGGGTATTGGTAAGAAATCCCTCTCTCTTACCTTCATAGTGACGATATACGATATCTCCCACAACGGCATCGAGAATAGCATCACCAAGAAATTCTAGTCGCTCATTATTTAAGGGCTTGCCCTTATCATTGCGCCTTCCGATGCTCTTGTGCATCATAGCCTGTCGATAATAATGAATATTGCGAGGATAGAAACCCAGTATATCATAAAGAGAAGAAAAAAGCTCCTTCTCCTTACGGAAAGGGAGCTTTATATAATCAATAATACTATTAATCCACATATTTCTTGAATACTACACAAGCGTTGTGACCACCGAATCCAAAAGTATTACTGAGACCAGCACGCACTTCGCGCTTCTGAGCCTTGTTGAAAGTGAAATTCAGGTTGTAATCAATCTCTGGATCATCATCACCTTCCTCATGGTTAATCGTGGGAGGTACGATATCGTTCTTAACTGCCAGTATTGTAACCATAGCTTCAACGGCTCCGGCAGCACCAAGCAGATGGCCTGTCATAGACTTTGTCGAAGAAATATTCAACTTATAGGCAGCATCGCCGAAAACCTCCTTGATAGCCTTAGCCTCTGAGATGTCGCCAACATGAGTAGAAGTACCGTGCACGTTGATATAATCGATATCCTCAGGTTTCATTCCTGCATCCTCGAGAGCGTTCTGCATCACGAGCTTTGCACCCAGTCCCTCTGGATGAGAAGCTGTGATATGATATGCATCGGCACTCATACCAGCACCAACCATCTCAGCATAAATCTTGGCACCACGGGCCTTGGCATGCTCCAGTTCCTCAAGAATCATACAACCAGAACCCTCACCCATGATGAATCCGTCGCGGCTGGCGCTGAACGGACGGCTGGCCTTCTCGGGCTCGTCGTTGCGGGTGGAGAGGGCGTGCATGGCATTGAAGCCGCCTACACCAGTAGCGCAGATGGCAGCCTCGGCACCACCGGTTACGATAGCGTTGGCCTTACCTAAGCGAATCAGATTGAAGGCGTCAGCCAGTGCATTCGATGAAGAAGCACAAGCAGAAGCCGTGATATAGTTGGGGCCATGGAAACCATACATGATACTGATCTGTCCTGCTGCGATATCAGCAATCATCTTCGGGATGAAGAACGGATTGAACTTAGGACCATCGGCCTCGTGTACACCATAGTACATCACCTCGTCCTCGAAGGTCTTAATTCCACCAATACCTACACCAAAGACAACACCGATGCGGTCCTTGTCCTCAGTATCCAGATCCATCTTACTATCCTCGACAGCCTGCTTGGCAGCAATCAGAGCTAACTGCGTATAGCGGTCCATCTTGCGGGCCTCTTTACGGTCCAGATAGTCGTTCACATTGAGGTTCTTCACCTCGCAGGCAAACTTTGTCTTGAATAAAGTTGTATCGAAACTTGTAATAGGTGCGGCTCCGCTTACTCCGTCGAGCAGGTTCTTCCACATCTCTTCAGGAGTGTTGCCGACTGGCGTAACTGCGCCAAGACCTGTTACAACTACTCTTTTTAATTCCATAATCTTCTATTAAAGCATAATGGTTGCTTCGAGTCCGAAGCAACCATTATGTTAGATATCAAATTTATTTTGCGTTCTCCTCGATATAAGCGATAGCGTCACCCACGGTGCCAATCTTCTCAGCCTTGTCATCGGGAATAGAAATACCGAACTCCTTCTCGAACTCCATGATCAGCTCAACGGTATCCAGTGAATCTGCGCCCAGATCATTTGTGAAGCTGGCCTCAGCCTTTACTTCTGCCTCATCAACACCGAGTTTGTCTACGATAATTGCCTTTACTTTGCTTTCAATTTCTGACATAATTGTAATTCTTTAAAATGTTAATAATGATTTTGCTATCTTGAAATTTTCCAGCCTTTTGCTGAAATCGGGTGCAAAGTAACACATTTTCTTTCACTTACGCAAATTTTTTTAAGAAAAACTGACTTCTGTTTGCACATTAGGGGGGTATTTGTGCATAAAATACCCCTTTTTTAGTGTCCATCATACCATAAAAATGCAAAAATAGATGAAAAACTTCTCTTTTAGTTGGCTATTTGAAAAAGTTTCTGTAGTTTTGCGGAATAAAATTGAAATGATGATGACATTTACACAAAAAGCAAATCCCATTTTCAGTCGGGCCATCAACGATTACCATGTCACTGACAACGTTGATACCCCGATTCGTAATCCGTATCAGAAAGACAGTATCGAGTACAGTCTTTACCTGAAATGCTGGATCGACACCGTACAGTGGCACTATGAGGATATCATCCGCGACCCCCATATCGATGCCGTAGAGGCACTGGCCCTGAAGCGCCGTATCGACCGCAGTAACCAAGACCGCACGGACCTGGTGGAGGATATCGACTCCTACTTCCGTCAGCTTTACAGCGAGGTGAAGCCCCTACCCGATGCCACACTCAATACGGAGAGCCCTGCCTGGGCAGTAGACCGTCTGAGCATTCTCGCCCTGAAGATCTACCACATGCAGGAGCAGGTAGACCGCAAGGATGCCGACGCAGCACACATACAGCGGTGCCAGGCCAAGCTGAACGTACTCCTGGAACAGCAGAAAGACCTCTCGCTGGCTATCGACCAGCTGCTGGAGGACATAGAAGCCGGACGGAAGTACATGAAGGTATACCGCCAGATGAAGATGTACAACGATCCCGCCACCAACCCCATCCTGTATAATCAGAAGTAGCGTACACTGATGAAGAAAGAGCATATACTCGTCATACGATTCTCGGCATTGGGAGATATAGCCATGACCGTACCTGTGGTATGGGCTCTGGCTACGCAATATCCGGATATCCGTGTCACGGGATTAAGCAGGAAGTTCGCCCGTCCGCTCTTCGACGACCTGGCGCCGAACATCAATTTCATGGAGGCCGACCTCACGAAGGAGTATCATGGCATGAGAGGTCTGAACGCCCTCTACCGACGTCTGGTGGCCAAGCAGTTCACGAAGGTGGCCGACCTCCATAACGTGCTCCGCTCCGAATACCTCAGGATGCGCTTCAACTTAGGGCGCTATCGGGTGGAGCACATCAACAAGCACCGCAAGCAGCGCAAACAGCTGACCTCTTATAAGAAGAAAGTCTTGCGGCAGCTGCCCAGTTCGTTCGAGAACTATGCCGAAGTATTCGCCCAGTTAGGCTATCCCGTCGATATACGTAAGTTCCGAAGCATCTTCCCAGAGGAAGGAGGCAACCTGAACATGCTGCCTGCCGCCATCGGCCCCAAGAAGAGCTTCGAGCAGTGGATAGGTATCGCCCCCTTTGCCGCCCATGAAGGGAAGGTTTATCCGCCAAGACTGATGGAGCAGGTTATCTTCCAACTCATACAGCAGTATCCTAAAGCCCGGATTTTCTTCTTCGGTAAGGGCGATCAGGAAAACAAATATTTCCAGCTCTGGTGTGCCCAGTATCGCCAGTGCCTGTACGTCAGCAAGCACTGCGAGACGATGTATCAGGAACTGATACTCATGAGCCACCTGAACGTGATGCTCTCGATGGACTCAGCGAACATGCACTTGGCTTCACTGACGGGTGTGCCAGTAGTCAGCGTCTGGGGAGCCACCCATCCGATGGCCGGATTCTTAGGCTATAACCAGGATCCCGACAATGTGATACAACTCGACCTCGAGTGCCGCCCGTGCAGCATCTTCGGCAACAAGCCCTGCCAGCGTGGCGACTATGCTTGCTTACAGAACATTCCGCCGGAGCGGATTGTTGAGAGAATAACAACCCTTATTAATAACTAAAACTCAAACAAAAAGATTATGAAGTACATTTGCGAAGTTTGCGGTTACGTTTATGACCCCGCAGTAGGAGATCCCGATGGTGGCATCGAGCCAGGAACAGCTTTTGAGGATATCCCCGATGACTGGGTATGCCCCATCTGTGGTGTAGGCAAGGACGAGTTCAAACCTGAAGAGTAAGAAAGCAATAAGGTGGCACTTTTCAAAGTTGCCACCTTATTTATAATATATAGCATTCTTCAGACACAAAGATATTTACGCAGGAGTTATCATCACATGATAGTTAACCCTTTGGATATCTGCTGATTAAGGTGTGACGATAAACCTGTACCGTGATGACCACTCATACCATGGCATCACAACCTTTGTATACCTCTTTGTAACTATCTGAAAATCAGCACTTCTGAAAATTAGGATTTTACTGCCCCTCAAAAAATCTTGCATCGTATCTGGAAAAACCCTATTTTTGCACCCGAATTTAAGTATCAACCCGTTAAAACCAAAGAAGACTGATATGGAAAAGGAATTAAGATTCGAGGAAGTGCCCCAATGGTGGGCTATCTGTCAAGACCATGACTGTCCGCTTGCCGCGACCTGTCTGCGGCATCATGCTGCAACGATTGCGCCCATAACGGCTGAAGCTCACCTGTGCATCATCCCCCATCACACCGATGGCGACCGCTGCCCGCATTTCGTGGAGAACCGGACGGTCAGACTGGCCTGTGGCTTTGCAAGTATCTTTACCCATGTGTCCAATACACATTTCAAAGCAATGAAGAGAGCCATCATGGGCTATCTTGGTACAGAGACCAGCAAGGGTACCTACTACCGCTACATGCATGGTGAACGGCTGCTAAGCCCGGAACAGCAAGCCTGGTTCAGCCGCCTGATGAAACGGTATGGCTATAGCCCGGAAATTACGTTCGACAACTATATAGACGACTTCATTTTCAAGTCCGGGAAGTAGTTTTCATATTGTCCACACCCTGGACTGATTAGTCCACGCCTTGGACTGAACAGTCCACCCACTGGATGCCATAAAAGAAATAGTCATTCACATAAAAATAAGGAGGTAATTATGAAATTTACGTATTTTAGAAGAAACAGCAGCAACCAACTGATTGTTAGTACAAGGACTGCAGAACAAACTTTCGAGCGCATGAAGAGCAACAGGCCATACGGATCCTGCGAAGTCTGCCCGAACGTAGAGTTTAGGAAGGATCGCAACGGCATCCCCATGCCGCGCCATCTGAACGGCGTGGTGGTGCTCACCTTTGACAATCTGGAGCAGGCAGAACGCCGTGAGGCGGTGAAAGAGGCAGCCATGACGCTGCCCACGACACTGGCCAGCTTCTGCGGGGCCAATGGTAAGAGTGTTATTGTACTGATTATGTATTCCGTCGGTAGCAAGGACTTTGAGCTGGCCGACAAACTTGCTGAAACTGCCTACGACGATGCTGTCATCCTGTACAGTAGGGTTACAGGAGCCGATGTCTGCAGGGAAGAACCTTCGACACGGATGCAGTTCACCATGCCGCATAACAGCCACCCCCTTTACAATGCCGATGCCATACCCCTCGACAGGAATGCCAACGGCGAGGAAACCATGCGTATCATCAAGCTGCTGAACTCACGCTACCTGTTCCGTTTCAATACACTTCTTGGCTATACGGAGTTCCGTTCAAAACGCTCAGTGGCGCAGGTATGGAACCCCGTTGACGACCGTATGATCAACAGCATGACCATCGAGGCTCGGCTTTACGGACTCGATGCATGGGACAAGGACATCAGGCGCTATGTGCAGTCGGATATGGTGAAGGCGTTCAATCCCCTGCTTGACTTCCTTGACAGAGCCGAAAAGGCATGGGACGGACACACCGATCATATCGGGCAGTTGGCGAGAACCGTGCCATGCACTGCATCGCAATGGGAAAGGTGGTTCCGCAAATGGCTGCTCTATATGGTGGCACAGTGGCTTGGCAAGACAAAACAATACGGAAACTCCGTTGTGCCGCTGCTCATTTCGGCACAAGGCAACAACAAGTCGACCTTCTGCCGCCGTCTGCTGCCCGACTGCCTGATGTGGGGCTACAACGACAACCTGCTCATCTCCGAGAAAAAGGCTACACTACTGGCCATGTCGCAGTTCCTGCTGATCAACCTCGACGAGTTCAACCAGATTCCCGCCAAGATTCAGGAAGGCTTCCTAAAGAACGTCATCCAGTTGGCACGGGTGAAAATCAAACGTCCCTACGGCAAACATGTAGAAGATTTTCCACGCACGGCCTCGTTTATTGCCACCACCAATGAACACTCCGTATTGGCCGACCCGAGTGGTAACCGCCGCTTCATCGGCATCGAGCTGACGGGAGCCATCGACGTATCGCAGCCCATCGACTACGAGGGACTTTACGGGCAGGCCGTCACACTCATCAAACAAGGTGAGCAATACTGGTTCGACGATGCCGAAGTGCAGGAGATCATGCTGCACAACAATCAGTTCCAGATCCTCTCGCCCGCCGAGCAGTGGTTCAACGAGTGCTTCGAAGTGGCCACCGACGAGAGCGACGGTGAATGGCTGACATGTGCCGCCATCTATAACCGTCTGAAGCGCTATGCAGGCAGCGAGCTTAAGGGAAACCTCAACCACTTCGGCCGTGTGCTCAACAATATGAAAGGGCTGAGCCAGAAACGCTCAAACATCGGCAAAAAATACCTGGTACGCACCAAATAGTCTTCTTTGTCGTCACTTCACCAGTTTGTCATCACTCCGCAACCTACTATGAACCAAAAAGTTAGGTCAAGAGTGATGACAAACTACTTTCTAAACTGTAAGACAATGAATATCATCGGTACTACAAATAACGGTCATATATGAACTATTAAATAGATATATGAATATTAAACATTCAAATATGACCGTAAGTGGCCAGAAGATGCACACCCAGACGTTGGCTGCCATGATGCCCGAGGCTTCATCCTACGAAGACCTGATGGATGTCTGTCTCAAACTACAACTACCTTACGCCGAGGTGGAAGAAACCTATCGCCGTGCCGTATTCAACATACTGACTACCAATGTGGATGCGCACATCAAGAACTTCTCATTCATGATGAGAAAGGGCGAGTCGTGGCATGGAAGACCTGTTCCTGCCCCGCTATCAGGAAAGAAACGGGTAGTTTTTCAGCACACGACTCCAGAAGTGTTGTGTTTGGCAAGGACGAGTTCAAACCTGAAGAGTAAGAAAACAATAAGGTGGCAATTGACATGCCACCTTATTTATTATTATAGATAGATACCAAACGAGACTGACTGGAAGTTGACATCTTCTGCATAAGTGTTGTTGAGCGTTTCCATCGGTGAGAACTTACCATATATCTGGAAGTTCAGCAGCTTGACAATGGCCATCAGATCAACCGTAATAGGTTTTTGGTGAATATGTTTGAACACATCTTTATGACCTTTCCCGTCTGCATCGAAATAGCGGTTCTTGATGCTGGCATAGGTATTGAAGTTGATGACCGGACCTATGGAGAACTCGAAATTCTTGTTAACCTTATGTCCCCAAAGTAAAGGCACATTCAGACTGAACACTTTGAAGCGAGAGAATCGCGGATCGTAGCCATCTGGATAACGTTCTTCGGTAATGGTGCCATCGTCGAGCTTGGTGAAATAATAGCGTCCATCGGTACGGTAGTTTCGCCAGTCGACACCAAAACCTATGGAATACCAGTTCTTATACGACGGCGTGAAATGATTCCACTGAGCTATGGTCCACATGATTTCCCACGAACTGCCTACAGACTTGGAAGCTTTGAAATTGGCACCGATAGGATTGCAGAGTCCTACTCCAATATGCATGCTTATCTCATTGTGGAAATTACCTTTCTTTCCTACTTCAAAACTCAAGTCCCAGCGATCCTTATTGATATTCACTGAGCTGATGTAGTTGCTATCTACCAACTGGATGGTGTTCTCGTAACGATACTTCTCATCACCCTCACGTCCATAGACCTTGATCTTCTGGATGGAGTCACCAGTGATGATGCGCACCTTATTGGGCTTGCTGATAGTTAGAGTATCATTGTCAGCGTTGAGAGTTGCCTGTGCTGTGACGGTTGTGGTCAACAGCATGAATACTAATAGCTTTTTCATATCTTATACCTTATTTTAATATATTCTTTAATGTTTCGAGTGAACTTAACGGACCTTCCATATAGACGACCGTTACCTCCTTATCCTTCCGCTTATAGGAGAGATAGCGGTTCTGACCGTTCTTCTGAGGCAGCTGCATCATGAGCGTCTCCTTGGAGTGGCTCTTCTGACTGCTCCAGTTTTCTCCTGCCTCGGCACCTGATGCCTTTCGGTCTTGCTCTACCAAGTCGTGTATCTTACTGATGGTCTCCTTTTCAGCCTCAAAGCGAACACTACGGAAAAATATCAGCTGATACTTAGAGAGCATCTTGCCTTTGACACGTGTCTCCACCATCTTCTCCTGAGGGATAATCTTTCCCTCGAAGAGCTGATTGACATTCAGTCCACTCTGGGCAGAGACTGTCAAGAGTGAAAGACAGAATAGTAATAGTATTAAAAACCTTTTGTCCATATCTACTCGCTGAATAATTCGTTTAACTGTTGTTCTATATTGTCCTCAGGATCGTCTTCCACGACTTCTCCCATCGTACGTCTCATCTCCTGCATCACCATAGCCTCATCGGTATATTTCTTACCATAGACATAGGCTACACATTCATTCTCATTCTCCATTCTCAGCCAATGTACCACCACCCCACTCACGGCAAATACCAAGCAGGCAGCAGCCATAACGGCAATCAACTTATTGCGAACGGCTTTACGGGCCCGACTGAGTGTCTTCCTGACAGCTACCTCCGAAGAGCCAAGTACCATGGCTATCTCACGCATCTCCATACCCTGCAGATGACGCATACGGAGAATGGTCCTCTGAGCAGAAGGCAGAGTATCGATAACTCTAAGCATCTGTTCTATCTGCTCTCCATCATCGCTGACATCTTCTTCTTCAGGTAATTGTGAGATGTCTATTATAGGCTGCTTTCGACGAAGAGAGTCGATACAGAGGTTACGGGTGATGACGATAGCAATGCCTTCTACTGGCAGCGTCAGACTCTCTCGCATCAGCCAAAGTTTCAACATGGCATCCTGCACGATATCTTCAGCCTCATCCATCGTTCCCATATATCTTTGGGCAACACCGATGAGCTGTCTTCGGAGAGATTCAGCCTGTTGTTTATATTCCTCTGCTATCATACTTTTCTGTCACTTTCTATCCTATATACGCAGTTATCTTCGTTTTGTGACACAAAAGCAACAATTTTTTTCAAAGAATCAGGTTTTTGGCGAAGTGCCAGATGATGATACCAGCCGTGACTGAGACGTTCATGGAGTGCTTCGTACCAAACTGCGGAATCTCCAGACAGCCATCCGAGGCATCGATCACCTCCTGATGTACACCTTTTACCTCGTTGCCGAGAACCACGGCATACTTATTATTAAGAATAGGTGTAAAGTCTTGAAGCATCGTAGAACCATGAGCCTGTTCTACACTATAGACTTCATATCCATTTTCTTTAAGCGAAGCGATAGCATCATTGACATCCTTGAAGTATTCCCATCTGACGCTATCCTCCGCACCAAGGGCCGTCTTATGAATCTCTGCCATCGGAGGGGTAGATGTGATACCACAGAGATAGACAGCCTCGATACGAAAGGCATCACCCGTACGAAACACGCTCCCTACATTATTCATCGAACGTACATCGTCGAGTACTACTATCAGTGGCAGCTTCTTAGCCTCCTTAAACTCCTCTACCGAAAGTCTTTCTATCTCTATGGTTCTAAGCTTTTTCATCGCATCTGTCTGTTTACGACGGCAAAGGTAAGAAGAATTTCTGAGATAACGGAATGATTGTGGAAAAACCTGTTGATAACTCTGTGGAAAACTCATATATTTGTGAACATAATCCCAAAGAGCATTCCCCTTGGAAGGATATCCACAGGGTTATTCAGCAGATTTTTGAAAGATTTCCACCGTTTTTTGCAGAAAAAAGATATAAACTTATTATATTTGCACCGAAATTGGAAATTGTGGATAAACTATGTTACTGATTAAGTATCAGGAAGTAAGCATCCACACAAGGAGTGAATAACCGATTGCTTACGGTGAATTACTTATCTGGCAAGAAAAGAGCCTGAAAGTTTTCAAGATATCCACGGCATATCATCTTATTCATTTCTATTTTTAAAAGAAGAAAAAGAAAAATTAAAATAATATTGTAATGTTGAAAACAGAAGAATTGAAAGCGGAAATCCGTCGTTTGTGTAAAGAGAAGGATGCCATTATCCTGGCTCACTATTACACGATAGGTGATATTCAAGACATCGCTGACTTCGTAGGCGACTCTTTGGCTTTGGCCCGTAAGGCTGCAGAGACAGATGCGAAGGCAATGGTGATGTGTGGTGTACATTTCATGGCAGAGACCTGTAAACTGCTCTCACCAGACAAAATGGTGCTTTGTCCTGATTTGGCTGCCGGTTGCTCTTTGGCAGACAGTTGTAAGGCTGAAGACTTGAAGAAATTCAAGGACGAGCATCCTGGCTATCAAGTAATATCTTATGTGAATACCACAGCAGCTGTGAAAGCATTGACGGATGTAGTTGTTACCAGTGGTAATGCGAAGAAGGTTGTGGATCAGTTGCCAAAAGATGCGAAACTTATCTTCGGTCCTGACTATAATCTTGGAAACTATATCAACGAGGTGACAGGTCGTGATATGTTGCTTTGGAATGGTGGTTGTCATGTGCATGAGCGTTTCTCAGTAGAGAAGATTATAGAACTGAAGCAACAATACCCAGAGGCTGTGGTGATGGCACATTTGGAGTGTAAGGCTCCTGTACTGGCTGTGGCTGATGTAAAGGGAAGTACTGCCACGATGCTGAACTATGCCCAGCAGAGTGATAAACACCAGTTTATTGTAGCTACAGAGGCTGGAATCCTGCACGAGATGCAGCGTACTTGTCCTGATAAGGAATTTATCCCTGTGCCTCCAGAAATCAGCGAGAGCGGCCTGGAATGCAGTTGTAACG
>ERZ842401.6327-NODE-6327-length-12674-cov-4.252793_pt1 | contig 12674 bp, 10 predicted proteins | sample MGYA00521270_ERZ842401 | MGnify/ENA primary metagenome ERZ842401 (study PRJEB31892, sample SAMEA3878208) | bioreactor metagenome | biome: Moose rumen | place: Sweden | collected 2011-10 | study: EMG produced TPA metagenomics assembly of the PRJEB12797 data set... | reverse complement strand
TCCGATCTGTCCGCGCTGGCGGAGGTCGCCCTGAACGGCGAGCGGAGCTTCGCGCTCAAGGCGCGCTTCTTTTGCGCCACGCTGCTTTCGTTCCACGCGGGCGTGGCGGCAGGCTGGCTCTGCTGGCGCGCCTGCGGGAGCGCGGGCTTTTTGTGCGCGCTTGCGCCCGTCACCGCGTGCACGGCGCTCGTCCTGCGCCACCGCCGCGCCGCACGCACTGCCCTACCGCCGCAGGCGTAGCGCAGAAGCGCGCCGTACAGCAAGTACCGTTGCGTTGCGAGGCCTACAGCGAGTAGCAGCTATCAGCAGACTGCTACATAGAAACGCCAGCTGCCACACGTGGCTTCGCGCGTGCATGTGCTTGCGACACCGCCGGCGGAGGGGCGTGAGCACAGCGGCGTGCTATGGAAGCGGTGGAATGCACGCGGAGGGCACAGTGCGGCAGAAGCCGGCTACCGCCGAGGCGTGTGTGTACCGCGGCAGTGCTTGCGGCGAAAGCGAGTGCCGTCCGCGGGGGTGCCGCGCGCACGGCGGCGCCAGCAGCGCGCTACGGGGTGGACGAGATGCGCGCGGGGAGGGCGCAGGTCACGCTGACGTATGCGACGGAAGCAAGCTGTCGTCGTGGCGTATTCCTGCCGCGCCAGCGCTTGCGATGAAAGTCAGCTGTCGCCCGCAAAGTACCTACATGCACGTGCTTGCAGCGCCGCCCGCGCCTGCGGTGCGCACGCTGCCCCCTTCCCCCGCAGTTACCCACCGCTAACACTTGCGCATTTTTTCGCAAACTCACCCAAATTCCCTTTAAGCCCCATTTCAGCTTCCTTCGCTTTTACATCACTTTCCTCTATCTTTATATAGCCAATATCCGTATTTTTTACCCCACTCCCCGTATCGAAATCCTAGCACAATTCCGTCATTAGCCTCCGCTAACAACGCCCGCTGTGTCAAAACGACACATTTTCGCCACTCTCGATTTAAACGGCCGTTTAAATCTTAGAGCGCGGTATAAAAAATCTAAGGAGGATTTTTATGAGAAAATCGTGGGGCGCGGCGGTAGCAGCCGCCGTGCTTATAACAGGCGGCGGGCTTGCTAATGCGATGGACTACCGAATCGGGTTTCAAGCACGTACCGATGGCGGCTGGAGTCCGTTTGCTTTCCGTTATTCAGGTCAAACGGACGAGCAAAAAGACGAAGCCCATGTATTGGAAATCAATGGAAAACCTGCGGAATTTACCTATGGCAACGGTGTTTCAACGCCGATTGGTGACCAGCAGCCAGTTGATTATGAAGACGGCTTTGCGCTGTGGAGTGGCGGTATAAAGGGCTTTCGCTTTCAGCCGATGTTCCAGGCGACGAGCAACAGTGGCGCGTTTGCGTTTGGCGCGCGCTTCATGGTAAAGAACAAGGAGCATGAGGAGTTTAACGGCGTTGGTTGGAGTTCTTGGCTCGACTATAAAAACTTTGAGGTAAAGGTAGCAACTACCGGCAGCATGGGCTACGGTGCGTATGTTGGTACCGGTGGTAACTTCTATCTGGCAACAACAGAGCTATTTGCCTGGGAGTTGACCAGCAGCAGTGACGCCTACCTGCCAAAGTATTTTAAGAAAGGTAACAGTGATGACTTTAATTACTTTGGCTACCAGACGTCTAACGCTGGTCTCGGTGTAGAAAACATCAGCGATACTTCAACAGGTATTGCGGTACAGTGGACGCAGAAAATTCGTAGCACCGATACGCTTAATCTGCGCTTGGTAAACCTGAGTCTGCCTGTTTCAGGTGGAAATGGCTACAAACCTGGACGTGAATACGATACGACGTATCCTGTTGGCTGGAACGTGCAGGCTAACTACCGTATGCCTACCTGGACTTTTAGCACTACGTTCAAAATTCGCGGCGGTAATGGTTCTGACGAGGATAAATACGGCAAGCCTGATTTTTTTGACATCAGCTGGCACGGTGCTTTTAGTACCACGCGCATCCCGAACACTACGCTATCGGCTGGCTATTCGTTCATTGCTGAAAACGTTGGCAACTCGCCCGAAGCTGACGTAACCATCAACGATGTTACTGAGTCATACAGCCGCGAGCTGTGGGGACACAACTTTGGGCTTTCGGCAGCGTATCGCTGGCAAGGCTGGACCTTCAACTTTGACAACACAACTACGCTCATGCTGCTTTCCGACTACATGAAGGCGCGCAGTAACAAGAACCGCTACGGCTGGCGTCCATATATTGGCGAAACCGTAACAGTAAGCGCACACAAGCGCATCAACGGTCTAATGACCGGCCATCTTGCGTTCAACTTTAGCGACGCTAACATGAACAGCTACACCGACGGCAAAGCAGAAGCTACCTTTAGCTTTACCCCAAGTGTAGACATTGCACCGGCGCGCGGCGTAAACGTGAACGTTGCGCTTAGCTGCTCGCTCCAGAACTTTAGCGACCAGGCGCGTGGTTGGTGGTCAGATTACAACAGTGATGCCGATTTCGGTAACAGTGGCGAAATCTACTACACCTACCCACATACGCTCAACATCTCTATCCCAATTTCGCTTTCTATAAGCATTTAACGTAAAAGGAGGACTATACACATGAAAAAGATACTTTTGACCGCTGCAAGTGTTGCATTGCTTGCAGGATATACAAGCGCCGCAAATCTGGTGATTAGCGGGCATTGGGGCGAAAGCCTTGCAACCTATGCAAATAGTGACGACGACAACGATGACAATGATGGCATTTCGTTCTTTGACCACTATCTTACGCAGTCACAGGCGGTAAATCCGTTTAACAACGTACAGCTTTCTGGCGAAAGCGCGCTTGGCGGTGGCGAGCTACAGTTTTCTTACTCAAACAAGAAAATTGATATGACCTACCTGAACGGCTGGCTGAACTTTGCGAACTTCCTCGGTGGCCCCGGCACGCTTACGCTGCGCTTTGGTCGCTTTGATGCCTACCCGATTGTGGACGTAGTAACAGACGCAAATCGCGGCTTCCACTACGCAAGCTATGCAGTAAATCCGCTGTACAGCAAGCAGACCGGCTTTGACGCGCAGGTAATGAGCTTGTTCCTTGCAAAACAGGGCTTCGTTCGCGATACAGCGCACAATGCCCGCATTTACGCAAGCTTTGGCCGCTACTGGGACACTACGAAGAATATGGAGATTGACCGCTACAATGTAGCACAGGACGTAAAAGCCATTAGCGGCTACAGCTGGTTCTTCAACGACGCGAACAACGCCGGTAACGCCATCACCTACAGCGATAGCTACCACTGGAATCACCCCGCATTCATGGTGCAGTACGCGCTTAATGACGACCTGCTATTCCGCTTTACCGCGCTCCCCGGAAGCGCAAGCGACACCGCCGGCACCATTAGCCATGACTTCTACGGCGAAAAGACGTTCACCAACTGGAACGCGCAGGTGAGCTACAAGGTAGGTGACATTGCAAAGCTCGGCCTTACGGTCAAGATGAGCGATATGCTTTCTGGTGCATATTACACCGGCAAGGGCCAGTGGGAAAGCGCCGGCACCGACCTGAACGTGTCTCTTGCTGCTTCTAGCGACCAGCTGGTAGACGGCTTGCGCCTGTATGCAAACTACAGCTTTGCGGGCGTCTACATGGGCATGTACGGCGACTACGGCACCAAGAAGGATTTAAGCGAAACCTACCTGCTCAACGCTATCGACCTGCGCGGTGTGTACGACATCGACGAGCAGCTTGCTGTTGGCTTAAATGCAAACATCAGCATGGTCTCGCAGAGCGAATACTACAAAGAGGTAAATAAGGACGCAGACGACATTCTGGGCTTTAACGTAGGCTGGAGCGCAAGCTACGCGCTTACCGACATTCTTGCTATCGACTTCAACACCGGCTTCCGCTGCCTTGACGTAAACAACAAGATTGGCACCAAGAAAGACAGCACCAAGACCGATGAAGGCGACATGATGGCCGTTTCTGGCTTTGGCATTGAACCGAGCCTAGCGTTCACCTTCAACAAGAACTGCGCGCTTACCATTGGCATAAACGTGTTCATTCAGAACCTGAACAGCGACGTACATCTTAACGCATGGCAGATGAACAGCATCACGAGCGCGGGTGGTACCTATTATCCGTTCACCACGCTGGTAACGTTGCCGTTGTACATGTTTATTCGTCTCTAAATCGTCCTCCATGTCGATTTAGAGTCAGGCGGCAGCTGCACTGCCGTCTGAGCTTGCCGAACGGCAAGTGACCTGTGCTTGTAATACATAAGGAGAATGTTACATGAAGATAAATAGATTGTTCCGCAGCGCAGCAGCAATGCTGACGCTTGCGGGGCTTACAGCAGCATTCGGGGCAACGCTTGCAGGCTGCGGTAGCGGCTTGCTTGACACCGAAGACGAAAAGCTAGAACCGCTCATGAGCATAACGCTCGATTCTTCGAGCAAAACGCTGCAAGATGTTGCCTTTGGCGACGGCGTTACCTTAACAATGAAGGTTTCGCTTGCAAACGCGCTGTATGCGCAAGCGTTTAAGGACCTGCTTGATGAAGCAAATCCCACAACGACTAATCCCTACGACCTGCTTGACGACGGCTATTTTGAGCTTTCGCTGGTAGATAACACGGGCAAGGACGTTAGCAACCTGCTAGAAACTAAAAAATTCTACGCAACCTCCAAGCTAACGCAAAACACCTCTGGCGCAAGCGGTTCCGAGTTTGTGCCCGCCGAAGCAAGCTTTAGCGCGCAGCTTACGGTAGAAATTGCCGAAAGCACCGAAGCGAGCACCGGTAAGCTCGTGCTAAAATCTACGCAGGCCACCGGTAGAACCAATTTAAAAGCGTCTACCGCCTACAGCTTTGACGTAATAGAAGCGGCATGGGGCTTTGATATGCCAAACGCTGGCGAAATCATTGCGGCGTATGCAAGCAAGGCTGCCACTGGCATTAGCGGCGCCGCCGTGGTTAGCCTACCCACCGGCACGCGCGTAAAGGAAGACACGCCCGCTGGCACCACCATCGGTACTGCTACTATGGGTAGCGATACCGTAACCGTTAAAACGCTTACCGCCGTTGCACGCAAGGCACGCAGCATTCCGGTGCTGTTAGTAAGCTCTGGCAGCGCCTTTAGCGCCGGTAACATTACGCTAAGCGCGGATTACCTTTCGCGCCCCGCAGACGACAGCGGTGACCTTGTAGAAAGCATTAGCGCCGACGATGTAGCAAAAATTGCTATGCCGTACTACGGCGAAGACTTCTCTAAGGCAACCGCCGCAGGTAAGTTCTCTGATAACAGCAACGTTACCAAGAGCATTGAAAAGGGACAGCTAAAGCTGGTAGACGCCTCTAACGGTGGTAACAAGCGCAACACCTACAGCACCGCCGAGCTCGGACTTCCGACAACCGGTGACTATTCTTACCGCGTAGAGTTCGACCTTTCTATGACGCTTACAACCGCTACTGCCGTAGGACGCGGCACCGGTCAGATTGCGCTCGTAGCAAAGACGCCAGACAACACTGAGGGTAGTGCCACGGATTTAGCTCCTTATGCTAATGGCTACCATGTAGACGAACTGAATACCAAGTATTACCTCGCGTCTCTTGCATCAACAATTACCAACAAGGGTAACTGGTACGTGAGCGATGCAAGCTTTAGCGCTTCTACCTACGTTGATAACAACGGTGACGGCTCGGTAAACGCCAACGATGCCACGCTCGCCGGTAACACCACCGTGGCAATCTCGAACGGTAGCTACTTCCATTACCTTATCGAAGTGGACGTAGCCGACGCTCCCGCCGCGTACCTGACCATCACCGACGCCGACGGCGCTTCCGTGCTTGCGCGCACCGCGCTCAAAATACCGGAGCTGCCAGACGACAACAACCGCGGCATTGCTACCAACCTGAACCTGTTGCCACCCGCAAGCACAACAACGTACCTCGATAACTTTGTTGTGTACAGCTTGGCAAAGTAATTTCCGTAATTCCGCCGCCCGCGCCACGCCACTTTTTTAGCGCGCGCCGCTCGGCGGAATATTCGTAAGCTGCCACGCCGCACTGGTGTGGCAGTCATACCTAGCTTCTATCATTTTTAGAGGAGAAAAACTATGAACGTAGAGAAAAAAAAGCGCTTGCTGCTGCTACCAAAGCTCGCTCTCGCGGCGCTTTTAGGCGCCTCGCTCGCCTTTACCGGCTGTCCGTCGGTTGACGATGACGACGATGACGACGAAGTAAGCACAGGCCCCATCAAGGTATCAAAGTTAGCGCTTGTAGACGCCGACGGCAAGACCGAAGGCGAGGTTCCTGTTGACGACTTTACCACCCTGACGCTTACGCTAAAGCCCGCTACCGCTACGAACAAAGCCGTAACCTGGAGCGCCCCCAGCGGCATTACGCTTACCGACGCCGACGGCGCAACCGTAAGCGAAACCGACGGCAGTACCGCCACCGTTACCGCCTCTGTTGGCGCCGACGCTGCTGTAGGCGAAACGGTCTCCATTACAGCAACAAGCGAAGACAACCCCAGCGCCACCGCCACCTACAAGCTAAAGGTGCTGGACGCTAGTACCATCAACCTAGACGCAACCACGCTTAGCGCTACCAGCGGCGAGGTGGGGCAAGGCTTACGCAACACCGTTACGGTAAATGCCTCCGGTACCGACACCGCAAACCCTGGCGCCACGCTTACCTACACCTATAAATGGACAGCAAACGGAAGCGGCATTACGCTAGAAAACGCCGATAGCGAAAGCGTCACCATTGTCGCTGCACGCACCGCCGCCGTTGCCGACTCCACCGTTACCGTAACCGTAAAAGCAACCTCTAGCGCCGGCGGTAGCCCAAAGACAAAAAAGCTTACCTACGCGCTGCACGTGTACGAGGTGGATTCCTACCCGTATGAGCTGTATAAGCAGGATTTTGCTGATGTCGCAAGCGAAGATACAAAAGTAGGCGAAACCTTCATCACCGCTGGACGTGTCGCTGCAAAAGTTATCGACACACTTGGTTCGCAATCGAAGGTTCTCGTCGCCTACCATGAGTCGAACAGCACCGACCATGATGGTAGCCTCGTATTTGCTGCTGACGGTTATGGTGCTGATGGCTTAGTAAAGCTTACTTATAAGCTAAAGCTAGGACGTGGTAATGTAGCGAGCAAAGTGGCTACCTATACGCTCGAAGATAGCACCGGCACAGAGATATTTAAGATTGCCCACGATGGCAACCAAGGAACCGATGATACCGCAACAGTCTACACCATTGGCGGTACGGAAGTTGCAAAGAATGCAAACATGTCATGGACTGAACTTACAGGTATCATGAATCCGAATAATGACAAACGCTATGCATCTAAGTGGCTTGATGTAACCGTTATCGTAGACTTTACCAAAACAGCGGACAATGTGGACTTGCTCATTAAGGAAGGCGATACAACGCTTGTTTCTGCAACGGGCACTACAGATGCCATCAACGTCGGTAAGTTGCATGTCAACTTCTGCTCGCTGACCTCGTTCGCTATTGACGACATTTTGATTAAGTCTTCAAACGACGCGCTGCTCTTCTCCGCGCCCGTCATCACCGTAGGCGACGGCACGAGCGCCGAAGCAGCCTCTAGCGGTAACACCACGCTTAGCGCGCTTGCCGCCACCCACTTCGCAAGCGACACTGGCGCACAGCGTCCCGTGGCTTACGACTGGGAGCTTAGCGGCGACACCGACGTTGCAACCTTTGTCGCTACCGCCGGCACCACCGTTAGCGCCGACGACGCAACAAAAGCAAGCACCGCTGCAACCACAAGCGCGGCTACCGTTACGCTTGCCACTACCAACAACACGCTTAACAACAAGAGCGTCACGGTAAAGGTCATTGCAACGCCAGAGGACAACACCGACCTGAACGACAACACAACAAAGACCGTCACCATCAAGGCCGACGAAAGCCTGTTTAGCGCCTTCTCGCTCACCCGCGCCGACAGTAGCGACTCTAGCGCCACGTTCGAGCTAGCCAACAGCGGCACCACCGCTACCGCCGTTGTAAACGCCGGAGACAAGCTCGTGCTTACGCCAACCGTAACCGCAAAGGTAAGCGGCGCCGTCGACGCAGCCAACGCAGAAGTAACCTACTCCTTCTCCGACTGCCCCGCCGCCGTAACGGCAACAACAGCCACCAACGGCATCATTACGCTAGAAGGCGCCGCTGTTACCGACAGCGCCACCGTAAAAATTGCCGCCAAAGCAGGCGACGTCACAAAGACGATTACAGTTACCGTAAAGGTACAGGACGTACCGATTACCGCGGTAAGCATTAGCGGTAGAAACAAGCTTTTCTACGGTGTTGCTGATACTACCACGCTTACTGCAACAACCACACCATCTGGCGTAAGCGGCGTTACCTATGAGTGGACGGTTAGCGGTTCTGGACTAGAAATTGATGGCGATAACAATGCTGCTTCTGTTACAATAAAGGCTACTTCAGCAAACGCAACCGGTAGCGTTTCTGTAATCGCAAAGAAAAGCGGCAGCTCTGACCAAAGTGCAACGTATAGTGTAAGCAGTGTAACTCTTTCAAAGGCGAATGATGCAACATATAGCGAGAATTTTGCCTCTATGACCGCTGCGAACTTCATAACTACGCCGAATTTAAACACGGAAAGCCTTATAGTTGTTACCGATGGCGTTCTTACATTCTCAAGTAACAGCGGAAATGTCCGCAACGCTCATACAAAAAACTCGCCGACCGTTCCTGATTCTGGTGCATATGTAGTTGAGTTTGACTTAGCCTTAACTTCGGGTAATGCCAATAACCGTATAACTCAATTCGCATTACTAACAAAGTCAGCAACGAACAATACTGCTATGACTTCAGACTATCTATTTGCAATTGAAAATGTAGGACTTGGTTCAAATACGCCGCAAAATACAAGCTGGTATCTAAATGAAGCTCCAACGAACTATACATATACTTCTACACCGGTCACATTAGAGGCTGGTAAGCTCTACCACTACGCTATTACGATTATTCCCGTCGAAAACGAAAAACCCATCGTAGGAGCAAAGATTACAGATGGTGATACGGTTGTTGTAAATCGGGTCGTTACACCAACTACTACCAGCAGTAAACTTGTAGATATTGACTTTGTATTGGCTATGACTTTGACCAAGATGAGTTTTGATAACCTTGCTATTTACGCATTAACTGAGTAAATGCTACGCAAGATTACAATGTTGTAGCAGTGCTGTGGTGGCAATTCGCTATCACAGCATTACGCCTACAAACAGCCCCGCTACCGCACACAGCATAAGCTGTGGCGGTGTGTAACTCCAACAGGCTGCTTCTTGTAAGGGGCAGCTGTTTTTTGTTTTTAAGGCATATACTTTGTAACAGATAAAATAAAGTCATTTATTAGTTGTCTTTTCGCTAGTATAGGTGATAATTATTATTTTCGCAGTTGTTTTGATTGACGCAGGGAAAGAACACAAGTAAACTTATACTATGCATAATCAAAAATAAAGGGACATAAGGGTATGGTATTACAAGGCTACCACGGAACTTCATTGCAGGCTGCAGAGAGTATTCTACGTGATGAGTTTGAATACTCTGATGCTACGAATTGGCTTGGAATTGGAGTTTATTTTTGGGGAGATGCTAAGCCTTATGCAGACGGTCTTGCGTGTGCACGCTGGTGGGTACATACAAAACACTTTTCCCCTTGGGGCATTTTGAAATCGGATATACAATCAGAAAAAATTTTTGATTGTGTGCATGATGATAAATGTCGGCAGACGTTCACGCAAATGAAAAAGAAGCTTCTTGAAAAATTTGGAGCGAACACTTGTACGGAGCAAGAATATATTGACGGTATATTTGCAATAATAAAAAGAAAATTTGATGTCATCGTGTTCTTCACAAAGGGGGATGCAATGGAACATTTAGATGCAGCTGATAGACTGATAGTGAATCTACAGGTGCAGATATGTGTTTCTGATACTAAATGTATCATGAGAACACAATTATTAGACCAAGGAGATACTAATGACCGTGCGTGAAAAACTGCTTGCGCAATTATTGAAAGAAATCGATGTAATGACGACAGCTGACCTGCCCGCTTTTAAAGCCGGAGCTGTTGCATTTCATAAAGCAGTGCAGGGAAAAGCCTTTGTTAATGAGGTGTATATTCCTGTTATTGCCCCCGCTGTGCAATATAATGGTAGAAACATAGTTTTTGACAATAAGATACCGGAGACGTTTTCTTATGCAGGAGGTTCTTATCCATGGACGGAAAGCAACAAAATGGCAGCATAGCATCAACGTTTCAATTCATCAATTATAAGATTGATAAAATTGACTTCCGTTTGCAGCCAATGACAAATAACCTTGTAGCGCAAAAAGCTGCTGTTTCCACGGAATTTGGTATTGCGATTCGCAATACGCTAAAGACGCAGGATACATCTGGAAAAACTGTTTATATTGCGGGATTAGCCGCTAAAGTAGTTCTAAAAAATAATGATGAACCACTTGCAGAGGGCGAGTTTTCTATTTCAGGGGTGTTTACAACAGAACATGCTTTTTCTGAGAAAACAGAGCAGACGCTTGCAAAGCAACAGGCGCCTACAATACTGTTCCCATATTTGAGGGCTGCAATAACTAATATTCTTGCATCTTCGGGGTTTGATACAGTAATGCTTCCTCTTATCAATGTTGCAGCTGTGGCAAAAGATGCTAGAGTTGAGCTTTTAAACCTGAATTAATAAATGTGATAAAATTGCTTATATAAAAACAGGTCGCATAACGCAGTCTACAGTGTTGCTGGTACTATCACGCTCACTGTAACAACTACCTCTTCCGGTGTAAGCCATGGCGTTGCAACTCCTCCGCAACCTCCAAAGAAAACACCCCCGACTTCACCAAGTCAAGGTAAGCAGTTAATCTCCCTTCGGTAAGCCCTTCCGCCCTGCCTGCGGCTCTGCCCCTAGCTATGCACCTTCTTTCCACGGCCACCATTCCAGAACGCCAGTCACGTTCCTTCACTTCCTGCCGATACTGCGCAAGCCATAGCTCTCGGTTTGCGCTGATGTTTGACAATGATTTCTGCGCCTGCATAAGCCGTTTCCCCCCACACAGTCTTAAAGTTTGGCAAGTTCTTCAAAAGACAATCCCGTCCATTTTGCAACCTGCGCAATAGGAACTCCATCAGCAAGCATACTTAGTGCTGTTTCGACCTTCGCGCTACGCTTGCCTTCTGTTCTGCCTTCTGCTCTGCCTCTAGCTATGCCCCTTCTTTCCGCGACAGCCATTCCAGAGCGCCAATCACGTTCTTTCACTTCCTGTCTATACTGCGCAAGCCACAGCTCTCGGTTTGCGCTGATATTTGATAATGATTTCTGTGCCTGCATAAGCCCTGCCTCCTTTGCCGTTAGCTGCTTTATGACGTCCCGCTTCTGCGGGTCGTCCGCGTCTTTCAGGAAAATAGCCCAGTTCTCTATGGGGCTGTTCTTGTCTACCTGCGCTTCTAGCCCCGCTGCTTTCGGCAGCTCGATGAAGATGACGTTGAGCGCGTTCGCAAGCTCACGCCCGTCCTTCGTGCGCATGGCATAGCGGCTGACGGGCGTGGTTGCAGTCGCTTCCACATTCGCACTGCTGTCGTTCGCTTTCACCGTCATTGTCGCTTTTACGGCAACCGTGCCCGTGTTGCTGTCGCTGGCTTCCGCCACCGCAGGCTTATCGCCGCTCTTCGGCGTGTAGTTGAAATCCAGCACCGTAATCTGATACACCGTCGGCGCCTTCTCCCAGCTGTCGCCTTTCTTCAAGTACGTCGTCTCCAGCCGCGCAACTTGGTATTCCGCGCGCTTCCCGTAGTCATACTGCTGGTTGAACGCTTGCATCTGTCGCTCGCTATGCGAGCTTCACGAGTTTGCTGCGCAAACTCGCAGCGTCTGCCGACAAGCGTCGTCGAACTCGCACGCGATGTCGTAGCTAACGCCGCGCTGGCCTGCGAACTCCACCGGCGCGTCGTTCGGTATCGGGTGGCAGGACGCGATTTTGCGCTCCGTCGCCGCCTCTAGGAACGACTGCAAAGTGTCCTGCGATTCCTTCGTCGGCTGCGTGAACAGCACCTTGAACGTGCTATCAATGCGCGGGTTCAGGAGCGCGCCGGTCGCCGCCTACGCCGCATAGTCGTCTTCGTCTTTGTACTGGAATATGTCCATGTAGATAGTATACTACGAGTTTTGCGTATTGTATAGCAAGCGTAAGGGCGGCGCGACGCTCGCAAGTGGCATAACGCTCTCTGATAGCACTACTGTAATGAGCGTAACGGCAGGCGCAGATAACGCGGCTGCAGTGTATGTGGTGAAGTATTATGAAGATGGCGGTGTGGATTATTACCTGCGCATAGGAGGAAGTGCGAACAACTACGCCTCAGATTATCTGTTTGCTGTAGTGCCCACAAAAATAAATGACAAATCAGTCACGACTGTTGCGTTGCCAAAAGATATGTTCTATCACTTTAGAGTTGTTGCAACCTATATCGATAACGCCGTTACCGCCGCGTCAGTAACCATTTCTACACAAGCGAAGCCTACAACGAAACTATATGCAGACTCGCCTGAACCTACCGCAACCGTCCGCGTTGCAGGCATATTTATCACGGGAATCAGTTTTTGACGTGTAAGCAAAAAAAGGAAACAAAAGGCTGTTTAA
>ERZ842401.6326-NODE-6326-length-12674-cov-5.388541_pt1 | contig 12674 bp, 10 predicted proteins | sample MGYA00521270_ERZ842401 | MGnify/ENA primary metagenome ERZ842401 (study PRJEB31892, sample SAMEA3878208) | bioreactor metagenome | biome: Moose rumen | place: Sweden | collected 2011-10 | study: EMG produced TPA metagenomics assembly of the PRJEB12797 data set... | reverse complement strand
CCCAAAGTTCCCTGTCTTTTCAAAGGCTTTCAAATATATGGAAACACTTCCTATGCGTTAGGGGCACTTTTATACCGCCATCTATTTCGCGGTGGGCACCCCGCATCCTAGCTGGAGCAAACGCTGTTTTCGATGTGGGAAATTTTAGTTATTAACTATTTGCGAATTTTTCCGAGATATAGAAGTGGAAGATAGCTTGTTTTTATGTAATGCCCATTAACAGGAAGGAGCTGTTTATGACCGAAAATCAATATCATGTAGCGAATGGCAAGGCACTTAAAACCTTTACAATTGTAATGATCGCACAAATTCTCACCATGGTCGTTAATATCGTAAGACAGGGATTTGAGATTCGAGAAGCAATCGGTATTATCGCATCAATTGTCGGAATGGCTGTAATGTACTATGGCTATTTTAAATACGGTAATTCAAGAAAGGGTGAACTTATCATAATGCTGTCTACAGCAGTTGCCTTTATTACAGGTATGATATGTTCCGATTATATGCCATTTTACTCAATGGGACTTGGCATAGTACTTGTCAGCCTTATGTTTCTTGATAAAAAAGTTACCATTTCCGGTATGATAGGTCTTACAGCAGCACTTATATATTTATCTATTTCTTATATTGCTAATAGTTTCTCTGCTAATATTCTCGAGGTTGTAACCTATAACTGCGTTAATATCGTATGTATAATCGCAGTGCATCAGACCATAAGCTCACTTACAAGCTTCAATGACGAAAATATCGGGTCAATCAAAGAAGCTGCCAAAAAACAAAAAGAAAACAGTAAGAAGATATTGGAAGTTGCCGGCAATATATCTGACCTGTTCACCAAATCAAAACAGACCATATCTGATATGGATAATATGATGGATACGTCCAATAACAGTATCAAAAATATAGCCGATAGCAGTGAATCAACTGCTGAAGCTGTAACTGCTCAGGCATCCAAGGTCATGGATATAAAATCACAGACCGACAGTGCGCAGGAAATGACTACAAACATGAGTCAGATAGCAAGCCAGTCCCAGGAAACAATTGCTGAAGGTGTAAAATATATTCATGAACTTAAAGATAAGTCTAAAACTGTTGCAGATGCAGGACACATAACCGAAAGTGCAACCAAGTCAGTTCTTGATAAGATAACTGCAGTTCATGAAAATGTTCAATCTATTATTTCAATAGCAAAAAGGACCAACCTTCTAGCTTTAAATGCTTCAATAGAGGCTGCAAGGGCAGGCGAAGCCGGGAAGGGCTTTGCTGTAGTTGCCAACGATATTAGGAATCTTGCAGAGCAGACCAACAGAGCATCAGATGAAATAACAGAGCTTATCGAAGAGCTTACCATAGAAGCCAATAAGGCGATGTCGAGTGTATCTGATACTGTTAACGCGGTTGAAATGCAAAGCCAGATGATTGAGTCTACGGAAGAAAATTTCCGCTCAATTGATGATAACGTTGGTTCTCTTATATCCGATGTTCATAAGATTAGCGAGGGAATGAATGCCATTGCATTGGCAACCAATGAAATAAATGATAATATTTCAAGCTTGTCGGCAACGAGCCAGGAGGTTGCTTCACTATCCAACGAAGGAAGAGAGGCTTCCGAAAAGACTGTAGAGAAATTTGACGAATTAAAACAGGCCCTTGAAAAAGTAAATGCACAGGCAGGACATCTGTCAGCCCTGTCTTCAAAAGATTAAAATCTCAAACTTCCCATATCGAGAACGATGCTTGCTCCGGCTAGGATGTGGGATCAGCCATCTATTTCGCGGCGGTCCCACATCCAGGCTGGAGCAAGCGCTGTTTTTGCGATGTGAGAAGTTTGAGTAAGTATATTTATCTACGAACCCATCTTTGAAAAGTGTAGCAGTTGTCAAAATAGTACTGTTCTTCACTTTCCTCTGCCAGTTCCCACTCCGGATTCTTTTCAAGATTTGGAAAATACGCATCTGCAGTAAATTCTCTGTCAACCTTTGTCACTATGCAGGTATTAACATAGGGAAGAAGCTGCTCATATACGCTGGAGCCCCCAATAACATATACATCGTCCGTATCATATGAAGAAGCAACCTTAAGAACATCATCTATACTTCTTGCCATAACCGCTGTGCCGGTCGATGTACTCTTAACATTCACATCAGGGTTTGCTGACAAGATGATATTGGTTCTTTGATCAAGCGGAAGAGAGTTAGGGAATGTCGAGAGTGTCTTTCTTCCAAGGATTACGACTTTGTTTTTGGTCTCATTTCTAAACATCTTGTGATCTGCAGGAATGCTTATAAGAAGATTACCGTTATATCCTATAGCCCAGTTATTATCCACGGCCACTATTGCTTTCATTTAATCCAAGTCCCCTTTTCTATGTTTTTGATAAAAAAATTCTTTGAACTTCTCAGTATCAATTGGTTTGGAATAGTAATATCCCTGAATTGAATGACACCCTAGCTCTTTCAAAGCTTCAACCTGCTTTTGAGCATCGATTCCTTCTGCAACAACGAATATACCTATTGTTGTAAACATCCTGATAAGTGCGCTTACCATCTGGTAACTCTTCTCATTATCGGGGAAGCCATGTGTAAAGATTCCTCTGTCTATCTTGACTGTATCAAATTGCAATCGCTGGATAGCTGCAAGATTGGAATACGAGCTTCCAAAATCATCCATTGATACCGTCGCACCAAGATCATGTATTCTATCTACAATCTCAGCAATATCTCCTTCGTTATTGTATGCCATCGATTCAGTAATTTCAAACTCAATCCAGTTAATCGGTGGTTCGATTTCTTTTATTATCTTCTCGTAGCTTTCAAAATTTTCAGGATTTAAGATGCTGTATTTAGATATATTGACAGATATTCTAAAAGGTTCATTACCTTCATCAACCCATTTTTTTATGAACAGACAGGTCTCTCTGAACATAAACAGATCAACTCTGGCTATCATGCGGTTTCTTTCGAATACCGGTATGAAATATACCGGTCCAAGGATTGTTCCATCATTTTTGCGCCACCTTACGAGTGCTTCCGCACCTGTAACCTTGTCATTTTGAGGATCTATCTTGGGTTGCAAAAAGAGTTCCATTTCCTTATTGGCAAGAGCATTTTCAAGCCTGTTCTCCATAGTCTTTTCCACACGCATCTTGTCTTTACACATTTCTGTATATAACCAGCAGTCCGATGCAATATCATAAGCCGCTGCAGAATTTCTGTAGGCTACACGCGCAAGATCGAGTACTGCCTTGAAATTCCCCTCTCCCGCATTTACTGGACATGCCGAAAATTCACATCTAACAGACAGTGTATTGAACTTCGTTCTAAGAATCTTATCAAGACCATCTCTGAGATCTGAACACTTACGCCTTACATCATATGCCTTTTTATCACTCTTTATCAGCATAGCAAAACTTGACTGCCCAAGTGCTGCCTGATACTCATCTTCTACTAAAGATAACTGATTTTCAGCATAAAGGTCTTTCAACAGCTTATTACCGTTTTCCCAGCCTATAATCTCGTTGACAGCCTTAAAGCCAACAAGATTCATATATAATATCCAATACTCATCGCGGCTTTTAGCTTCTATCTCTTTGAATTTCTCATCAAGAAAGGCAAGTGAATTACCACCTGTCACGGTATCTACATAAGCCAGTTCTTTGAGCTTCCTAAGCGTCATCTCTCCTCTAATCTCGTAAAAAGATCTAAGGAGAACAGTAACTGTTAACGTAAGAAGATAAATACTATATCCAATTCGGAAATATTTCTCATTATCTGCTCCCGCCTCAAAGAAATATCGCCAAATGCTTCTAACAGATATTCCTGAAAAAAAGGCCGTGCCTATAATTGAAGCAAACAGAAATAAATTTTCCGTCTTAAAGAATTCCTTAACTTGAAGAGCCAGAAATAGCACTATGAGAATATAAAGATATAGTCTTATAATCCAAAAGCTTGAAGTAATATGTGCAATACCCGTAGCATACAAAGCTACTACTATTGCCATTACCACAAGATATATACATAAAAGCGACTGAATTATCTTCTTCCCATTTTTGAGATATTCCCTGAAAAAAAGTAATTGGAAAATAGGAACTATCAAGAAAAGAAAATACGCCGCTGCAAATCTGGCAGAAACAGAACCTCCTATAAACTGTACAAGGTTTGAATCAACCAAAAACCATATACCGGAAAGAAAGGATATAACTGCCATATATGCCGCAGGTTGCTTCATGGAATATATATTATATTTGAAGAGATAATATACGAATATTGCAAGAACAAATCCGACAATTATGAACATAAAGCCGTTCAAAAAGCAGCTCATATTCTTCATAAATATCTCATTGTTAAGATCGTTGCGTTGTCCAAAGAGTGCATATGAAAAATAAAAACGCACCGTTATAGACGTTGGATTAGTCATCTTAACGGTAAGGACTTTGCTTTGCACGAACATGGGAATATCCGTAATAAACCAGGTATTACCTATCTCCTTGCCAATTTCATCATCTGTATCCTTGGCAAACTCTCCCAAAAGTGTTTCATCGGTATAAACACAAATATACATTCCCGGATCATATATTGCTATTGCTTCATCCGGCGAATTAGAGTCAGGAAGCATATGATATATACAGACAGTTTCTCCCGGAGCTATATCAATATAATCACTATCTATAAACTCTCCATCAGGTTCTTTTTGCCAACTTTCGGAAAAGAATCCCGAGTTCTTATAATACAGATGAAAATTATCCACCGGATTCATTGCCGCATAAGCAAACACTCCTGCGGTTAATATTATTAAAATTGTGGCTATTATTCTTGTTATTAAATATTTGTCCCTAAAAACTTTTTTCATTTGCACTTTTTTAAAGAACGGTAAGACTTATATAGCAATTGGTATGTCTTTAAACTGTTCTCCTGATACCTCGTAATTATCTGCACTAACGTCATTTCTAGTAAAGTCATAAAAATCTCTGATATCAGGATTTAAATGAAAAGTCGGAGCAGGAAGCGGTTTCCTTGCGATAAGCTCTTTGATATACGGAATATGTCTGTCATAAATATGGCAGTCGGCAATTACATGCAAAAGCTTACCAACTTTCATACCACATACCTGTGCCAGCATATGTATAAGAACCGAGTATTGAACAATGTTCCAATTGTTCGCAGCAAGCATATCCTGAGAGCGCTGATTGAGAACACCGTTTAGAATAAGTCTTCCATCACTCTTATCCTGAGTCACATTATAAGTCATGCTATAGGCGCATGGCTCAAGGTTCATTTCAGAAAGCTCTGATACGTTCCATGTTGTTGTCATAATACGCCGTGAAAAAGGGTTTATCTTAAGATCATATATAACTTTATTCATCTGATCCATGATAGCGGTTTTAGACTCCGTATCATATACGATATCAGGCTCTTTAAGCCTTTCATATGCGTCTGTCCCCTCTACAAGTCGATCCTTCATAGATAAACCCCCCTGTCCGGGAACATATTTATACGTAATCTTATTGCCACAGGTATCCTTTTTCCATGTAGGAAAAGCCTTATCAAGACCTTCTTCGTTAACGCCCTTATAGCTGTACTTCTTGGCAATCTGATAGCCATAGGCCTTGCCTATAGATCCGTCACTATCAGCCCATTCATCCCAAATTGCACCTTTTAAATTTTTAATATTTGAGGATTTCTTTTGATAAATCCAGAGCACTTCATCCGTAGCCGTCTTAATTCCTGTCTTACGAAGTGTCATCAGCGGAAACTCTTTAGAAAGATCATAGGTATGTGCCTGACCGAAAATCTTGATTGTATAGGCACTTGTACCATCCGGCCAATGTGGTCTTACAGCCTGACCTTCTGTCGTGGTGCCATTTGTAAGAATATCATTGCACATATCAATAAAATATTCATCTGCTATGGACATAAAGAATCTCCCCCTTGAACATATAAAGATAGCTTTTTCCGAAAAAAACTATATCGGTAACTATTATAAGCTATATCCCTGTTACAAGATACCAAAATAGTCACAAAAATTATTCAATTTCTACTTTTTTAGTGGTGATATTTTTTGACCGCATATTCCAAAATTCATTTATCGTACTTATCACAAAGTGCGTTGATCTGATCTGCAAATTTGGCTTTGTCCTTGTTGCTTAGGCCACTGACTTTGCCTATAACAGCAACAAGGCGCGCACCCGCACTCTTTAGGCGTGAATAAACATCCGATACAGAATCAGACGATTTGCCTTTGGCAAGTACAGGCGATGCTTCAACATCAAACTTCCCCGATAATAAGTCAAATACTGTTCCACTGTACGGTGCATATGTATCATACCCGAACTCATTTTTGAGATATCTGGCAAATGAAACTGTTACAGAATCTTCACCATGAACAATAAAGACCTTCCTTGGTCTTTTTGATGTAAAACCGCACAGCCATTCTGTAAGTCCGTCTCTGTCAGCATGACCGGAAAGCCCCCCAAGCCTTGCAATCTCAGCCTTAACATCTATCTCTTCTCCAAAGATTTTAACCCTGTTTGCGCCGTCAATTATAGCTCTTCCTAATGTCCCAACAGATTGATAGCCCACAAATAGTATAGTACTCTCGGGGCGCCACAAATTATGTTTTAGATGATGCTTGATTCGACCGGCTTCACACATTCCCGAAGCAGATAATATTACTTTTGGTTTTTCATCAAAATTTATTGCAATTGATTCTTCCTGTGTGATAGAAAGCTTAAGTCCGCGAAACGATATAGGATTTATACCTTTTTTGACAAATTCCATGGCTTTTTCATCATAGCAGGAATATTGATGATCTTCGAACAAATCCGTTGCGCTAACTGCCATGGGGCTGTCTACATATACGTCAAAATCAGGAACTTGAGTAACGAGATGGTCTTCCTTAATCTGTCTTAGAAAATATAACATCTCCTGAGTTCTGCCAATCGCAAACGACGGAATAACAACATTGCCACCTCTTGCAAAGGTCCTATTTAGAATAGTTGCAAGATCTCCTATATAATCAGGCTTTGTATCCGAATGAAGTCTGTCACCGTAGGTTGACTCCATAACAACATAATCCGCTTCTAAAGTCATTTGAGGATCCTTTATAAGCGGCTGATCCTTATTGCCTATATCACCGGAGAAAACAATTTTTCTCTCCTGACCTTTTTCACAAATAAAAACTTCTATACTGGCGCTACCAAGAAGATGCCCTATATCTGTGAATCTTATCTTTATTCCTTCACATACTTGTATTATTTCATCATAGTCACAGGGTACAAAATGATGCAGAACTCCCTCTGCATCTTCCATTACATAAAGGGGTTCTAATCCTTCGATTTTGCTGTTACGTTTGGATTTTCTCTTTCGCCATTCTGCCTCCTGCATTTGAATATGCGCGCAGTCCCTTAGCATAATATTACAAAGGTCAGTGGTTGCCTGTGTCGCATATATCTTACCTCTAAAGCCCTTTGCATATAATGATGGGATAAGTCCGCTATGATCAACATGAGCATGTGTCAACAAAACATAATCTACCAAAGCCGGAGAGACAGGGAGCTGAGCATTCTGAAACAAATCATGTCCCTGCTCCATACCATAATCGACCAAAATTGTCTTTTGACATGCACTTATACAATGACAGCTCCCGGTAACTTCGTGATCAGCCCCTATAAATGTTAATTTCATGTTAGGTCCTTTCTAAGTTGTGGTAATCATCAGGTCATAGCTTTATATTCGATTATTGGAAAACTCGAATCTAAAACAACTTTTGACACATTCATCATTGCATTGGTGAAAAGATGTTTCCAAGAAGTCAGAATTTATATGGCTTCCTTGGCATCTCTTTTCATAAATTTCAAGAAGCTTTTTCTGGTATCGTTATAATCACGGATTCCCAGATTATAAAGTTTTTGATTAGCGTCTTTGTCCATAGCGTAGGTACTCATAGGAAGATTTTTGGAAGGGCAATACAAAAATGCCTTACCCTCTTTTTCAAGTTCAAACATCATGTCCTGGTTAGATTTATACATTATATGCCTGTTGTTTAAAGCCTTAACAATCTTTGGATACTTCATGCATAAGAGCGAATACAAAGCTCTGTTTCCTTCCGGCATCTTGACAAAATCACGCGGCTTGGAAGTTATAACAACCAGCTTATCACAACCCTTTTCGATAGCGCGGTCAACCGGAATCGAATCGGAAACACCGCCATCATAATATCTGCATCCATTATCAAGCTTCACAGGTTTACATGCTGCAGGAAGCGCGCACGAGGCCATAATAAGCCTATAATCATCTTTGGGCATCTTGTGCCCATCAAAGAACTCAGCCTTTGCTGTCTTTGCATTAGTAGCTACCACTTCATATTCCGTTGGATTGTCGCAAATCTTCTCATAATCAAGTGGATCTTTGCCATATGAGTTGCTAATATCCGCATATATATGGTGAAGATTAAAAAGATTACCTGTTTTAAAAAAACAGTTTAGACCAAAATAATCAGGATCAGAAATATGGTCAGTGTAAAAACGTCTGTTTCTATCACGTTGTCCCGCAAGAAAGCTTGCAACATTAGCAGATCCCGCTGACACTCCTATTACATAATCAAAAGCTACTGCGTCATCAAGAAAACGGTCAAGCACTGCAGCGCTATAAGCGCACTTCATACCGCCTCCTTCTACTACAAGTCCGATTTTCATAACACTCCTCTTTCTATAAAATTCCGTTAAATTCTGACTTTGTTCATTGATATATAGTCTTTTTTATCATTTTATACTATAACACTCAAACGAATATTCGTAATTACTCATTTTTTTTTAAAAGTCCGTTGACAAGTCTTTATAATTGAGTTATCATCATAAATGTCGTCACGAGCTGAGATGAACAGTTTGTGTTTCGATGTAGATTTGATATATAATATAAGTTTTCATGCGATAGTAGCTTAGTTGGTAAAGCGCCACCTTGCCAAGGTGGAGACCGCGGGTTCGAGTCCCGTCTATCGCTTTTTTATAAAATCCCAAAAGCCTTATGATTCAAGGCTTTTGGGATTTTTCTATTATAACTTACTAATATATCATTTTTTAATTAACTACACTTTATACCTCGGATATGGTATACTTAAAGAAAATATTTAACCCTATGGTAAAGAACATTATCATATGCAAGAATAATAAACTCTCGTGGATTTAACTGATCCCAATCAAGTATTCTTACAATAGGCATCAGAATACCCTCTTTTGCAAGACGTAGTCTGAGATCGGTGGCCTGTTTTCTATGAATGTCATTGCTCCAGCTCGAAATAAAATCTTCTCCAAAGACTATGGATAACGTAACTAATGAGTTTCGTAAATTGGACCATATTTCCTGTTCAATTTCTATATAATCTATCTCATTGACTTTAGAATCCTTCAAGCCCATAAGATAATCAGAACTTATACCAAGCGTTACACATAATGCTTTTAGAATTATAATATCAGGATATCTAAGCCCTCGTTCATACTGACTGAGTGCTTGTGCAGTTATTCCTATCCTATTAGTCAATTCTTCCTGCGTAAGCTTTTTATTCCGTCTACTTTCCGCTATTCACTTACCTATTTCAATCTGTGTAATATCGTCTTTCATAATCTTCCTCCTGTTTATATTATAGAGCAAAAAAACGCAGAAAATAAATCGACAAAATGTTTATTTCGACTAAACAGTTAACTATTTGCTTATCCATATGGATTTACTATACTCACTTTGGTTGTTATATACCCCAACTATTGATTAATGGTAAATATAACTTGTCTATGCAAATTCCAGAATCTTCGATTACATAATAATTGAATGCGAAAGATTATTCTCAGTATATGATGACTTGCTTTTCACAAATAATTAAACTTTTATTTATGGCGCATTTTCCAAATAAAAAATGCTATAATAAAACCAAAGAAGGGAGCTTTATGACAGAAGAAGTACTGAACGATAGCCTTAATGATGATCAGAAAATAACAGATGAAGTCATCCTTCAGCTTAAGCCACTGATTTTTAAGACTATCACTGACGATGATATTATCAAGTTTATTCATTTACAGTGTCAGAAAGTATTGGGGCTTGCTAAAAACAAAAATGATTCAAAGGAAGTTGCCAGAGCTTTGAATCTTGATACTTTTGAAGTCCTTACGCCTGTTTTTGGTCAAGCGCATAGCGTTGATATCGATTTTTTTGTTAATGAAATGAAGGGTACTGACTATGCTTTTCTTGTCATGCATAATCATCCCAGTAATTCGCACTTTTCAAATAAAGATCTAAAAACTTTTGTTGATGCCGTTAACATGTCAATTCTTATTGCGCTCGGTAACAATGGGTCGATATATGTAATAGAGAAGACAAGGAACCTTACTCCACGAGAAATCATCTCTGCTAGAAAAACGATTCTTGATTGGAAAAAGAATCTGATTGGCTATGATGCAGTAGTTGAACAAATTAAAGCATTTGGTGTTGTCTATACTGAAATATAGGAGGTGCAACATGGTAAATTTAGTTGATATACCCAAACCTAAAAGTACATATAATTCTCCCATTAAGATTACTGACGAACTTAGAGAATTCACAGATCGTAGAGAAAAGCGTGCCAAAGAACTAGGAATCTCTCTTTACGTATTAGGCGCTGATCCAGACCGAAATGATGAGTTTCAAAAGCTTGAAGATTATATTATGGAGAATTTTATTGATCTTGATTTAGATGTTCCCGAGGATATCAAGGCTAAATACATTGCCATGAAAAAAGAAAGAGAAGAGTCTCAGGACAAGTGATAAATAAAGGAAGATGTGCACCTGTGCATCTTCCTTTTCCGTTAATTGTGTGTATAAGTGCGTATATAACAAGGTAGATAACTCGGAAACCCGCATGTTGCAATATTTTTCATCGTTTCGGTATCAAATACCTATAACATTTTTACACCCTCTATCTTCAAATACTCATTCAAAAAGAGCCACCCAGTACAGGCAGCTCTCCAATAGAAGATATGGTTTTATTTTCCTTCCATTATAAGTTCTTCAACCATATCGAACAGCTCGTCAACAGTAAGAGTTGTATCGAAGGTCATAAGGCAGTAGTGAACACCATCAACATCAAATGAAAGATTTGTGACCATCTGTGTCTCTTCCTGATCTGAACCATAGCTGATAAAAAAGTGATCATCGTTTTCCATCCTGTCAAGGAGTTCCTGTGATACCTGTCCTTCCATGCTTGGTGGGAGGAAAAGATATTCATCCAGGCTGTATTTTACAGCAACATCTCCAACCATTCTCGTTTCCATTGATGTATCTTTATCGTTCCTTATTGTGCTGACCGGCTCAATGTCCAGGTAAATATCCGGAATTCCTTCCTTGGCATATATGATGTTTAGACCGGAAGCATCAGCCAGTTTGGACCCATCCTCACTGTAATCTGACGTATCGAATATTGCAGCTTCTCTGAAGGTAAAGCCGTTACTAAAACTTTCTACTGTAAGAACATCCGTGTTTATATCATTCTCGAGTTTTGACATGTCCACATATGTTGTGGTTTCACTGCCAATCCTGTTATGGCTTACTATGCTCGAAACTATTCCACTTGCTGCCAGCGCAGTACCTCCGACAAGCAATACACATGCTGAAGCAACGATACCTGCTGTTTTTAATCTGAAACTTGCCTTCATAATCTTTCCTCCACTTTGTTTTGAATACTGTTCGCTTATATTGCGAAACATCTTTTCTTTTGTATGTCCTGATTATCCAGGCTTTCTCACGCTCGTGGCTATCAAATCTTTGGTGGGAGGACAGGTATTTCAGTATTACATTCTGGCAGATGTCCTCTGCGTCATATTTCTGGCGTAGATAACTGTAGCTGATCCTAAGTATCATATCAGCATATGTTTCTAGTATACGCCTTGCTTCTTTTTCCTCCATGACAAAACTCTCTTTCTGTATTTTTTAGAAGGCCTTCTAACTATAATACGATTTACATCTAAAAAACCTATCACTCATCAAAATATTTTTTTAAGAATAACCATATTATCATTCATGCCTATACAATATGATTGAATATATCAAAAAATTGCTGTCTCACGATACAAATTCATGAAACAGCCATCCTTTTACAGTGATACCCTGTAGGTTCATACCATATAAAGTTGCATATAAAATATGAGAATTAAAGTCTGTAGCCCAAGTGATAAAAAGCGGTCTAGAAGTGGTCTTTTTGAAGAAGAGAACGTCTCAAATCTCCTATTCATGCGGTTTTTGTATCGGCTCAATACTTCGAGCCCCGTCTATCGCTTTTTTATAAAATCCCAAAAGCCTTATGATTCAAGGATTTTGGGATTTTTGTTTTTCTATTATAACTTAACTTTTGAACTTGCCAAAATGTCGACACTCCTTTACTGTTATGGAGGTACAGCAACTCCATTTAAATAATGCTTAGCTCTATATCATCCATATATGAACAATAAAGATCTTCACACATAGAAAACAGCGTTTGCTCCAGTAAGGATGTAAGCTGTCCGCCGTAAAATAAATGGCACTAAGCTCTGGCTCCGTACATAAAACAGTACATCAAAAAACCATCAGAGTTTTTTGAACTCCAATGGTTTTTGACATTATTATTATAACTCAAACTTCCCACATCGAAAACAGCGTTTGCTCCAGCTAGGATGCGGG
>ERZ842401.6325-NODE-6325-length-12675-cov-4.617750_pt1 | contig 12675 bp, 11 predicted proteins | sample MGYA00521270_ERZ842401 | MGnify/ENA primary metagenome ERZ842401 (study PRJEB31892, sample SAMEA3878208) | bioreactor metagenome | biome: Moose rumen | place: Sweden | collected 2011-10 | study: EMG produced TPA metagenomics assembly of the PRJEB12797 data set... | reverse complement strand
GCCGACACGCCACCGATGCCCGAAGACCTGAACGAGCGTCTGATGCAGCGCATGGAAGTACGCGAGCAGAAGCCGCAGCACCACCGCAGATGGCCTTATCCAACCATTGCAGCCGCTGCCGCCAGTGTGCTGCTGTTGATAGTCGTGAGTATTTGGGAAAATCGTCAAAAGCCTTTGCTGACAGCAGAAAAAGTTCTGTCCAAAAGAGAGTATAATATGGTTGAAACGTCCGTTGATAACAAAACGGCAAATGCAGTTCAGTCTGTTGAGATAAATATAGCCGAGAAAGAGTTGTCGCAAAAAACACCCTCCGCTAAACAAACCACACAAGTCGCAGCAGTCACTGACCAGCCGTTATCTGCACAAAGCCCGAATGACGCTCATCTGCACCATGCTTCCAATGTAACCACGGCCGACAGCACCTATATAAGTCCAGCCCTCATGGATGAATACATCAGGAAATTTGCTGCTTATAATGGGGTAAAGCCTGAAACGCTCGATTGCGACGCAGACAGCACATACACCAACCAGACTTGTGAAGCATACGTGTTCGCCGACACGAAAGAAGTGGATGTGTTTGGACGCTTGCTGCTGGCCGCTATCGCATACGATGACACAACACCAGGCTATCTTTTCAATTATACGCACCAGCAATTCTTCTTCACCCTCATCGACCAGCACACAGAAAAAAGATTTCTCTGGATAGCCGAACGGATAGCAGGCGAAAGGATTCTGCTCTATAGTGCAAACTTGCCCATCGGAGCGGAAGTGCCGTCCGAATGTTTTCAGAAGTACCGTAATAAACTGACAAATACAATCAATCCAAAAACAGCAGCATTATGAAGAAAGCAATCATCCTGAACCTCCTGATACTGGCATGCGACAGCATGTGGGCACAAGAGGAAAGCGACGTGAGAGTGAGAGCCAACAGTCAGGTTGTCATGGTTCCTTCACCGCAAAGTACCGTTGACAAGAAGACGCGGCTAAAGACCGTCGAATGGAATAGTACGGAGAACAACTCATGGCATGAGAACATTGGCATTCTCGAACATGTGCCCACCATAGAGGGCATTGAAAGCATATTTCCCGACTTGACGCATTTCAAGGAAGAAATAGGCTACACACCTATCATCTGGCAACTGACCGACGAGGGCAACAACACAGTGCTGCACTGCTTTCTGCAAATGAATGCCGACGTCGTGACGAACATCTGGTTGGGTAATGCCGAGAGCGTCATACTCGACAAGCAGACGGGCATCTTGTACCAGGCCTACGCCACCGTTCCAGCACAATGTTACAACAAGGTGTTTGGCGTGAAGGGCAAGGAGGGCACGGTGCTCGACCTGCAAATCGTGTTCCCCCTGCTTCCCGAAAATGCTCATGACTTAGCCATCTACGGCGTGCCTGCCTGGTTGATGCGGGGACGGGAAGTAAAGAGTAATGCGGATGGCAGATTGAACACATACGATACCGAACCGGATTTTCACACGCCATACATGGTGAAAGATTCCGTCAACTACGACAAGAACAGCAGCGACTCGTGGGCCGTATATAAAAACGCACATCTCATTAAGCCCATCCCAGAGAACACGATGGCCCTATGGCGCACGCCGGAGGCCACCTACCTGGCCATTGCTACCGAGCAGAACTGGTTTCGGGAGTATCATGGACGAGGAGGAAAAACCATTCTCCTTGACCAGCAGGGACACCAGTACAAATGTCGTGGCGTCGTGGACTATCCCAATGACCGTCTCTTCTGGCTCGAAGGCTATCCTGGCGACTATTTTGCCGTGGTGCTCATCTTCGACCCGCTGCCGATGAACGTAGAGTCCTTCACATACGTTGTGCCGGAAGGCGAGCCTTTCAGCGCATGGGGGGCCAACTGGAGCGGCGAAGTGATAACAGACCTCAACGTACAGGATTTACGACAGAACCAGCAGCTCTTTGAATACTATCCACGAAGGGTGGTAAAGCAGCCCACTAACTTTATGTACTCTACAGACAAATATTATTCGATTGTCAACAAAAGCACGGGTGCAAAGCTTGGCGTTTCGTTCGACTACAACATCCACGCAAGTGCCTATCGCGAATCTGCTCCGTCTGGGCGCGGCCCCAATGGCATTAAAATCAATGACGCAAAGGCGTTTCGATTCAAGTTCATTCCCATTGCAGCCGCGGACACTTGCACTGCCGATGCCACAGGTAAAGACTGCTACATCGTCAACGAGGACATGTTTGCACTGGAAGACGGTTCTGAGACTTCTGAAGGGCAGTGGCTCATCTTCCGCTATCTCGACAAGCGAAATACCTTCCAGCAGTGGACGCTCTACGAAAAGGACGGCACGGTCACCATCATCAACAAAGCCACAGGCCGTTGTGTAGACTTAGCCGGAGGCGAGACTAAGGAAGGTGCCGCCATATTCAGTTACGACATCCGCTCGACCTTAGGTCGCTTGCCGCTCGGCGACGACAGGAGACGCTTGCCAAAGCAAGAAGGCAAGAACGATGATCCGAAAAGCAATGCCAATCAGAAATGGGTGATTGAAGAAACGGAATAACTGACCGATAAACAATAATACAAACGGAGTTTTGAAACTCATAAGCAAAAGTTAGTAACCCGGGACAGGCATGGGCCGCAGCGATGCACCCCATGTTTTTACCTGATTGAAGCTATGCCCGTAGCGGTGACATCAGGAACTGAAGGAGTCCCATATATCTGATGCCATGATTGTCAGTATATTCGGCTATGTCATTGCCTACGATGACTATCTTCCGGAAACTATCACCAATCTTCAAGAGAGAGTTCAGTTCCTGCTGCCGTTTCTCTTCAGTGTCTAAGGCAAAGGCCGACTGGATGTAATACTTCTCTATGCCATTGGTAGCGATGAAGTCAATCTCATATTGGATGTATTGCATCTTGTCGTCTCTACTTTCTCGGGACTCCACCACGCCGACATCAACGGCAAAGCCACGCATGCGAAGTTCATTGTAGATGACATTCTCCATGATGTGCGTCAACTCCTGCTGGCGAAAATTCAGTTTGGCGTTGCGCAACCCAATATCTACAGCATAGTATTTCTTGATGCTCTCATAATACTTATTGCCCTTGATGTTAAACCTTGATGCCCCCTCAAACAGGAAAGCCTCTTCCAGGTAACTGATATAGTTGGCTACAGTTTCCGCTTCAATCTTGACATTCTGCACACTTCTCATCACATTTGAGACGCGGTTTGGATTCGTCAGTGAACCAATGGACGAGCAGAGCGCATCGGCAAGGGCTGACAACGCCTCACGGTTCTTGACGTGATGACGCTCTATCACATCATCGAGATAGGTCTTGTTCCACAGTCGTTGCAGATAGGCCACCTTTTGTTCGGGCGTGTGCTGACGCAACAGGCCTGGCATTCCACCGTAGGTGTAGTATTCTTTCCACAGTTCCGTGGCAGGCTCCGTGCGGTTGCTGCAGAACTCCCTGAAGGAGAATGGCCACACCCTCACCTCGTCGCCCCTCCCACGAAAGATGGTCTTGATGTCGGACGAAAGAAAATGGGAATTGCTGCCAGTAATATAGACATCAACATTGTCTCTCTCATTCAGGCCATTGACAATCTTTTCAAAGCCTTCTACCTCCTGCACTTCGTCAAGGATAACATAATAAGGTGTTTCGCTGGAAATGATACGGCTATACAGAAAACTCTTTAGGGTCTGGCGGTCGGTCAAATCGCCGTTTTCCTCTTCATCTTCAGTGTCAAATGAAACAATGATGATCTGGTCTCTGCCAACGCCATTCTGCAACAGGTAATCCTTGTAGATTCTGTTCAGTAACCATGATTTGCCACTACGCCTCGGGCCAGTAATGATTTTTACTTCCCCATTGTCCTTCCTGTCAATTAACTGACGAAGGTAGGTCTCACGCTGTACATATTGTGTCATTCTATTCGGAATTTTCTGCAAAGTTACAATAAATTCCGAATAGGTGCAAGCCTTTATTCGGAATTTTCTGCAAAGTTACAATAAAATCCGAATAAGGATGTGCCTAGCACACAGGCATGTCCCTAACGCACGGCTTCGTCTATTTATTAGAAGAAGGAAAGAAGACCGCTGTCATGACAACCAGACGTTGGTGATGTCGAAACCAGACGCTGGTGGTGTCATAACCAGACGCTGGTGGTGTGACAACCAGACGCTGGTGGTGAGATAACCAGACGCTGGTGGTGAGAAAACCAGACGTTGGTGATGAGAAGACCTGATACTGGTGATGAGATGACAAGGGGATGCTGCCTATTCGTAGTGCCTTATTCTGACATCAATGCCATCCTCCTTTAGCAAATCAGGCAATCCACTTACGTCAGTGTCACCATAATGATAGGGGAACAGCACCTTTGGCTTCACCGCCTTTGCTGCTCTGACAAGTTGCTCTTTCGTCATCGTGAACGGCTGATTGCAAGGCAGGAAGGCGATGTCAATGTCCTTGATGGCCGACATCTCGGGAATGTCCTCAGTATCTCCGGCAATGTATATCCTCAGTCCGTCGATGGTCAGCACGAAGCCGTTGTCCCTTCCCTTGGGGTGGAATTTCTTGTTGGCCTCAGTGGTGTTATAGGCCGGTACGGCTTCGACGGAAAGGCCTTCCGCTATCTGAAGACAGTCGCCATTCGCCATGACAGTACCATATCCCAGCATATCGCTGCACCGTCTGTTCGTGACGAGCATGGTGCTTTCCCCGGAGAGCTGTTTGATGGCTCCTTGGTCAAAGTGGTCGGGATGTTCGTGGGTCACAAAGATATAGTCTGCCTTGGGCATGGCGGAATAGTCGATCGTTCTCTCACGCAGTTTCAAGACGGGGTCTATCTCCATCTCCTTGCCGTCATATTCAATCCTGATGCTGGCGTGCATGAGGGCATGGAATTTGACGGTCTTTCCGCTCTTTGTCGGGAACGCATCGACCTCATAGGCATCAGTAGACACAGGCATGTTGGCTTCTTTCCAAGCCTGAATGCCGCCTTTGAGGTTTACGCACTTATAGCCCACGTCAGCCAGTCTTGCAGCAGCATTGGCTGAGCGGCGACCACTGCGGCAATAGACGGCAATGGTCTTTTCAGTAGAGAGGGCTGCCCTTGCTTCCTCCACGAACCCACTCCGGCCCTGGTCAATGTTGACAGCTCCCTCGATGTGTCCCTCGGCAAACTCCTCGGCCGTTCGCACATCGAGGATGACCACATTGGCATCTGCTATCAGCTCTGAAAACCTTTTGACATCTACGGTTTCATAATTCGTTTGACCGCAAGCCGAAATCAGTTCGAAGACGGCCAGTAAACTTGTGATAATCTTTTTCATAATACTTTCCTGTCATAAGCATTCCTAATAATGGATGCAAAAATACGAAAAAGTAGGCGAAAACCCCTAACTTTGCAGATAAATTTGCGAATACGGGCTGCATCTCCTTCGCTTATAGCGTCAACTTGCACCTGCTGGTTGACTCTATAGCCGCAATTTTTGCGTAAATACGCATTTTTAGGAAGTAAAGCTAGCCAATTCCCGAGCTGTGATCGCCTACCCGTAGCCTTTCCATCGTTATTATGAATTTGGGTAGTGTCATTTATTGTAGTGTTTAATTGCAGTTTCTATGAGTTCCCTTTGAGCCACGAACGACCGATAGGCAGTCTTTACCAGACTCCAGCTCCTCGTCAGCAGTCCGACTCCAACACATTTCTTCATCGTTGGCCAGAAAGCATTGCGGTTGGTACGCATATAGTCCTCGATTATTTCTTCGTCGCTGACACCGTATGACTTCAACAAGGCCATGCTGACTATGCCAGTTCTATCCTTTCCTGCCGTACAATGAAAGAGCGTACAGATTCCCTTTTCTGCGTTGTCTCTTAATATCTTAACTACCTTGTCCAACTGACTTCTGGAGTATTCATCTGTCACCATGTCCGTATAGAGAGCCGTGAAGTCTGGTATCATGGCCTTCAGTTTCATGCGGTAAGCGTCGAGCCACCAGGAATACCGGGCTGTGAGAACTTGCCATATCCCATTTCAGCAGGTATGTATAATTCCCACTTTGTAGTTCTGTATCATATCAATTCTTAACCGCTTGTGGAGTCCAGTTCTTGAAGAAACGCAACACTTTCGCCTGGTTATAGCCTTGTCCCTCCTCCAAGAAACTTGAATCTTGAATGTGAATCACCTTCCCTTCTTCATCAAGTACGACGAACACAGGGAACCCGAATCTCCCACAGTTATCCAATCGCTTCATCAATGCTGCTGCCAGTTCTTTGCGGGGCAAAGCGGCAGAGCCGAGCGGCTGTTGGACTTCACCTCCAGCCTTTCGTGGATTGTAGTTGACGTGGATATACTCGAAGTTGTCCTCTATCACTTTGCTGATGGTGCTGTCATTGGTGATAAAGTCTGCAAACCGCAAACACCAGGGACACCAGTTCCCGCCTACTTGGCAGATAACGAACTTGCCTTCTCCCTTTGCCTTGACAAGTGCCTGATCAATCTGTTCAATGGGGTTGATGTCCTCATTATAGACCTTCTTCAAGCCTTGTGCATTAGCCTGTATTGCGAAAAATACGGCCACGAATAGAATCAAAAACTTTCTTATCACTTTACGATTTCTTCAATGGGTTTACGTTGGTGCCCTCCCACACGATTATCAATCGTGCGGTTCCCTCCCTTTTCTTTTGGTTGGTCAGCAGCATAGCCCAGGGGGATGATGACTGCCGGCTCTTCATGCTCAGACAGGGCAAACGACTCTTTGCACAAGGCAGCATCGAAGTTGCATACCCAGCATGTAGCCAGGCCTTGTTCTGTAGCGGCCAAGCAAAGATGCTCTACAGCAATGGCAATGTCGATGTCCCCGTGATGCTTTCCGTCGGCTCTTACCCATTCTTCATCATGCAGTACAGAGGCAATGATATACATGGGAGCCGTCTTGAACCAATCACGATTATAGCACTGTTGCAACTTCGCTTTATCGTCCTCATTGCTGACAATGCGGAATCGCCAAGGTTGTTTGTTTACTGCTGAAGGTGCAAAGCGTACACACTCCAGGATATAGTTAAGTTTCTCTTTCTCCACGTCGAGAGCCTTGTATGCCCTGCAACTGTATCTGTTCTTTACAAGTTCTAAAAAGTTCATGTCATTATTCTCCTATGATTGCAACTTGGGCAACTGACGCATTATCTATTGACCATTCTATTACCTTCTTTTCGAACTGTTCGGAAATTCCGAACGGTTGCTTTCTGTTCAAGTTCCCCTTGGTCATATATATTTCTAATATGTTCACTCACGTTAGCCTTACTTGATTGAAATAGGTCAACCATCTGCTGCTGAGTTAACCAAACAGTTTCGTCCTCCAACCTAACTTCAAGGCGCATGGTGCTATCTGGCTGATAAAAGATTACCTCGCCTTGCATTTCATTAACAGGTACTATTTCGTTTGCCATCTTATCATTCGTTTTGAGCATGCAAAATTACACATTATTTCTGATATTGAGTCAGAAAAGTTCCAATTTTGTCAAATCGCCACTCAACTTGTTCAATTCAGAAGAAAGGGTTTCCGGCAGGAAGTGCGCATACACCTTCTCCGTTATATCAGTACTGCTATGACCTAATAGGCGGCTAACAACAGACATTGACAGTCCTTTGTTCAAGGCTAAACAAACTCCATTTTGAAGGTTAAAATTTGCAATTTAGGCAAACAAACCAGACTATTTGAGGCCATAAAACACCAGCGAGACAAACAAATAATTATTGTTTATCTCGCTGGTATTTAATTGTTTAAGCCAATATCAGGCTTTAATACTCATCCTCGTTGAAGAGGAAGTCTTCCTTTGTTGGGTAGTCGGGCCAGATGTCTTCGATACTTTCGTAGACATCGCCCTCGTCCTCAATCTCCTGCAGGTTCTCCAGCACTTCGAGCGGAGCTCCTGACCGTATGGCATAATCTATGAGTTCCTCCTTGGTTGCGGGCCAGGGAGCGTCCTCCAACTTCGAGGCTAATTCAAGTGTCCAATACATAGCTATAAATATTTGATTGTGATAATGTTCTTCTTTCTTTTGAGGCGCAAAAATAGTAATTTATTTCTTATCTGCAAGCATTTTGCCACAATATTTCATCTATTCCCCTGTTAAAGTTTATTTTTTTAGCGAAAACGAACAGATAATCACTCAGTCGGTTAATAAAGCGCATCACCTCAGCATCGACGGTGGCCGTCTCAGCCAAAGCTACCATACTGCGTTCCGCCCTCCGACACACTGTCCGGCAGACATGTGCCTGGGCAGCTGCCTGACAGCCACAAGGCAATACGAACCCCTTTGCAGGGGGAAGCGCAGCGGTGAGCAGGTCTATTCGTTCTTCCATCCTGGCCACCTCGCCTTCAGGCAGACGCGCAGCATCACTCAATACTGTCTGTTCCGAATCTGTGGCCAGATGACAGCCAACATTGAAGAGCGTGTTCTGAATATGAAAAAGATACTGACGCTCTTCGTCGTCAGCAAGCATTGATGCCAGCAATCCTAAGTGCGAACTCAGTTCGTCAATGGTGCCGTAGGCCTCCAGACGAATATCCGCCTTGCTGATGCGTACGCCGCCTATCAGATCGGTCTGGCCCTGATCGCCCCTGCGCGTATAAACTTTTGCCATAGTATTATTGTTGTATGTAGGTTAGTATAATATCAAATTAGAAATTAACAACGTAATGCTGCTTCGCTCTTTTTGAATCGAACAACAGTATTCCGCAGTAATAGAGATCATAGGATATGACGACCTTCTGATGTGAAAACAGCCGATCCCATTGAGATTTCTCACCCTTTATCTCCTCTACAACGATGACCGAGCGGTCGTCGCAAAAGGGTAATAACTGAATCGCTTCTTCGACATTTTTCAGTAGTGCAAGCTCCACATGCCCGTCACACTCTGGGAGAATGTTTGTTCTTCTGCATCCTGCTTTTACATACTCGGCTGCCTCGACCCTGTCGATCACCTGCTGCGGCTGTCGCCAGTTTGCCAGTCGAAAATAGAGGAATCCCCTTTTACGCTGCAGCCAACGATCGCCTTTCCCTATCTCAGCATAGGCATAATAAGGAGAATGCTCATTGATGACCTCGCGCACAAAGCTGAAGTCAGAGGGCGACTGTATGCCAAATCCTTGACAACGATGCACTCGGCTAAGCCATATAAAGGGGTAAAGCAGTCTGTTCATACAGAAGCAAAGTTATGCTTTTTTAGGCAAACGACAAAACAACTCCGGACTATTATAGACTGTGGTAGCTGATGAGGCCTTCCATAGGGCTCTTCATGATGCGTCCCAGACGGAAGCCTTCTTGCTCGGCGGCTTGTGCTAACAGGTCGTGGTAGATGTCGGCCATGCTACCCACGAAGTGGACGGGCAGGTCTGCGCGACCATAGGCCACGATGTTGCTACGGAAAAACTGGCGGAAGTTCTGCAGCACCAGATTGCTGAGCAACGGGTCGTCCAGATGTTGCGAAATATAGAGAGAGGTGGTGGCCAGGAAACGGTTAGCCAGCGGCTCTCGGTAGACCTTGTTGATGATGTCGGCCTGTGTGAGCTTCGTCGCCTTCAGGTAGCTGTCGCGGATGGCGGCATACCGTGGGTCTTTGAAGATGGCGTTCATGAACAGGCGTCCCAGCACGGCACCACTGCCTTCGTCGCCTAGGATATAGCCCAGGGCAGGTGTGTTCTGAACAATGTCGTTGCCGTCGTACAGACAGCTGTTGGCCCCCGTGCCCAATATGCAGGCAATGCCTGGCTCATGCTGGCAGAGGGCGCGAGCGGCAGCCGTGAGGTCACTGTGCACCTCTATCTTGTCGTGTGGAAAGAATTGCGACAGCATCTGCTTCATGGCCGGCACATGTACTGGCGTGCAACCGCTGCCATAGAAGAACACCTTGACCTGTGAAAGCAGAGGCGTCTCAAGGAGTCTCTTGTCGGCAAGGGCGGCGCGTGGAAACGTGGAGAGTAGCGACACCATCTCCTGTCCGAGTATCTGGCGGATGGCATCGGGAGTCTGGTGAATGGGGTTGATGCCCTGAGTCTGGAATGACGATATAACGTCCCAGTGTGTGGGGTAGGGCGAATAGAGGAGCGTCCAGTCGGTCTTCGTTCCTCCGCTGTCGGCTATGAGGATCATGCTTTTTTCGATGTTGTGTTATTCCGTTGTGACGATGTTCCTGCCACCATATTTCGCCTGCGTGGCATCTTTCTTCAGCGCGTCGGCGAAGTCCTGCGGTTTCAGGGCTACGGGACCGCGCATGAACTCAGGCACGTTGTAGCTCTTCATGAATTCCCGGTGGTAGTTAGGGTCGTCGGTGGGCAGCTCAAAGGGCTTCGTGGCATGGCCGTCGGCATCGACATGGGCGAAGAACGGGCGAGTGAAGTTGCCGTCGTCACGCCGGCTGCTCACGACTATCCAGCGGCCGTTAGAACTCCAGTTGTGGAACGACTCCACGGAGGGACTGTTCACCTCGCGGAACGGAGCTATCGAGTCAGTCGTCAGATCCATGAGCCACAGGTCGGCATCGCGGTGCCAGATGTGGAACGTGCCCCACTCGCCTACGGCCAGCAGCAGGAAGCGGCCGTCGGGAGAGATGCGTGGCAGGGTGGCGCTGAGGTTGAGCGTGTCAGCAATGAACACGTCCTCGCGCGGTCCGAAACGGCGCGTGTCGGGGTCGAAGGACTTGCGGTAGACATTGTACTTGATGTCCTTGTAGCGCAGGATGCACTCAGTGCTCTTCTCCTGTGCCGTGTCGCGCCACTCGAAGTGGGCAGAGCAGTAGTAGAGCCAGCGGCCGTCGGGTGTCCAGCAAGGGAAGGTCTCGAACTCGTTCTCCTCGTCCTCGATGATGCTCACCTCATTGGTCTCAGGATCGTAGAGGATGAGATCGCTCTGTGCATCGAGCACCTCAATCTTGTCGATGTCCTGCGTGTGGAAGCTCTGCATGGTGTTATTGGTGGAGAAGGCAATGATGTTCTGTTGCGGATGCCAGGCAGGGTAGACACCGGCCGAGAGCGTGCTGTCGGTCTTCAGATTTATTTTCGACAGCTGTCCGTCAATGTTGAGCATCGTGCCGCCGAGGTTCTGACGGGCGTGGAAGAGCGTGCGTCTGGGGTTGCCCAGCTGACTGTAGTGGCAGTTGATGCACTGGCCGTTCTGCTCCGTCGAGCAGAGTATGTTGTCATAGATGACGCGCTCGTCGTAGGTCTCAAGGCAGCGCTGGTTGATGGTCAGCTCCTCGTAGGTGACATAGCTTGGGGATATGAGACGATAGGTGAGCCATGGGTCGATGGAGTCGGGCGAAACGAAGATGCCGAAGGGCCTGAAGCGCTGCCACTCGTCGCCTGTACGGGTGAACACCTCTACGCTGATGCTGTCGGCAGCAAGGGCATTCTGCGTCAGCGTCTGCCATTCGTCGAAGTCGGGGCATGCCTGTCGGCCGCCGAGCACCAGTGTCTCGTCGCCAGCCGTGAAGCGTGTCACCACCTCGTCGTAGTCGTTCACTGTCTGGAAGTGGAGTGGTGCCATGTTCACCGGCACGGTCACCCCTACGTAGTCTGGATAGACATCGGGCAGTTCGGCCAGTTCTGTAAACGACTGCGGCACCTGTGAACCCTGGCAGGCGCTCAAGAGCAGTGCCAAAGCCATTCCTTCAAAATATCTTGTCATTGTCAGTTTCATATAAACTCTCAATTCTCAAATCTCAACTCTCAATTCTCAACTCTCAAATCCCTTAGTACGTTCTCATGTTGCGCATGAGGAAGTAGTTATAATAGAACGTGTCGCCGAAGCGCGAGCGCATGGTGACCTTCAGCTGCTCCTCCGACAGACCCTGATACTGCTGGGCGGCCTGCATGAAGGCCTGGTAGCTGGCAGGAATGGAAGGGTCGAAAGGCATGTGGCTGATGTCTACCTTGTCCTCCAGATTGCCATAGAGGAAGGCTGCCTCCTGGAAGTAGCGCGGTATGCGTCCGTCCTTTTTCAGCGTGGCATACTGGAAGAATGCGCGCCAGAAAGTGCCGATGTCCTTCAGCTGCAAGGCTGAGAGCAGCACCAGTTCGGCACAGACGGGGTCAGTGGTGACGCGGCTGGCCTGCAGATTGAGCAGGAAGAGCTCGATGAGCGACTGGTCGCTACCCAGGATGTCCCCACCGGTCATGATATGGCGGATGGGGCCCAGTTGGCTGTCGCTGGCCACTGCCTCGGCCACCTTTGGTGTGGCCATGGGCTCATAGTGTTCGGCCCATTCGCGGTGGAAGCGCGTCTGCTTCAGGATGTCGATGTATTTCTTGGCCACTACCCATTCGTGGTTGAGCAGGGCGCAGCGCACCAGGAACTTCAGATACTCTGCTCGCCAGCCGTACTCCACGCCGTCCTCCAGACACCAGCGGTAGCAGTAGTTGGGCAGACCGTAGTGCAGATAGAGATTCTTGCCGCCCAACTGGGCCATGCGTATATCAAAGGAGCAGGCCGGTGCTTTCGCGCCGTCGGCATAGCGGTACATCTCGTCGCCGGCGCGTCCCAGTTTGAAGAGTGCCAGGTTCTTGTACATCACCATCATGCGCGTGGGCTCGCCCTCGTGCTGCCGCATGATGCTGAGCACGCCCTCCCAGTTGCTTTCATTGACGCAGGCTTCCATGCGCAGCTCTT
>ERZ842401.6324-NODE-6324-length-12676-cov-3.855083_pt1 | contig 12676 bp, 26 predicted proteins | sample MGYA00521270_ERZ842401 | MGnify/ENA primary metagenome ERZ842401 (study PRJEB31892, sample SAMEA3878208) | bioreactor metagenome | biome: Moose rumen | place: Sweden | collected 2011-10 | study: EMG produced TPA metagenomics assembly of the PRJEB12797 data set... | reverse complement strand
ATTCGATTGTCCGCATAGTAGTAATGCTTGCAGTCCTCGCACCTTATAATTTCTGATTGTACGGACTCAAGCATCTCCCTTATTTCTGATAACGCCTGTTCGTAGTGCCACAGGTCACGATGCTCTGCCTTACCAATATCTGCCATGATATTGATTATCCAATTTACCGCTTCTTTAGCTGTCATTGTCTTCTCCTTCCTGCCCCATCCTTGCCCCGCAGTTGGGGCAGTATTTTGAACCTGCCCACATTAAAGGGTTTTGTCCTAATCCTTCTCCCTTTGCTACAACTCCTATATTGTCATTCCTGCAACCGCACAAAGAACATCTCCACGCAGGGAGGTTCCAATCCATTCCGTCTGGGTCAAGAATCCACTTCCCCTTCTTCCGCTCTGGCTGTTCGGATGGTAAGCTTCTCAGTCTATCCCTAATCTCCGTCAACACGTTGAATGGGTCTGTATACCGTGGTTCTCTCCACGTTTCCAGGATCGCCGCCTTGCGTGAAATCAAATCTTCGTGCGTTTCCGTGTGTTCAGAAACGCACGAGTGCGTTTCTGTGCGTTCTTCCGTGTGTTCCGGCGGCATCTTAATTATCTCTGCCACTACTCCGGCAAGCAGGTCGAGTACCTTATCGGTTTTGATATAGTCACTCATGCTTCTTCTCCCTATTCAACTCATACATTTCCTGCTTCAAGTCCCACAGGTTGACGGTCATAATCTTCATCGTGCTGTTCTGCTCTGCCAGATGTGCATTTACCACAAGGCTAATAAGCAGCACGATGGACAGTGCGATCAGCACTATATCTTTGGTTACCATTCGTTTTTACCACCTTCCAACAGTTCGATTGTCGATACGATTAACTCATAGTCTGGAACAAACATATCTTTAAATTCATCGTTGCCCATCCAGAAAAGCAGTAACGCTACCTTGTAGTTATCTCTAAGCAACTTCCATTTTTTCAGTACTTCGTCTTTTGGCATCATTCGTTCTTTCCCTCAATAATCAAGTCCGGTATTATCTCTGGGTCATCCTCAAAGCAAACCGCACCTTTTACGATGCAATCATCGTGCGTACATTCAAAACAGTCGTAGAACGATACTGCACCGCATTTCAGACTCTTTGTCTTCCTGCGTCTGTGGTTCTTTACCCCGGTGGGCAGGTCAACCGCATCTTCCACAGACCAGTATCTATTTATTCGGTTTCTGATCGTGTTTAGCGAATTGGTTGACCTTGCAGCCAGTTCTTTCAGAGTAAGCATTTTGCCCTTGTATGGATATCTGATTTCGTATCTGCCCATCGGGATACCTCAATTCTCGTAGTCTTCCTGTTTCATTCTCCACAGCGTAAAGTATGGGTCGTGGCTTGTCGGGTCATCATTGAAATTAACACAGTGGTCTATGATGCAGTCTGGAAACAGGCATCTGAAACAATCGTAAAACGACCTTGCCCCACAAGCAGGTACGCTCTTAGAAGACCTTGCCTTTAGCTGTGGAATCTCGACAGCCAGTTCCGCAGACCAACCGTTCTTTAATCTCCGACTGACCGAAGCGTAGGATATCTTTTTACCGCTACGCTCGATCATTTCACGGACGTTCAGCCACTCACCGTGGTAGAGGTACTTTTGGTCATAAGCCATACCATCATCCCCTATTCGCTATCCAGTTCTCGGATAATGACGTATGTTTCGCCTTTGTCGCACCACAGCTTATTTGCTTTCAGACTGACAATCTGCGAATCATCTGCAAAGGCTACACCGTTGAGTGCGTCCTGTACGGTCTTAGTCAGATTGTCGAGGTCGGTGTGCTTTGTGCAAGGCGAAAGGTTCATCCGAAACCGTTTCTTATTGCTCCATGAATCTGGCATTTTCATGTGAAACTCGATTATCATTTCCAGTGGAACGCTGTCACCGAAAGGCTCATGGTTTCCAGACTCCCACGCTTCACGGATTGCTCTCTCATGGTCTAACGTCTTCTTGGGAGTGTAGGTTCTTCCGCTGCGAGTAAACCTCGGTCTACCCTTCGGTACAGGTTCGCCAGAAATATAAGTTTCCTCTAACTTTCCCATTTTGCCTATTTTACCCCTCTAATTTCCTAACGACCGACCCGAAGTCCGGTAGGCTCTGCTTCACGGACTCCGGTAGCATTTCGTAGTGTTCCTCACGCTCAACTTCCGCATTGTACGACCGCTGAAAGTTCGACAGAATAACGCTGTTAAACGTCTGCGAGTCCATCTGCGACCACTGTTTCAGCATTTCTGGGTCATGGACTACTCGTTGTATCGCAGGTGGTAATTTCTCAAACTCCTCTACAGAGTGCCAACCAGACCTGCTGACAGCCTTTGCCAATATAGCCGATGCTGCCTGTGCCGTTAAAACGCTCTCATTTGCGTTTTTAGCCGTCTTTAACATGTTTGCCTTAATCTGCCCTATGGATGGGGCATAACCACCCTTAGAAGTCGAAATAAAGGCTCTCACGGCTATATCTACATCATGGTAGGTATCCCCCTTGAACTGATCGTGCCATAATTCGACCAACATCGGCATTTCTGATTTCGACAAATCCTTAAAGCTGTGAGGGTATGCCAACTTAATCACAGACAGTATCTTTGCCGTTTCCTGCTTAGTCATTATCGTCACCCCCGGAATCATCGTCATACTCTCCGTCCAACAGCATTTGCAGGAACGGATTGTTGGTTATCGGTTCTGCTTTGTTCTCGTAGTTCCCCTCTAACACTTTCAGAAAGTTGGTCGGATTCAGCAACCAGTCGAAGTTGCATCGCCACGCTCCGCTTCTCCCAGAAAGAAAGTCAGACCGCTCGGCTGCTTCGAACACATCAAAAATTTTCTGCAAACCGTACTCGTTGTACAGTGTCTTGATCTTCTGCTTTCGCTGTTTACTTATTCTCTCCACCTTTGGCAACGATGGACAGTACGAGTTGAACACATCCACAATCTCCGAATAAGGAGTCCTCGATGCCTTTTTCGCTGACGAGGTATCTACGTCAGTAGATACCGATATATCTATTTCTCCGTTAGGAGAAACAGTATCAGAATCAGATACAGATACAGAATCAGATACAGAATCAAGGTTTTTTGGGTTTCCAGAAAAACCATTTGGGTTTTTTGGGTTATTTTCGCTTTCCCCTTTAACCGTTTTGGTTTTCGGTCTTCCACCTTTTTTTCCGTTTTCACGGTTGGCGTTTACTCGACTCTCATACTTCTTGTTGTTTTCATCCAGATAGTCTTGAATCGCAGTAAACGCCATTTCCGTAGCTAAATCCATTTCGGGAAGTTCGCCGTTTGCCATGTAACGGAAAATTGATTTGAACAGTTTTCCTGCCTGTTCATCGGTCAGCTTATTGACCAGTTTTTCTGATTTCATGTAAATCACAAACGACTTTTTCATTGCTTACCTCTAAAACGGAACATCGTCTTCCGGAATCACCTCAAAACCATCCGGGATTCCACCCTTTGTATCGTTCTGGTAAGCCGGCGCAGTTTCGACAATTAAACCTTTATACTGCTTATCTTCCGGTACTTGATACTTACCGTTGCGAATATCTTCTACGGATTTGAAATGTCCGAAATCTGGTTTTGTTGACCAACGGAGTTCGTTATTGTCATTTTTATACTGTTCACGGCAATAAACCACGCCGATCTTTTTGTGTTTGAACCCTTCGCTGAATGTTTCTCCCCAGGCTGGCTCAAACCCTGGATTGGACTCCTTTACACATTCGACAAAGTTTTTAAAATTTGCATTTGTCGTTCCATCTTCATTCTCTGTAATGCAATAGCACATGCCAGAATTAGGCCATTTCGCCTTTGGATTGCTTTTATATGCCCTTTCAAATGACTTTCTGACATAATCTTTAAATTCACCGTCTGCAATATCAACGGCAACGGCAATCATCGGCTTGCCCTTTTGTGAAGTGCGTTCCTCCACTCTTTTGATCTCGCAGACGTACCCACCTGCCGGTAAGGTCTGAAACTGTTCTCTGCTTGCTGTTTCAAAATCACTAGGCTTTTTCATTAACTGCCTCGCTTTCTGTATTCCATCCGTAGTATTCACGGATTGTTGTATCTACAAGTTTCAAATCGTTGTCGATCTTAATGTCAAACATATCCATTGGACTTTTTGCAGGATTTGTTCCGTCTGAATTTGTGATGAACAGATGATTTGTACCCTCAACCGTACAGTACAGAACGATTGAAAACAGTCCTTCAACGGTCAACTGATCATCCAACATCTTTCCGGACGTTTTGGCTTTTAATTTTCCGTCATTGCCAATTTCTGTATGATGCATAAAATACACGATTGTATCTTCTGGTGTATTTGTCATAATGAATTTGATTAAATCGTAGAAGTTAAAAGCCATATCGGTGAATTTCTTATAACCAGTTTCTTTTGCGTGGTCGAAAAACTCAAAGGCAATAAGATACTGACTGTCGTCTATGACATAGGATTTTCTGCTTTTCTTATGCAAACCGGCCTTAATTTCTCTGTAGCCTACATAATCCCATTTCGGTAATTTCGCACGAAATGGCAGCGGCTTACCCGCTACGTTGAATATTGCCACTTCTTCCGGTTTAAAATTTCTAAGAGAAGTAGATTTCCCCGAACCGGATGCACCTAAAATTAATACTGGAACGCCTATAAGTCACTCCCCCTTTTCTTCGTATTCCAACAGATCACCAACTTCGCAGTTGAAATATCTGCACAGTGTTTCAATGGTTTCGAACCGGATTGCCTTGTTCTTGTCGTGATACAACTCATGGAGCGTTACTCTGGAAATCCCGGTTTCTCTCGACAGATTGGAGATTGATCTGATTTTCTCTTTGCCCATGAGTTCAGATAAATTGCACTTAATCATCTATTTCACCTGCGTATTTAACCTTTCTACAATCTCCACACCCTCCGGTGCTTTGATGATTCCTTTGAGAATGTCATCCTTTAACTGTGCTTTGTTGACCGTTTTCTTGATATCCGTCTTGTAGTAGTCAATCGGGATATGTGTTTCATCCTCGATGTTCAGCTGCTTGGATGATCTGAACGAAACGTCTACCTTTGCGGAGTGAAACTTTTCTCCGTTAGTAGCTAATACAAGCCATTGTTTAAGGCTCTCACGCAGCTTTTTAGCCTGTTTACGCTTTGCCTTGAACCGTTCTTCCTCTACCTTGTAAGCGGTCATATCTGACTCGATTTCACGCACCCAGAGGGCAACACCCTCGACCTTGCGTTCACGTTCCTGCTCCAACCCGGACAGACGTTCTTCGTCAATTTCCCCGGTTTCTTCATTAACACATGACAAAATGTCATTGTCTATTTCGTATAATGCTCTCATTTTCCCCCCTCTTATACAAAAGGAATATTATTAATCAGACCATTAATCGGATCATCATTCTCCGTTTTTTCGATACTCGGTTCATCGTCCTGCCATGCGTCCAGAACAGCCTGGTATACAGCATCGTAGATCACATGTTTCAATTCCGACAGGTTGACAATATCGTGAATGATGTGCGTTTCCGGTTTAATCGCTTCTACAGCAGGTTGATCTTCTTCCTGTTTCGGTTTCTCCGGTGCATAATCAGAGAATGGAATGTCATACAACTTTTCCAACATTCGAATGTACGCAAGAGTCGATGAATTTCTGCGAATGACTTTCGATGTATATCCATTTGCAAACCCAATTTCCTGGTCGATCTGTGTAAACGAACTAATTCCTTTTAGCAGGATTGCATTTTTCAGTTTTTTACCGTCAATCGGAATAAGTTTTACTACGCTCATTTCTTTTCTCCTTCCTCGTTGTGGAGAATGTTCTCCAAAGTTGAAATCGCCGGGGATAATTCCTTCATTGTCATGTGAACCTGCCACAGCAGTTTGTTCATTTCTTGGTGTCGAATGTTACCCTCCGCAAAGGTTACAGCCGACACAATATACTTTTCTGCGAATTTTAAAGAGTCTATTGCACTTTCCAGACTCTTTACCTTTTCTGATTTGACTACAGGTTTCATTGTGATATTCGCCATGTTTTTTCCTTTCCGACAAATAACCATGCCGTTCAATACGATGCAAGCCGCAGGGGAGACTCGGCTGAAAAGACAACATATAGCCCCAGTAAATTGCCTAAGAAATCTATCGCAGTAAGAGGTGTGAATGTTTGACGTTGAAAAAAGGACCGTTCTCACCCTTGCCGATACCGCTGATCTGACAATGAATACTGAAGAAAACAGACCAACGTATTTACAGGAGTTATTTCAATCGTAACGACTTGCATCTTATTCAGCGGCATGGTATAATGCCTATGTGTGTAAAAGTCCTCGTGTTGTGAGGAAGATTTGGCATCGGTGGTTACTCCTTACCGATGCCTTTTCTTATTTTCCAGAAGGTGAAAACAAGAGCCACGAACAGTAGGCAAGATTCACCACCAAAAGCAGCGTAACCACGAATTAACGGACTAATGAATGTCCTTGTACCCTCAAAGAGAATTAGCACGATCTGGATAATGATTACTAATTCGAGGTTTCTGTTCCATCTGCGGCGATCTCGTCTTTCTGACTTCTCCACCCGGAGTGCCTTACCTGCTTCATAACTCATGTTTTACTCCCTTCCTCTATCTGAACGACTTCTGCGTTCAAATCTACTCCTAAGTATTCCTTCACCTTCGCTTTGAAAAGCAGATATGCGTAGTTCTTACGACCTGCTGTTTCACTGGTCAGAACCGCAGTTCCGAATGGAAACTTGCCCTGTTCCAACCCCCAACGAAGGGTAGAAACTGTTGTGTTCATAGCTTTCGCTACTCTTTCGGCATCTTCCCCTTTCATGGTTGCCTTCCCCTACTCATACGTTTCCGCATCGCCCTCGATGTTTCCACCGTGTAGGCATCCTGTTTTGACTTCCTAATGCCATCAATGGTTGCCTTGAAGTTCTTGTACCTCTCGCAACTTTCGTGACAGTTAGGTTCAACAGTTCTGTCGGGGCAACGCTTACAAACAGGTTCTAAGTTATTCATGCGATACATTTTTATTTTTTTTCATCATGCAAAGTGTCAAGATGGATAATATATCCAGTTACTCCACCCCTTGCAGGAATCCACGAACCAATCCATTCAAGAAGGTTCTGATAATCTTTTTTCATAGTGTAACGACCGAGATAATTAGCGTGTGCTCTTGCTTCTACAAGGCACTGTTTTGTGAATAATCCATACAAATCAAAACGATTAGATTCTTTAAGAAGATCGGCACACCTCATTTTCTTCGTTTCTTGCACGTTATTGAACTCGACAGCATTAAGGCACGTTTCATCGTTGACTTTTGTTTTTAGAGCCTTAAATTCTTCGTAATGATCGCTCTCGTTTGTCTTCAATTCGTTTACATCAGAGCGAAGTTTTTTTGTTTCATCAAAGATGGTTTTCAGATCGTTCTGAATAACTCCGAGACTCATGACGGTCTGTCCGAGTGCGTTCTGAATTTCGTCCTTAGTCATTAACTGATTGTTCTGTTCGTTCATTAATAACCTCCAAATTCTTCAACATCTGTTGTGAAAAACCTGCCAGTGCGTTGATTGCATCTACGAAGTTTTTCTTTGTTTCTTCTGGAACGTCTTCCCATTTGTTAAACGCCCATGTGAAGCCACCGTACTTTTTCAGATAGTTGTATGTTGCAATCGAAAAATAGTCCATCTGCTCTTTTGCGTTGTTTACAACTTCCTGTTCTGGTGAAGCGTTCCTTATTTCTCGTAATTCACGCTTTGCTTCAAGCATTTCGTCCACGGCTTTCTGCCGTTCCTTGACCATTTTCTGATATCCAGACTTCCATTCTTCGTAGTCATTCGGAACAACTTCCTTAACGACTTCCTTGACCACTTCTCGGACTTCCGGTTCACGGTTCTGCAATTCAGCAATCCGTCTATCCTTTTCAGCTATTTCAGCTTTGATAGCACGAATCTCTTTCATTACTTGATTCCGGGAAACTACGTCACCATTCTCAATCGCTTTTGCAATCGCAGCCTGTACTGCTTCCGGGTTTTGTGCCATCTGCTGATAGTCAAGAACTTGCTTGTGCGACATTCCCATTTCTTGAGTGATTTGGGTTTTGGTTTTAACTTCGGTATCGTTAGTAACCGAAGTTAAATCTGTTCTTTTGCCTTGTGCTGTCTGAATCTGCAACAGCAGTTCGCCCATCTTTTGTGCCGCTTCGACTGTGATCTGTCCGATTTCCTGTGCTTCTGCAAGTTTCTGCTCGTATACTTCCTTTGCTAAATGAACCTTCTTAATCGCTCTGATTTCGGCTCTCAAAGCCTGTATACGTTCTTCGCTCACCAGAACAAACTTTGATAAGTCTTCCAAAGTATCGGGCAGTTGTTCTCTGTAAGTTGAAACTTCGTTCAGTTTTATCACCGTCCTTTAATGGCAAGACTTTGAACCCTTGCGTGTTAGATCGTCCAGAGATACTTCCAGAACGTCTGCGACTTTCAGCAGAATGTCGGTGCGTGGGTTTCCTGTTTTCCATCCACCTATTGTTCCATTTCCAAGTCCTGCTCTGATTTCAAGTTCTCTAATAGATAGACCCTTCTGATTGCAACATCTTTTTACGTTGTCGTAAATCACGGACTCACCACCTTTCGTTTTATATTGACAATGTATAGAAATTCGTCTAAAATCTAAATTGTAGATAGGTGAATGTCTATATTTAGAATTTAGGGTGATTTCTAACTGCAAGACCATAATATAGGATTCACCCTAACTTGTCAATGCCTTTTTTAGAATTTTGCCTAAAAAAGTTTTTGGGAGTATAGGAGTTGAAAAATGACTAACGTGGAATTTGTTAAAGAATTGTGTAAACGCAAGGGGATTCCTGTTCACAGGTTAGAGAAGGATTTAGGGTTTGCAAACGGATATCTAAACCCTAAAAAGCTGAAAAAAATACCTTATGAAAGAGCCATTCTCATTTCTAATTATTTAGGAATACCACTGGAACAAATTTATGGGAAAAGAGAAATGAACTTAGAATCAAGTTCGTATTTTCTAAACGAAGAAGCGGCGAAAATCGCACAGGAGTTGCATGATAATCACGATCTTAGGATTATATTCGATGCTACCAGAAAAGCGTCCAAAGAGGATTTAGAGTTCATTAAAGATATGATTAATAGGATGGGTTTAAATGATTAACGTGGTACTGATTGACTTACCATGTTCAATAAGGGGATTCACAAAAAAAGTGTCGGGGGGATATACGATAGTTCTGAACGCAAAACTCAACCGTGAACAGAACGAAAAAACGTTAAAGCATGAGTTAGACCATATAGAAAACGATGATTTGTGCCGTGAGTTGGACATACAAGAAGTCGAGTATATGGCTCACAGCCTTTAATGGGAGATTTTAGCCATGAAAAGAGCATCGGGGACAGGTGGTATCAGAAAGCTAAGTGGCAAGCGTAGAAAGCCGTATCAAGCGGTTATAACGCAAGGTAGAGAGTGGAAGAACGGACGCATAGTTCAGAAGCAAAGGTCGATCGGAGTGTATGCCACTCGCAGAGAAGCACAGGCAGCTTTAGAGGAATACTGCCGATTCAACCTTAATCTGGAATATAGAAGCGTGAAGTTTTCCGAAGTGTGCGAGATTATCTACGATAACTTTACCGATTCCATGAAAGCGTCCATGAGGTCGGCATATAAGAAGTGTGAGTATTTGCATGACAAACGGATGATTGATATTAGAAAGTACGATCTGGATATCGTGGCATCACAGAACGAAAAAATGTCTGCCAGTACGCAGACCAATATAGGCACACTGATAAGACAGGCATTTAAGTGGTGCATGGATAACGATGTGCTTGTAAAAGAATACGCAATCGAGTTCCGAAAAACCAAAGAGCGTAAAAAGAACCAGTCGTACACGCAGGAAGAAGTAAGAACGGTGTTGGAGCATGGGTCTGATCTGCAAAAGATACTGCTTTATTCTGGGATGAGAATCAATGAACTGTTGAATATGAAGACGGAAAACGTGTACTGCGAAAATGATGTGTTGTGTTTTCACATTACGGAGTCAAAGACGGAATCGGGCAAACGGATAATACCTGTCCACTCCAAGATCGAATCTTTGATTAGTCTGGACGGAGAATATGTAATCGAACCGCACAGCACATATGCGGTGCAAAAGAAAGTGTATGTCGAGTGGAACAAACAGCATGGAATCAATCATAACTTCCATGAGTTACGACATACATTCGCTACCTATGGAAAGATGTGCGGTATGGATGATTTCTACCGCAGGTCGTTATTGGGTCACGCTCAAAAGGGATTGACCGACAGCATATACACACATGCTACGGCAGAAGAATTGAAGAAACAGATAGAATTGTTAGATTATCAAAGTGTAACATTGTGATTTTGAAAGTGTAACATAAAGTGTAACATATAGATACGTATTTTGCCGAATCGTCAAACTAAAAAAGCGTTGCAATTACTCGATTCTTGAGTAACCGCAACGCTTCTATAATACTGAGATCGTAATATTACGTGTCCGAAAACCGTTGAAATTTCAACATTCTTTGTTTTTACTGTAACATATCTGACACATACTAATTTCTACTTCTTATCTACTTTCACGGCTCTTTTCGCCATTATAGCAGCTTGATAACGAGGTATCAACTGCATTGGATTGCTACCGTCTGTTATGCCCATATCAATGGCTTCCTGCCATTCTTCCCTTGCCCATTCTGGCAGAGGTAGGGTCTTAGTATACCGATTCAGAGCATCGTAGATTTCTTTATCCGTCATTTTATCTTCCTCTTTCGGTTTGGTTGGTGTAACAGGTTTCGGTGTAATAACAGGTTTCACAGTTTCACGTGCCTTGTATTCGGTATAATTTTTTCCAATGTGGAAAGAACCTTTCGTGTTCGAACCACTATCCTTCCAGTAGACCTTGTATCCTCTGGAATCAATGTGTACGAAGGTCGAGTAGTAGCCGATTCCGTGGTACGGATAATTATCCTCTAAGAATCCTGCTACTGCCCAAGACGGAACACCTTTAACCTTGATATCACAAGCAGTACCCTTAACATGCTGACTTGCAACTGCACCACGGACTTTTCGATTCCATGATGGAGTTCTGTATGCGGAATTAATAGTTACAGGCTGTCCGAAATAATCACGAACAGCCTGTAAAATCTTTACCGTTTCCATGCAGATCAGAACCTTGTCAGACCCATCATTACACTGGAACTCCCTCACTTTGAAATTTTTAGTCAGTTGCTTGTTGCCATCCCTCGATACGTAGTACGTGCTAACGCTGCTCAAACTTATCACCGTCCACTTCCGGTAATCCACCGACAATGCAAACAATGAGTATATAAATCGTAGTGGATACCGCAGACAGAAGCGTAGTCTTCCAGTCGATATCCGTAATCAGCGTTCCTGCTGTCCATACACCGAGGATAGTAGTCAGAAATGTTCTAATGCAACGGATAAGTGTTGCTTTCCAAAAGTCCTTATTCATTCTGCACACCTTCTTTAATCGGTAGCTTTTTTACCTGTTCAAACAGTTGCGTTCCTGTTCCGTTTCCACCACTTTCGTTGTACGGTTCATAAACGTACAGGAGATCGTCATATTCCATAGTTGTAATATATCCTCTTGCGAGGTACTTTTCACATTTATCAAATATTACGTTGTGAGCAAGTCCAAGCAAAAGCCTTGTTTCGGATGATTTTTTCTGGCTTTTTTTGTTGTAAACATTAAGTATGAACTGCCAAAATCCAGTCGAAGCAAATACAGCAACAACAACAGCCAGAATAACGTCCAATGGATGATTCATTTTTATCCACCCCTTTACTATTTACAAAAGGGGATGGATTCAATGAATCCACCCCCCACAATGGGTATTTATCTGCCCATTCTTTCGATAGCGTCAGCTAATGCCTGTTTCGCCTGTTCGTTCTGGGTTTCACCCATCATTCTTTCAAGCTGCCCAACCATTCGCTCGTTCATATCTTCACGGCTATAATTCGGTCTGTTGCTTGTATACCGTCCGGTAGACGGACTACGATACCTTCTGTGGCTATTCATATCGTCATAATAATAACCGTATGAGCCATTGCTCATACCGTCATGTTCCATTCCATTAGAATAGCGATTATAGGAATAACGACCGGAATAATCACCTGCGTAATCGCCACGGGAATACTGACCACCACGGGAGTATCCATCGTTTCCACGGGAATATCCGTATTCTCTATCTGCGCTTTCCCTCATAGCACAGATCGTTTCAGCGTCTTTGATTTCATCGAGGATCTTATCCAGGATTTCAAGATCACGGGTCATAAACCGACTTAAATCAATCTGCGGTTGTTCTGCAACAGGTTGAGCAACCTGCGGTGCTACCGGAACATCTGTCTTTCTTTCTGAATAATCAAAAATACGCAGAGGAAGTGGAACTCCACTCGCATCTACTGACTTAATATAGAAACAATCCTTCTCACTATCCATGAGAAGGGCAGAATCATTCGGTGCTACCCAAAACGACCTTGCACCTGCTTCACCTTGTACCCAATTGATACCACTCTTATTCTGCACCTGCATGTTGTTTGCAGGAATCTGGTTCTGCGTCTGCGTTTGGTATGTAGGATGCTGCGGATAATTAACCGGAAAACCGTTGTTATAGATAGGCATAATTTCCTCCCTTT
>ERZ842401.6323-NODE-6323-length-12676-cov-10.777751_pt1 | contig 12676 bp, 5 predicted proteins | sample MGYA00521270_ERZ842401 | MGnify/ENA primary metagenome ERZ842401 (study PRJEB31892, sample SAMEA3878208) | bioreactor metagenome | biome: Moose rumen | place: Sweden | collected 2011-10 | study: EMG produced TPA metagenomics assembly of the PRJEB12797 data set... | reverse complement strand
ACAACCAGCTCATTGTCAGCCACATACAGCACTCCCGGTGGCAATCATACGGTTTAGTATGCACCTTTGCCATCGGTCTGTTTACAACCAGCTCATTGTCAGCCACATACAGCGCCCTCGGTGGCAATCATACGGTTTAGTATGCACCTTTGCCATCGGATACTCCATAACAAATTCATTTTCAACCATATACAGCGTCACCGGTGGCAATCACACGGTTGAATTTACACCTTCGCCATCGGGTGCTTCATAACAGGCTTATTATCAGTCACATGCAGCGCGCCCGGTGGCAATCATAGGATTTATGGTGAACCTTTGACATCGGCCTCTGCACGGTATCCATCGGCTTTGTGGCACATACCGCTGATGGGTATCCCTTCCTCCGTCTTCTCATCGAGAAGACACAAAAAAGAGAGTGACCTAAGTCAACTTGACTTTTTGGTCTCCTCTCTTTTTTGATGGAATGAGATGTGCTTTATTTGCTCTGTTTGATCTCGGCCTGTGCGGCTGCCAGGCGGGCGATAGGCACGCGGAACGGCGAGCAGGACACATAGTCGATGCCGATGGTGTTGAAGAACTCGATGGACTGAGGATCGCCACCGTGCTCACCGCAGATACCGCACATGAGGTTCGCGCGGCGGCTGCGGCCCTTGTCCACGCCGATCTTCACCAGCTGGCCTACGGCCTTGGTGTCGATGTGCTGGAACGGGTCGGCGTCCAGGATCTTGTTGCCCAGATAGTCGCCCATGAAGGTGCCGATATCGTCGCGGCTGAAGCCGAACGTCATCTGGGTAAGGTCGTTGGTGCCGAAGCTGAAGAACATGGCAGAGCGGGCCATACGGTCGGCCGTAAGGGCGGCGCGCGGGATCTCGATCATGGTACCGAACTGGTATTCCAGGAACTGCTGGGTAGCGGCTTCCACCTCGGCCTTGATCTTGTCGCAGATCGCCCTCTGGAAGCTGAGCTCACGGGCGGAGATGGTGACGGGGATCATGATCTCCGGCTTGGGATTCATGCCTTCCTTCTGCAGTTCTGCAGTGGCGGTGAAGATGGCGCGGTACTGGGTTTCGGCGATGAGCGGGAAGCTCACGTGCAGACGTACGCCGCGGTGGCCCATCATCGGGTTCACCTCGTGCAGGGCGGCGCCGCGCTTCTCCACTTCCTTCACGGAAATGCCCAGATCCTTGGCCAGTTCCTTCTTCTTGTCTTCTCCCTGAGGAACGAACTCATGCAGCGGCGGATCCAGCAGACGGAACACGACCGGCTTGCCGTCCATCACGCGGAGGGTCTCCTTGACGGCGGCCTTCATGAAAGGCTCCAGTTCCGCCAGGGCGGACTTGCGCTCCTGGTCGGTGTCGCAGAGGATCATCTTGCGCAGCTTGGACAGGGGAATTTCGGAGTTGCGGCCGTAGAACATGTGCTCGATACGGAACAGGCCGATGCCCTGGGCACCGAACTTGAGGGCGCGGGCAGCGTCTTCCGGCGTATCGGCATTGGTGCGGACACCCAGCTTGCGGAACTTGTCGCACATGCTCATGAACTTGGAGAAGAGCGGGTTCTCGGAGGTGTCCATGGTTTCGATGGCGCCTTCGTATACCAGACCCTTCGCACCGTTGAGACTCAGGATGTCACCTTCCTTGAAGGTCTTCTTGATGCCGTTGAAGCTCACGGTCTTGTCCTTGAAGTTGATCTTGAGGGCGTCGCAGCCCACGATGCAGCACTTGCCCCAGCCGCGGGCCACGAGGGCTGCGTGGGAGGTCATGCCGCCGCGTTCGGTGAGGATACCCACGGCTGCATGCATACCGTCGATGTCTTCCGGAGAGGTCTCTTCACGGACCAGGATGCACTTCTTGCCGGCGAGGGCGTACTTGATGGCGTCTTCAGAGGTGAAGACAATCTGGCCCACGGCGCCGCCCGGGGAAGCCGGGAGACCCTGTGCCAGCACGGGAGCCTTCTTCTCGGATGCCGGGTCCAGGATGGGGTGGAGCACCTCGTCCAGCTGGTTGGGAGCTACGCGCATCACGGCGGTCTTTTCGTCGATCAGGCCTTCTTCCACCATATCCACGGCCATCTGCAGGGCGGCCAGGCCGGTGCGCTTGCCGATACGGCACTGCAGCATCCACAGCTTGCCTTCCTGGATGGTGAATTCGATGTCCTGCATGTCCTGGAAGTGCTCTTCCAGACGCTTGCGGATGTCGTCCAGTTCCTTGTAAACTTCCGGCATGGCCTTTTCCAGGGAAGCCAGATTCTTGTTCTTTTCGCTCTTGGTGGCCTCGTTCAGGGGGTTCGGGGTGCGGATACCGGCAACCACGTCTTCGCCCTGGGCGTTGATGAGCCATTCACCGTAGAACTTGTTGTCGCCGTTGGCCGGGTTGCGGGAGAAAGCGACGCCGGTGGCGGAGGTGTCACCCATGTTGCCGAACACCATGGACTGCACGTTCACGGCAGTGCCCCAGTCGTCCGGAATATGCTCGATCTGGCGGTAACGGATGGCGCGCTTGCCGTTCCAGGACTTGAACACGCCGCCGATGGAGCCCCAGAGCTGGGCCTTGGCATCGTCCGGGAATTCAACGCCCAGGACTTCCTTGATGCGTACCTTGAAAGCCTCGGCGAGGTCTTTCAGCTGGTCGGCGGTGAGCTCGGTGTCGCTCTTGTAACCGCTCTGCTTCTTGACTTCTTCCATCATGCGGTCCAGCTGCTGGCGGATGCCCTGGCCGTCTTCCGGTTCGATGCCCTCGGCCTTCTCCATCACCACGTCGGAGTACATCATGATGAGACGGCGGTAGGCGTCATAGACGAAACGGGGATTGTTGGTCTTCTTGATGAGGCCGGGGATGGTCGCGGAGCAAAGGCCGATGTTCAGGATGGTGTCCATCATGCCGGGCATGGAGCTGCGGGCGCCGGAGCGGCAGCTCACCAGGAGCGGGTCGTTCGGGTCGCCGAACTTCTTGCCCATGATCTTTTCCGTCGCTTCCAGGGCGGCAGCAACCTCTGCCCTGAGCTCGGGAGTATATCCGCCACCGAGACGGTAATACTCGGTGCAGCATTCAGTCGTGATTGTGAAACCTGCAGGAACAGGCATGCCGAGAAGGTTCATTTCGGCCAGGTTCGCACCCTTGCCGCCAAGAAGTTCTCTCATCTTGCCATCGCCCTCGGCTTTCTTGCCGCCGAAGCGATAGACCCTTTTCTTGATTTCTTCCATAAATCAGATAGTATTTAAAATAATTAATAACGTTCAGGCGTAAACGTGCAAATTTACAACAATTTGCCCTAAAAAAGAAATAAACTTTTTGCTACAGGAGCTTTGCGGCGATATCCGACAGGGCCGACCGTTCTCCCTTGCGCAGGAACACGTGCTCGAACAGCGCCTGTCCGGCCATTTTCTCTCCCAGGTGCGTGAGGCCGTTGGACCACTGGTCCAGATAGGGCTGGTCGATCTGGAAGATGTCGCCGGTGAACACCATCTTGGTGCCTTCGCCGGCCCGCGTGATGATGGTCTTCACTTCGTGCGGAGTAAGGTTCTGCGCCTCATCCACAATGAAATACACCTTCCCCAGCGAGCGTCCGCGGATGTAGGCGAGGGGAGAGATGAGCAGTTTTTCGTCCTTGAGCATGGCCTCTATCTTGAGCGCCTGCTTGGACCCGGGCTTGAAGCACCGCTTGATGACATCCAGGTTGTCCATCAGCGGCTGCAGGTAAGGGCTCATCTTGGATTTTTGGTCGCCGGGCAAAAAGCCGATATCCTGCCCTCCCAGCACCACGGTGGGCCTGGAAAGGATGATCTGGTCGTAGTCGGAGGCCTGTTCCAGGGCCGATGCCAGCGCGATGAGCGTCTTTCCCGTGCCCGCACCGCCGGTGAGCGAAACCAGCGGAATGGCCGGATTGAGGCAGGCGTCCATGGCGAACTTCTGTTCGTCGTTGCGGGGCCGGATGCCATAGGCTTCGCGGGAACGCACCAGGGCGACGACCTTGCGGGAGGCGTCGTACCGGCCGCAGACGGTGTCGCCCCCGTAATTGAACTTGTACAGCTGGTTGGGCTTGGGTTCCTTGTCCGACACCTCCTTCCACGGCAGGCAGTTGTCCTGCCCGTAGGCAAGGCGCTGCAGGGCCTCGGAGGCCGCCTCCACCTGGATTACCTGGCGCTCCATGTTGTCCATCACCTCGTCGTTCACCCGGTCGTTCAAATAGTCCTGGGCGGCCATGCCGGCGGCCTTGGCCTTGAGGCGGAGGTTGATGTCTTTGGTCACCAGCGCCACGAACCGGCCGGGATTGGTGTCCCGCACCCACATGGCGGTGGAAAGGATCCGGTGGTCCTGGATATCGTCCCGGAAAAGGTCCTGGAATTCCGGAGCGAAGGGGTGATTGGGCTCTATCTTGATGTAACCCAGGCGTTTCCCCAGCGGGACACCCCGCGCGCCGAACTCCCGCTTGTCCGTGAGCCGGTTGATTTCGCGCATGAAGGCGCGGGCGTTGAAACTCAGTGCGTCGTTTCCTTTCTTGAATTTGTCCAGTTCCTCGATCACGGCGATGGGAATGACGATGTCATTGTCCTGGAACTTTTTCACGGCGTTGTGGTCGTGAAGGATGATGTTGGTGTCTAGAACGAAAATTTTGGACATATATTGCTAGTCTTCTCCTTCCAAAGTGTTCAGCAGCGATTCCAGGATGCCCGGAAGGCTGGCCTTGGGCGACAGCTGCAGCCCTCCCGTTCCCGGAGTGGGATGGCCGATGGGGAAGTACGCCACATCCTGCAGCAGCAGTTCCGCATCCACATAGTCGTAGTCTATGTCGGCGATCTGCACCACCACGCCCGGCACTTCCGCGAAGAGCACCCGCACGGGCAGCAGCTCGGTATAGGCCTTGCACACGTCGTCTACGCTGATTTTTGCCCCCGTACCCTGCTGGGTGAGGGTTTTCAGCGCCATGGCCAGGCCGCCTTCGCCCACGGTGACGCCCGCTTTCACCACGCCGTCTTCCACCAGTTCCCGCACCACTTCGTAGCAGTCGATGAAATAGTCTGCGTCGCCCACGTCCGAGGGAATGGTGTTGCCCGTTCCCAAGGCCTCCGTGAGGGCCGATCCGCCCAGGCGGAAGTCGCAGGTGTCGAAGGGGATGAAGATGAGCCAGTCGCTCTGGTCCGGGATCAGCGCGGCAGGGCACTTGCGCCGCCGGGAAATGCGCGGATTGGCGGTGCGGTAGGGGAGTTCCCGGAACAGGCTTTCCTCCTCGTCCACCTGGTCTTCCTCCGCGATGGTGGAAGCCTTGAAACTGACGGAAGGATTGCCTTTTAGCACACTGTACCGGGAAATTTTGGTTCCCAGGGAATCGATATAGTTACAGGCCGATTCCACCGACCCGTAGAAGGCTGCCAGAAGTCCGACGCCTTTGTCGCTCCATTTCCATTCTGCCCTGAGGGTGAGGTCTCCCAGGCGGAAATGGCCCGACATCCAGATGGCGTCGATAAGCGCCTGCGCCACCTTCCCTGCCGTATAGGGGCCGGCGAAAGGAACGGGAAAGGTGCGCTTGAGGGCGGCGATCTCTTCCATATACCGGGCGATGTCCCCTTCGCGGAAGTCGAAGTTGCCGGGGGAAGGGTCCAGGTGTTCGTCGGCCAGCGTGGGGAGGGTGCCGTCCGGCTCCAGAGGAGGTTCCAGCGTGCATTCGCGCAGCATGCGGGCGGGCGACAGCGCCATTTGGACACCGTCTATGGTATAGGGACTGAAAAGGAGTTTGTCAGGTTCGGTCATAATTGCTCATTGGGTTTCAAATGTAGTGAATTTTCTTTGGAACGGCAAATTCCTATTGTCAAGTTTTCTTCGTATTTTTGTACTATGAACCTAAGGACTTTTACCGAAAAGGGCTATGAGGCCCTTCTGCAAGATATCTTCACCCGTTTCCCCTCCGTACAGCAGTCCGGTTTCTCAGGCGATGCCTACAAGCCGGGCCTGGAACAGATGCAGGCCTTCGACGAGGTGCTGGGATTCCCTTCCAGGGCATTCCCCAGCATCCACGTGGCCGGTACCAACGGCAAGGGGTCGGTGGCCAACATGCTGGCGTCGGCCCTCTCCTCCTGCGGCCTCCGCACGGGCCTGTACACCTCCCCCCATCTGGTCGATTTCCGGGAAAGGATGCTGCTGGCATCGCTTCCGGAGGCGCAGGGCCCGGCATCGGAACTCATACCTAAAGAATATGTATTCAAGTTCCTGGTCAAGTGGAAACCCTGGATCGAAGAGCACGACCTCTCGTTCTTTGAGATCACTACCGGTCTGGCTTTCAAGTGGTTCGCCGACTGCAAGGTGGATGCCGCCGTCATCGAGGTGGGCCTCGGCGGCAGGCTGGACTCCACCAACATCCTGCTGCCGGAACTGTCCATCGTCACCACCATCGGCCTGGACCACTGCGCGCTGCTGGGCGACACCCTCGCGCAGATCGCGGCCGAGAAGGCGGGCATCTTCAAGGCCGGAGTCCCCGCGCTGGTGGGGGAGACCCGGGAAGAAACCGCTCCGGTCTTCATCCGGAAGGCCGAAGGCCGCTGTCCCCTGACCTTCGCCGACAAGGCAAAACCATCCCTCTGGAAGCGCCGGGAAGAGATCCTGGCGCGGATGGACCTCCGGGCCGATGTGCAGCGGAAGAACCTCCGCACCGTGCTGGCCGCGGTGGATATCCTGAAGGAAAATCCTCATTTCCGGCGGCTCTCCAATTCCGGAGCGGTGGTGGAAGGCATCGTCCATACCGCCCGCAACATGCAGTTCCACGGCCGGTGGGAGCGCCTCAGCGACCAGCCCTATGTCCTGGCCGACATCGGCCATAACGCCCACGCCCTGCAGCATAATTTCTCCCAGCTGGAGGCCCTGGTGCAGAAAGGCCGCTTCTCCTCGCTCATCATTGTCTACGGCATCATGGCCGACAAAGACCTGGACGCCATCCTCCCGCTGATGCCCCGCGATGCCACGTACATCTTCACCACGCCCTCCACGCCGCGCGCCCTGCCTGCAGGGGAGATTCTCCGGCGGTTCACGGCGTTCCGGAGCGGAGAAAGGGCATTCGTGGCAGGAACCGTCCGGGAAGCCGTGCAGATGGCCGTCACGCTGGCCCAGAACCTGTCCGGGCCTGCCAGCCGCAGCGCTTCGGCGGAAACCCTGCCGCCTCCGCTTATTTATATAGGAGGCAGCACCTTTGTGGTGTCGGAAGCCGTCCCCTTTTTCAAAGCGGTATGATGTTTGCGCTTGCATGAGAAGAACCACATATATGTTCGCGTATGAAAAGCATATTCACCTTATTGGCCCTGGCCCTGGCCAGTGCTTTGTCTTTTCCTGAGCCTATGAACGACGACGGACATCAGCTCACGGCCCTATGGGCCCAGTACGAAGAGGCCCGCAAGGCCGACCGTCCCCAAAAGGAGGCGGAAATCCTGTCGCAGATCAAGAAGGAAGCGATGGACCGGCGGCTCCCGGTCGACTTTTACGATGCCGCCACCAAGTATGTCTCCACCGTGGAAAGGCGGGACTGGAAACAGCGCGAACCGGCGCTGAAAACGCTGGCGGAAGAGGTGGAATCCTTCGACTTCCCCATCGTCACGGTGCTGTGGATGGACGAGTATCAGCATGCCCCCTCGGACCGGCAGTGGGCCTATGTGAAAGAGCACCTGGAAGGCTTCCAGGGCAAGAATGCGCCTTTCTACCGCGGCATAGGAAGTTTTCTCGGAGGCAATCTGGGAGGATTCGTGGGCAGCGACAAGGAATATGTGCTCTGGAGGCTCCTCCAACGCCGTTCCTTCGTCCATATCGAAAATGACGAAGTGTACCAGGCCCTCGCGGCCGAGGTGAAGGGGACCTACCCCAACGAACCTGCCCTGGAATACTACGCCCTCAATGCCCGGTTCCGCTATTCCGTCGACGACTCCGTCAGGGAAAAAGCCCTGCAGGAGCTTGCCGCCAAGTATCAGGGCCGCTCGGTGAGCGTCTATCCCCGGGCCGATATCCTCCGCAACCGCTTCAGCCGGATGGTGAAGGAAAAGGCTTCCGGCGAGGCCTTCCGGCAGCTCTACGAAGAATGCGAAGCCTTTGAAGCGGAGCGCACCGCCTTCAAGGGCGACGACGCTACCATCGTCAAAGGATGCACCCATGTCAAGTCCCTGTGCGAGACCCTCACCGCCGCAAGCATCGGCGTGAGGGCCAACCGGCAGGAAGTGTGCCTCACCTTCAAGAATCTGAAAAAGGCCGATGTGACCCTCTACCGGGGCTTTTCCACGGACGGGAAGAAGCTCAGGACCTGGAAGGCCGAGAACCCCGCGGGCAGTTTCTTCGTGGCCGACACCCTCCTTCTCCCGATGCCTTCCCTGCCGGACGGCGACTACCTGGTGCTGGCCGAATCGGGCGACCATACCGACCGTGCCTCCTACCGTCAGTACACCCTCTCCATCGCCACCCGGGCCGATGCCGACGGCCGCAAGGTCTATGTGACGGACTATATCACCGGCGAGCCGCTGAAGAAAGTGAAACTCCGCCTGCTCAGGGGCGAGAAGACGGTGGCCTCCTCCACGGTCGCCGTCAACGGGTTCACCCCGCTTCCCAAGGCGATGCAGAAGGCCATCGACAAGAATCCCAAGGCCTTTTTTTCGCTGGTCGCCGAACAGGGGAACCGGCTTTCGCAGGAAGTATCGGCCAGGGACTACTATTATACGTGGGACGGCGGAGGCTTCCATTGCAACCTTTACCGCGACAGGGGCGCCTACAATCCCGGCGACACCCTCCAGTTCAAGGCCGTGATGTACGACGGCGACCCCAAGAAGTCTTTCAGTGCCTGCAAGCAGAAGGAACTCTCGGTGAAACTGTACGATTCAGAGAACAATGAACTGGAAGAGAAGAAGCTGACAACCAATGAGTTCGGTTCCATTTCCGGGAGCTTTGCCCTGCCCGGGGGCCTTCGCAACGGCTACTTCAGCATCGTGGTCCGCTACGGAAACACCCGCCTGGCATCGGCCCGGTTCAGGGTCGATGAATTCGTGCTGCCTACCTTCGACCTTTCCTTCGACAAGCAGGAGCAGCTGTTCCTGGTGGGGGACAAGATTCCGGTCAGCGGCAAGCTTACGGCCTACTCCGGCCACAACCTGTCGGGCGCCAGCATCTCCGCCAAGGTCTCCCGCTGGGGCGACGTGGTCTTCGAAGAGACCGTCCCCGTGCAGGAAGACAACACCTTCTCTTTCGCCTATCCCACCTGGAATCCGGGCATGTACACCACGGAAGTGATGGTGACAGAGGCCACAGGCGAGATGCGCAACTTCTTCTTTACCCAGTATGTGAGCGACCGCATCCATGTGTCGGCCAGCATCCGGAACGCGGCCGACGGCGACTATTCCTTGCTGGAATCCCGTCAGGGCGATCCTGTGCGCGGCCGTTCCGAAGGCAGCTTCATCATCCACGACAATGTGCTGAAAGTCTTTCTGGAAGTGGCCGATGCCGACGGTGACAAAGTCCCGGTGCCGCTGGAGTATGCCCTCCTCCGGGACGGAAAGGAAATCCGCACCGGGAAAGCGGAATCCGGCGAGACCGTGGAGATCGACCTTTCGGACATGGCCTCCGGGCTTTACGCTTTCCGTGCGTCGGCTACGGTGCCTTTGAAGGACAAGGAACCGCTGGAAGACAGCGCCGTCTGCCATATCCTCCTGTCCCGGAGTTCGGAAACAGTTCTTCCGGACGGTGTGAAACGGTTTTTCGAGGCCGGTCCGCTGACGGTGGACGGAGGCCCCGTGTCGGTGAGAATGGCTTCCGGCGAGGGCCCCGCCTGGATCGTGGCCACCCTGTACGGGGAAGACCGTACCGTGCTTGCCTCCAGGACTTTCCAGTTCGGGCAGGGCAGTATCGGCGAAATCAGTTTCGACTATGCCGCCGCTTATCCGGATGCCGTGCGGATGCAGGTGTTCTATTTTATCAGCGGAGAGGCGGTGAGCTACGAGCGGCAGTACCGCAGGGCCAAGGACCGCCTGTCGCTGCCGCTGCGTTTCACGCGTTTCCACGATAGCGCCTATCCCGGTACGCAGTATACCTTCTCGCTGGAGACAGATCCGGGCGTGGAGGTGCTGGCGGCTGCCTGGGACAAGAGCCTGGACGCCATCGCCTCCAACTACTGGCCCACCGTCAGCCTTTGGGATTACTCCGTCCCTTCCGTCATCGTCAGCTCTGTCTGCGGGCATGTCACGGGCAAGGACGGGGAGGACCCTGTCTTCTACCGGTTGGAAACCCGTGCCCTCGCCAAGGGGGCGGGAGCGGTGAATGCCGAGATGGAGGAGGCGATGCCGCTGGCCGCCGCCCCGCCGGAGATGATGGACAGCATGGTCAACAGGGAATCGGCCGATGACGACAGCGGAGCCCCGGTCCCCGCCGTCCGCTCCGACTTCTCCTCGGTGCTCACCTTCCAGCCTCATCTGCGCCCGCTCTCCGACGGTACCCTGGATTTCACCTTCCGGACCTCCGACAAGCTGTCGACCTATTATGTGGCGGTGTACGCCCACGATCCGACGCTGCGGAATGCCTTGCTGCAGCAGGAGATGGTGGTTTCGCTGCCCGTGAAGGTAGACCTGCTCAAGCCGCAGTTCCTTTATGGTGGCGACCGCTACCAGGCGGCAGTGACCGTTTCCAGCATTTCCGACGAGGCCGTCTCCGGCGTGCTCAAGCTCTCCTACGGCGGCTCTTCCCAGCAGATTCCGGTGACTGTTGAACCCGGAAAAACCCTTTCGAACCGCTTCCTGGTGGTGGTTCCTTCGGGAGTGGACCAGCTGGAGCTCACCGCCTCATTCGTGGCCGATGCGTTCACCGACGCCGTGCGGGTGCAGGTGCCGGTCCACGCCGCCGCCCAGACCCTCACCGAGGCCCATTCGGCGGTGCTCCTTTCCGGCGCCGACCGCGAGGCCCTGCTCAAAGATCTCCGCAGCCGCTTTGTGAATGTGCCCGGGGCCGATGCCTCCCTCAAGGAGATTACGGTGCTGGACATGGTCCGTGACGCCATCCCCGGCAAGGTGGATCCTTCCGGCAGGGATGTCCTGTCCCTCACGGAGGCGCTGTATGTGCGCCTGCTGGCCGGCCGCTTGAACGCTGCGGACTCTTCCGCGTCGCTGGCCGATGCTCCGGAGGCCGTTCCTTCCGTAGCGACCGAGGACCTGAAGAAGCAGATCATGGCCTGCAGGAACTCCGACGGCGGTTTCGGGTGGTTCGAAGGGATGAGCTCATCGGCCATCATCACCGCTGTGGTGCTGGAACGCTTTGCCAAGCTGCGCGACCGCGGATTCGAGGTTCCCGACGTGAAATCGGCCGTCAAGTTCCTGGACAAGAACCAGTTCGGCGTCTCCTTCCCGCTGTGGAGGGGCTGGGTGTCCGACGCCCAGTACATGCACGTGCGTTCCCTCTATCCGGAGGTGCCTTTCCAGGTGAAGCCTGTCACCAAGGACGACAAGAAGCGCATGGCGGAGTTCCAGAAATATGCCAAGAGTTACCTGGTTCCTTCCAAGAACGAGGGCAGGGGACTGCAGGGCCAGATCCTGGCGAAGGCCCGCCGTCTGCTTACGCTCAAGAACCTCTTCGCCTCCGGTGAAGGCGTGGCTCTGGCAGAGGCCTGGGGCATCACCGGGAAGGCCCGGACCCAGATTCAGGGCTCTCTCCAGGCCGATATCGCCTCGCTGCTGGAATATGCGGTGGAGCATCGCGACGGCGGCTGGTACTATCCCAATGCCGTCATGCCCTGGCGCGGCCTGATGGAAAGCGAGGCCTATGCCCACGCGCTCCTGTGCGACCTCCTCTCCGGGGTTGTGGAGGACGGAAATACATCGGCCTACAGCCATATCGAGCAGGCCAGGGCCATTTCCAACGGTATCCGCCTGTGGCTGATGCTGCAGAAGGAGACGCAGAAGTGGGAGACGGATCCGGCCTATGTAGACGCCATCACGTCTATCCTGGACGGTCCCAAGGAGGTGCTGGACACCCGCGTACTGGCGCTTTCCGCCACTTACGAGGCTCCGTTCAGCGTAATCAAGGCTGCCGGCAACGGATTCACCATCGACCGGAAGTTCTACCGGACAGTCACGGAGGAGCAGATTTACGACGACAAGACCGGCGGACGCAATGCCATGCTCTCCGGCCTGCAGGAGATCCGTCCCGGCGATCCGGTGAAGGTGGGCGAGAAGATCGTGGCCAAGTATCAGATCTGGAACGGCGAGAACCGCAGTTTCGTAAAGGTCGATGCCGGCAGGGAAGCGGCCCTGAGGCCCGTGCAGCAGTTGTCCGGGCATGTGGGAGGCGGCTTCATCGTCCCGTTCGGCGGCCGCAGTTTCGGGTTCGGTCCGCAGGGGTACCGCAACGTGAAGGCCGACCGCACCGAATACTTCTTCGACAGCTACCCGGAAGAGAAGACCACCCTCACCGAGGAGTTCTTCGTAACCCAGGCCGGCGAGTTCGTAGCCCCGGTTCTTGTGATCGAATCGCTCTACGCCCCGCACTACCGTGCCAACAGCGCCTCCCGCGGTGTTCTGGAGTCCCTGGGGCAGTAGGGGCCCCGGGGCATAAATAAATTTGGAAGTTCCGAGGAAAGTTGCTACATTTGCAGTCCTTTCCGAGGGCGGTTAGCTCAGCTGGTTCAGAGCACCTGCCTTACAAGCAGGGGGTCACTGGTTCGAATCCAGTACCGC
>ERZ842401.6322-NODE-6322-length-12678-cov-5.884655_pt1 | contig 12678 bp, 15 predicted proteins | sample MGYA00521270_ERZ842401 | MGnify/ENA primary metagenome ERZ842401 (study PRJEB31892, sample SAMEA3878208) | bioreactor metagenome | biome: Moose rumen | place: Sweden | collected 2011-10 | study: EMG produced TPA metagenomics assembly of the PRJEB12797 data set... | reverse complement strand
TTGACGGCTTCTGCCATAACATGTGCGCATGAGTGACGCACGACTTGAAGTTTTTCATCAACTGCCATTTCGTTGCTTCCTTATTTATGAGAAATTATCTTAATAGGATAGCGATTTACTTAAAAAAATACAATTGCTAATTTCGTGCAGAAATTATTTTAGTTTTTCTGCAAATGCTTTTATTTTTTCAAGTGCGGCTTCGGGTGATTTTGCCGGATTTTTGAACGCAACTGTTTCGCCAAGCGTTGCATTTTTGAGTTTTGCGGCAATGACATCAAATGTTTTTCCCACATTGTCTCCGCCCGCAGAAGCGAATGCGGCAACCTTCTTTCCCGCAAAATTAAGATTCGCAAGGAGCGTGTTGAGCGGAGCCGCAGGTCGGCTTGCCCACACAGGAGTGCCAAGCACAATCTGTTCGTACGGGCTGAGCGTTTCGGGAAGTGCTTTTAATTCTGGGCAAGAATTTGAAATAACATCTTTTCCGCCGTGGAAAAACTTTGCCAAGCCCTTTTTGGGATATTCTTTTACCGTTTCCAAGCGGAAGATGTCTGCACTGAGTTCCTTTGCGAGCGCATGTGCCACAAAATCAACATTTCCTTCGAGTGAATAATAGATGATGAGCGTTTTTGCCATACAGGTCTCCTAAAAGAGTATATTTGAATTAAGTTTAACACAATTTAATTTGATACGCTAGAGTTTTTTGAGATTTTTTTCATTTTTTGCTGAATTTATTCATCATTTTAAATGAGATTTTCTTCATTTCGTTGCTAAAAAGCTTTTTTTTGTATAGTGATTAAAATTCATACATAAGGAGATGTATCACAATGAAAAAAAATCTGTGCTTTTTTACGGCTCTTTTCTCGTTCGTCTTGATGACGAATTTTGTTTCCTGCTCGGATGATTCCGCTAACGAATCCCCTGCAGAAAAAATCACGGTCACCTATGACTTGAATTACGATGGTGCTCCCGCAGCAACGGTTATTCAGCAAGAAAAAAACAAGTCATTTACCCTTCAGACATTTGAACGCACTGATTATCGTTTGATTGGATGGGCGGACACAAGTGATGCAACGGAAATCAAATATCAATCAGGCGCACGCCTTACTTTAAGTGAAGACCACACATTTTATGCGCTGTGGGCTGATGCAGATTCTGTCGTAACGCTCACGCTGAATTCAAACACAGCATCCGCAACAGAAACAAAGTATTATGTTCCCAAGAACACGACATATGCAATTCCTGCAAACACAGCAAAACGCGACGGCTCTGTTTTTATAGGCTGGGCAACAAGCGCAACGGCGACAACTGCGACATATTCTGACGGAGAAGCAATCACGCTCACCGCTGATAAAACGCTCTATGCGGTATGGGTTTCAAAAGACAACGCAAATCTCGTAACGATTACCTATCATTCAAATGATGGCACAAACAAAAGCTATGTTCAGTACATCTTGCTCGGCGGTTCTTCTTCTTTGAGCAGCGTGTATCACAAACTCACGCCGAATGAATTCACGCGCGATGGCTATATAATGGAAGGCTGGGCAAAAACGGCTGATGCCACAGAAGCCGCCTACGATGACGGAGAGAGTGTTTCCAATTTGCTTTTTATTACTGGTTCTTTAAGCAATCCGCAATTAGTAAAAAATGTTGATTTCTACGCAGTGTGGCTCGACAACACAAAACTGATTATCACCTACATGCGCAATTATTCAAGTTCCGACACAGAATCGTTCGTCAAAGAGATTTCAGTAACGGGCAATAAGGCGACCTACACCATCGAAGAATGTCCATTTGAGCCAGAAACAAAAGGAAAAGTCTTTGCATGCTGGCAAAAAGACAAATATCCTGGCGAAACGATTGAATTTGAAAGCGAAACTGTACGAAAAATCACCTACAAAGCAGTGTGGATTTCAAAGACAGGTTCGTTCTCAGAAAAACTCACCTATTACAAGGACGGCTCTAGTGGAGAAAAATTCGAACAGTATTACAACTGGAGTTCTCAAAATGAATTGGCGATAAAAGATTGTCCATGGACTGTTGAGGGTGCAGAATTTGTTGGCTGGGCAAAATATTCTTCGGATAAAACACCTTCGTATCAGCCAAACGAGCGAATCAACACATTTGGTGCGCCGAGTAGTTTATATGCACTTTGGCAGTAAGAATTCTGCCAAACTTCAAAATCCGTGCTGTATCATCGCATACGGCACGGATTTTTTTTCTCCACAGAAGTGCGCGATTGTGATAGAATAAGCGGGAACAATTTCATGGAGATTTTATGAACACATTTGATACTCTTAAAAAAACACTCGCGGAAAGTAGAGCAAAAATAATAGAACTCGAAACACTGTTGTCGTCAATTCCTGCAATTGCCCCGGAAAGCGGTGGTGACGGTGAGAGCAAAAAATGCTCGGCGTTAGAAAAATGGCTGTGTGAGGCGGGATTTTCGCGGGAACAGATGCAACATTTTGACGCTCCCGACAAGCGCGTGTCTTCGGGCGTGCGACCGAATGTGGTGCTCACGATTCCGGGAAAGTCCGATGACTACGCGATTTGGGTGATGGCGCACATGGACGTGGTGCCGCCGGGGGATGTAAAGCTCTGGAAAAGCAATCCGTTCTGCGTTCAGTACGATGAAAAATCCGACAAACTGATTGGGCGCGGCGTTGAGGACAATCAGCAGGGATTAACGAGCGGTGTGTTTGCCGCACTTGCGCTCCTAAAAAACGGAATTCAACCTGAACATACGGTAAAACTGCTTTTTATGGCAGATGAAGAATTTGGTTCTGAATACGGAATTAAATTTTTGATTCGTGAGCACAAGGAACTGTTTAAAAAAGAAGATTTGATTCTGATTCCTGACGGCGGAGACGCAAAAGGCGAGACGATTGAAGTCGCGGAAAAAAATATTTTATGGCTTCGCGTGCACACAGTCGGTCAGCAGAGTCACGGCTCAATGCCAAACAAAGGAAAGAACGCGCATCTTGCTGCCTGTGACTTGGCGTTGCGCCTGAATGATTTGGAGAATTTCTTCAATGAAAAAGATGATTTGTTCAGCCCGAATTACTCAACTTTCCAGCCGACCAAAAAAGAAGCGAATGTGGAGACCGTGAACATCATCCCCGGTGACGATGTGTTTTACATGGACTGCCGAATCTTGCCGCGCTATTCTTTGGACATGGTGCGAGCCGAAGTGAACAAGCGCGTTTCCGAGGTTGAGTCAAAATACGGCGTTAAAATCGAAGTGACGGAGCCGCAGGCACAGCAATCGCCCGCCACGAGCGTTGATGCACCCGTCGTCAAAAAACTTTCCGCCGCAATCAAAACGGCTCACGGAATTGAAGCACGGCCCATTGGAATCGGTGGCGGCACGGTGGGCGCAGAACTGCGCAATTTCGGCTACAGCGCGGCAATTTGGTCAACAATGGACGAAGTATGCCATCAGCCGAACGAGTATTGCTATGTGCGGAATATCATCGCCGACGCGGAAACATTGTGTGCGATGTTTATTGCGGAATGAAATGAAAAATAAAATTTGGCGAATTTGAAATTTCGTTGTATACTGAAAGTACGCAAGCAATTGCGAATCCATTTTTAAGGAGTCCCTAAAATGACTAAATCAGTTTCAGCCGTCGGCTTTGTACTTGAAGAAAAACAATCGGACATGATTGAAAAAAAACTTTCGCGAATCGGCTATGCCGAGGATTTAATCGTCGATTTGATTCTTCGCGTGAAGCATGACAAGGCTTACAACTTTGACTGCACGGTGAATTTCAAATGGGGCGCACAGGCTCATGTCGCTTCTGAGGATTTCGATTTCGGCGCGGCACTCAACAAACTTATGGATGTTCTTGATACAAAGGTCAAGAAAGAAAAAGATAAAATCCAAGAGAAAAAGTAATTTATAGTAGATTTTTTTTAGCGGGCAACGGAATATTTTTCCGAATTGCCCGTTTTTTTTGCGAAAATAGTCATTTTGCTACTTGTATAAAATGCTTGCAAAAGGTATAGTAAACTCATGGCGGATAAAGTTTTTACCGTATTGGATTTGCTTGAATTAGAGCTTCCAGAACACAGCCAGTTGCATCTCAAATGTATCGGAGGGCGCACGAGTTTGGCGAATGTCATTTCCGTGCCCGAAATCAACCGTCCGGGGCTTGCGCTCACGGGGTTCTACGAGTCTTTTTCGGAAGGTTGTGTCCAGCTTTTTGGAAGTGCCGAAAGTGCCTATCTCGCAAATGTTTACGAAGAGCAGAATATCGGTTCTCTTGAGCAAATGTTCAATTATCACATTCCCTGCCTTGTGTTCACAAAAGGTCATTTTCCGCCCGAAGAATTTATTAGCCTTGCGGAGCGTTCGCAGTGTGCCGTCTTGCAAACAGAGCTTGCCCTCACTGAATTCTCGCTTCGGCTCATGCGGGTGTTCGGAAATGTCTTCGCGCCCAAAAAAACGCTTCACGGTGTCTTGGTCGAAGTCTACGGTATCGGCATTTTGCTTACGGGGCATTCGGGCGTCGGTAAGTCTGAGTGTGCGCTGGAGCTTGTCGAGCGCGGTCATCGTCTCGTTGCCGACGACATCGTAGAAATCCGCAGTGTGAACGGTAATTCTATTTTGGGGCAGGGAGCAAACACGCTCATCTCACACCACATGGAAATCCGCGGTTTGGGCATTATCAACATCGCGCAAATGTACGGTGTCGGTTCAATCCGCGAGCAAAAGGAAATTCAGCTCGTCATTCGCCTTGAAGAATGGGACAACTCAAAGGTCTACGACCGCGTAGGTAACAATCTTGAGTCAATGGATTTGCTCGGGGTAAAAGTTCCTACTATAGAAATCCCTGTCAAACCGGGGCGAAACTTGCCGATTATCATCGAGGCCGCCGCCATGAACGAGCGACTGAAAGCCCGTGGGTACAACTCGGCGCGTGATTTCAACCAGAACATCCTCAAATGGATTGAAACTGGTGAAGCCCAAAATGCCTACTACGGCATGGACGATTCTTACTAGCATACATAAAAGCCGCATGAGCGGAGTTTTCAAAAATAGGAGTTTTTATGACAGAAAAGTTTTTGACGGTTCAAAACCGAGCAGGAATTCACGCCCGACCTGCTGCTCTCATCGCGCAGACAGCAAACAAATTTACGGCGGAAATCAGTCTTGAAAAGGATTCTGCGGTCGTAAACGCAAAATCAATCATGGGCGTTATCACTATGGCGGCTGGCTACAACACACAGCTTACGCTCAAAGCCGAAGGTCCCGACGAAAAAGAGGCAGTTCAGGCAATCGTTCAGCTCTTTGAAAGCAAATTCGAAGAAGAATAATTTTATAAAAAAGGAGTCATTTTATGAAAGGAATTACCGACCGACAGCAAGAAGTTTTGGATTTTATTTCAAGTTTCACAAAGTCAAACAATTATCCGCCGACTGTCCGTGAAATCGGCGAGCATTTCGGCATTTCTCTCCGCGCCGTGCAGGACCACATCGCCGCGTTGCAGAAAAAGGGCTATCTTTCACAAGCCCAAAAACGCGCCCGCTCTCTCAGCGTGCTTGGTGGTGCAAACGACAGAACGCCGTTCGTGAGCAGAGTGCCGCTTTTGGGAACAGTTGCCGCAGGCAAGCCGCTTTTGAGTGAAGAAAACCTTGACGGCTATGTCAATCTCACCGAGCCGTTCGTGCGCCCGGGCAAAAGCTACTTCGCGCTTCGTGTTCGCGGTCAGAGCATGGTTGAGGCGGGCATTCTCGAAGGCGATTTGGCTGTCGTTGAGCAGGCGCAAACCGCTGTTGACGGTCAGATTGTCGTCGCAGTTATCGATAACGCAATCACGCTCAAACGCTTCTACAAAGAAGCCGACAGAATCCGCTTGCAGCCGGAAAATGCCGCGTTCCAGCCGATTTATTCTACCGAAGTCACCATCGTTGGAATTCTTTCCAACATCGTGCGCACATACTAATTCGGCTTTAGGGCAGCATGGCTTCTCCGATTTACCTTTTTACGGGGCCTGAAATCGGCAATCGCAACGAGCAGGTCGAAACAGTCAAGAATTCTCTCGTCAAAAAGTTCGGCGAAATCGACAATTACCTTCTGTATGCGTCTGATTCCAAAATCGAAGACATCATCGCCAAATTGCAGACGGAATCCTTGTTTGTTCCGGCAACCTGTGTCGTTCTGCGAGAAGCCGAGCTGCTCAAAAAAAAGGAAGAAATCGAGCTTATCTCCGCTTGGCTCAAAACAGCAAAAGAAACGGCGGTGTTGATTCTCGTTTCCGACGAAATTTCGGTTGATTCAAAAATCGAAAAACTCATTCCCAAAGAAAACAAGCAGATTTTCTGGGCAATGGACGAAAGCCGTCTCGGTTCATGGCTGCAAAATTATTTTCGCAAAAACGGTTTTTCAATCGAACTTGACGCCGTTGATTCAATTCTTGAACTCACCGAAAACAACACAGAAGCACTCCGCACCGAATGTAACCGCTTTTTCCTCTGTTTCCCCAAAGAACACGAAATCACGGTTTCCGATGTGGAGCAAATTCTTGCGCACAACCGCGAAGAATCGGCATTCACGCTCTTCGATTCAATGGCAAATCCGAGCGAATCAGCTTCACGCCGCCTCGAAGACGCGCTTTCTATTCTGCAAAAAATTCTCCTCACCAAAAACAACAGCCCTGTCATGATTCTCGCGGGGCTTGCCTCGTGTTTCCGCCGCCTTGAATTGTGGCATTCAATCCACGCGGGCGGGGCATATCTCGACGACTTCGCGCTCAAAACAAAAGGCTTCACGAGCAAAACGGCACGCGCTCAGTACGCGCGGGCTTCCCGTGTGTGGTCGTTCGGACAGTGCGCGGCAATTCTCGCCTCAATCGCAAGCACCGATTCCGAAATCCGCTCAACGGGCATGACCTTGCAAGACACGCAGCTTTCCCTGCTTCTCTACGAAATCATCATGAAAAACGGCGGGCGAGCGGCAAAATATGAGGTGGGTGAACTCGCATAAAGTGAACGCGGGGCGAAATTCTACGAAATTTCAATCGAATTGAGCACATCGCGCAGTTTTGTGAGTTCTTCTGCGCTCAGCGTCACGCCTTTTCCCATTTTCTGATGGTCGCCCGACCAGCTTCTGAGGTCGTATTTTGCGGGTCGTTTGTTCCAAGAAATTTTATTCAGTTCCAAATTCCAGCCGCCTGTGCTTTCTGAAATTACCGTCGGTTCTCCAATAATGTCGTAGGTGAAATTTTCTGCCATTCTGCACTCCTTAAATTCTATTATCTCCAATTATAATCCCAAGTCGCCAAAAATGCACTTTTTTATTTTTCTTGGCTTTATCTTTATTGCGAATGATTCTCTTCTCCTTTATAATAAATAAAAATTTACCGATAAAAAGTAAGAACTTAGGGAGGCTTAAGTGAAAAAGGTTATACTCGCACTTTTGAGTGCCGTTGCAATTTTTGCATTTATTTCCTGCGGGTCAACGCCAACCGCGGAGCCGCAAGGCAATACAAAACCAGTCGAAAAACCAAAACAGGAAGAGCCAGCACCTGTTGTTGAGGAGCCGTCTCCAGAGCCAATTCCTGAGCCACCGGCAGAAAATTTCTCGAAGGCGAATGAAGCCTTGCTGTCTCAGGCTGATTCTGCTCGGCAAAAAGCAATTGACGCCGGTGCCGAAAAGTATTTCCCTGCTGTTCTCGCCGCTGATGATACATTCTACGATGAGGTAAAATCTGAAATCGCCGCGAATCCAAATGCAGACCATTCAGAAAAAATCAAAGAAGTTATTACGCGCTATGAGGCGCTTGCCACCGCTTCCCTTGCAAAAGAAATGAAAGAAAAGGCTGATGAGCTTGGTCTTTCCGATGAAGCTGCGGCAAATGCACTCACCGATTTCGAAAACTCAGAGAACGGAAGCGACCAAAAGGCGAATGCTGAAAAGGCACTGAGCGCTTATTCAAAACTTTTGCTTGCTCATTTAGGGGCAATGGCAAAATCTGAACGCGCCGCCGCACTTGAAGCAAAAAAGAATGCTGACAGCGTAAAAGCCGGTGTTGCCAAAAAGGCAGAGTATACCGAAGCCTCAAACACATTCAAAAAAGCAGATTCTAACTATGTCGCCAAAGATTTGGAAGGTGCATATAAAGGCTATCGAACTGCAAAAAATACATTCACCAATCTGTACGAAACAATCGCCGCGAAACGAGCTGAAGCACAGGCGGCAATCGAACGGGCAAAGAAACGCGTCGCAGAAGCCGAAAGCTATACGGTTGAGGCTGATTCAATTGCGCCGCTTACGGGTGAAGTCGCAGGAATCGAAAAAGAAGATGCCGTTCTGCTTGAAGAAGATAATTTCGCGAATCCAGATGATGCGATTATCGATGTTGAAGATAGTGCCGAAGCAAAAACGGCCGCTGCAATTGATGGCGCGGTCAATGCCGCTGTAAATGCACTTGAAGGAGATGCCAAATGAAAAAAGTAATTGTTTTTGCCTCGCTCTTTCTTGTAGGCTCGTTCGTTTTTGCCGTAAGCTACAAAAACAACACCTATCAAAAACTTGCTGATGAATACACCCGAAAAGCCGAGCATGCGCTTGATGCTGGTGAATATGTTCTTGCCGAAGAATATGCCGCAAAAGCCGAAGAAAACGCCCGTCTTTCAGAAGAATTTGTTAAAAAAATGCTCGCCAAGTCTGATTGCGACACTGTTATGAAGCAGGCGGCGAAAAAACTTGAATACGCAAAGAGCGTCAACGCTGAGCGCAATTTCCCAATGGCATATTCTTCTGCTCAGAAGTCTTATGCAAGCGCACAGGAATCTTACAACAACGAAGATTATGCTGCCGCAACCGTTTTTGCAAAGCAGGTTCTCGAAGCACTTGCCGACATCAAAGAAATCACTCCGCTTCCGGAATACTATGTTGTGCGCCCCTGGGCAGAAACAAAGGACTGCTACTGGAATATTTCTGGTCGCCCCTATGTCTACGATAATCCGCTCTTGTGGGAAAATTTGTATCAGGCAAATAAAAACAACATGCCAAAACCGAATGACCCGAATCTCATCCTTCCTGGCATGAAAATGAAGATTCCGAGCATTACCGGCGAGTACCGAGAAGGTGTGTACAATCCTTCCAAAAAGTACGACCCCTATTCAGTGAACCGATAGAAACGAAAAGGCAGCAGGAATGAATTTCTTGTTGCCTTTTTTTTCTATTTCCGTTCTTTCCACAGTTTGTATTTCAGAAGCGCGCTCATCATCAGTGCGTGCGGATATGTTTCGCTTCCGATTTTTTCGTACACTTCTTCAACGGGAATTTGCGCGTATTCCACGAATTCATCTTTGTCCAAATGCTGAATTCCTGTGCTTTGCAAATCTTCCGCCGCGAAAAAATGCACTTTGTTGCTCATGAGTGCCGGGTTCGGGTTCGCGCAGCCCAAATAGGTGAGCTTTCCCGCTTTGTATCCGGTTTCTTCTTCCATTTCGCGTTTCGCCGCATCTTCTGGCTTTTCTCCGCGATTTATCACGCCGCCGGGGAATTCAATGCTGAGCGAGCGGTTCCCGTGCCGCCATTGCTTTACGGTGATGAATTTTCCGTCAATTTCAGGCACGACAATCACCCAGTCGGGCGCGTCCATGACGATGTATGTTCCTTCCGTGCCGTCAGGCCCGGTCGAAGACACTTCATTTACGGTGAGAACGACCGTCTGCAATAATTCTTTTCTTCCGTTTTCTGACCATTCGAGTTTGTTCTGTTCCATAAAACGCCCCATAAAATTTATTTTGATTTTACCGATAATTAGTATACAATAAAAACTGAAAAAAGGAGAGCCGAATTCCAGTTTGCAGGAGGAGAATATGGCGATTATCACAGTTTCACGGCAACTTGCTTCTCTTGGAGACGAAATCAGCGCGAAAATTGCCGAAAAATTAGGTTACACTTTCATCGGCAAAAAAGAACTCGAAAAACGAATCGTGTCGCTCGGCTTTCCTGAATCAAAACTTTCCAAATTTGACGAAAAAAAACTCGGATTTTTCGCGGGGCTTACCCGTGGGCGCGACGAATATCTCAACTATCTGCTTACGGCAATCCTTGAAGCTGCTTCTCAGAACAATTGCGTTATTGTGGGGCGCGGCTCGTTCATTATTCTCAACGATTTGGAGAATCATGTTTCCTGCCGCTTTATCGCCGATGAAAAAGTGCGTGCCGAACGGCTTCAGAAAATCCAGAATTGCAGTCGAAAATCTGCCCTAAAGAAAATCGCCGAGTCCGAGTCTCAGCAAAAAGGATTCCATAAAGAATTTTTCAATTTCGACGCGAACAATCCCGCCATGTTTGATGTCATCGTGAACACTGCCACGATTGATGTCGATTCAATCGCCGAATCGGTTGCCGTGCTCGCGAAATCCTATGTCACGCCCGAAAAAGACGCCGCCGGGCAGAAAAAAATCGAAGAATTGCTCATCGGCCAGCGAATCGTTGACATTCTCGTTTTTATCTATAATCTCAACATCAATTTTCTCCGCGCCTCAATCGACGGCAAAAAAATCACGCTTCACGGCATGGCAGATTCCGCCACAACCATAGATTCCGCGCTCACAATTGTTTCCGCCGAACTTCCGAATTATCAGATTGAGTCCGCCGTCAGCGTCGCCCACGATTTCAAGGCGTATTAGGCAGGGCGCACATGAATCCCGCTGTTCTTGAAAATCCATTTTTGGCGCAGTGCTTTGCTTTTTCTTGCGTGCTGTGCGTCGGCGTTTCGCTCGCTTCCCTTGCAAAGATTTTTCTCTTCCGAAAAAAGCCAAATGTTTCTTCACGGCGATTCAGCGTGTTCTGTTTTTTCTTGAGCCTTGCCGTCATTTTTTACACCGTTCTCATTTTCATGACGAAAAATCTGTTTTTCTTTTCCGCGTTTTCCCGAGAACATGCGGGCTATGTTTTTCTCTTGTTGTTTTTTTTCATGCTTGGAATTTTACTCGGCCTTTTCTGGAAGATTGTGCTTCCCCTGTCGCTCATCGCCTACCTTTCGATTACGATTTTTACGAACCATCTCTTGCATTCGCTTTTTGAAAGCCAGAGCGCAGTGATTCCTATTTCTATCGAAGAAAATTCTGTCACCATCGGAACGCGCACGGTCGAAAAAACTTCCGAATTGCACCAAGCGGTAAAAATATCGTCTTACCATCTTCCAGACACGCTCGTTCTCCCTGTAAAACGAAATTGGTTTGTGCTCGGTGTTTTTGCAGAATCTCCGCTTCCGTTTGAAAAAATTCTCGATACTTCAGATGCCGTAACAGACCGTGAAGTCGTTATCGTGGAATTTAAAATAGAAAACCGCTTTGCTTTGTTCTATTTGAATCATTTTATTTTGAGTGGAGAGCCGCGCCATCTCGTTGTGCCGCTTCCTTCTGAAAAAATCTACCCGAGTCTTTATTCCGCGCATATTTCCTTCAAAAACAATGAGCTTTCATGCGAGCTTCTCCGCGATTTATAAAACGCAAAACAACATGTGCATTTACTTTTTCCAAAATAAAAACTATAATTTCCGCAATGAAACTTTCTAATCGATTTACGCTTGCACGGGCTTTGTTTGCGCCTGTTTTTTATCTTATTTTTAATGTGCCACTGTGGCTTGATTCGCCCGTTTTAAAAGTGGTCTCAGCCTGCCTCATGATTCCCCTGCTTGCCGTTTTTGAACTCACCGACTATTGGGACGGGCATTACGCCCGCAAAAACAACGAAGTCAGCGATTTCGGGAAATTGTTCGACCCCTTCGCCGATGTCATTCTTAACCTTACGGTTTTTCTGTGCGCGGTTTCCTCGGGTTACATGCCGGTCGTGCTTTTTGTGCTTATTTTTTACCGGGAATTCAGCCAAAACTTCTTGCGCATGATTGCCCTCAAAAAAGGAATCGCCATTGCCGCGCGCATGGGCGGTAAGCTCAAAACAGTCTTCTATATTATAACAGGCTTTTTCTTCATCACAATCGAGTCTTTCGTGCGTTTCAATTTTTCATTCATTCCTCCGCATATTTCCAGCATAATCGTATCGGTGTTCCATTACGCCACCCTCATTCTGTTTGTCGTCTGCGTTCTCCTCAGCTGGGGCTCGTTCATCGACTACATAAAATCATTTTATTCCGTTATAAAAGAAAGCGACTGACACAAAACGCGCACTTCCGAGAGGGGGTGCGTTTTTTTATTCTATTTTTTCATGGCGCAATCCTCCGTCAACCGCCCTTGCGCGGCTCGGCAGCCCTCGGTGCGCTCCGCGCACTGGCTCCGCCACCGCTCCACGGCGGGCGCGGCAGGAGCCCTTCCCGGAGGATTTCCCCGCAGAACCTGCCCGTGACTGTCCCCCAAAAAATCACTGAAAAAAAACAAAAAAAAATCGAAAAAAAAGAGGAATTCGCTTGACCAAGCCGCGCGCGTGTGGTAGATTATTCCTCACCCGCTTCCGAGAGGCAGGCGGGGAAGTTCTTTGAACGCACGCAGGACAGTGAGGGGAAGAAGAGACGAGAAGCACGGACGCACATGAAAGCCCTGCCCTGAGGGGCAGGCATTCCTGATCAATGAGAGAAAGACGGTTGGTCGGGTGAGGATTTTTTGTGGGAATCTACTTCCCCCTCGGGGGAATTGGAATGATCATGGAGAGTTTGATCCTGGCTCAGAACGAACGCTGGCGGCGCGTCTTAAGCA
>ERZ842401.6321-NODE-6321-length-12681-cov-4.898067_pt1 | contig 12681 bp, 12 predicted proteins | sample MGYA00521270_ERZ842401 | MGnify/ENA primary metagenome ERZ842401 (study PRJEB31892, sample SAMEA3878208) | bioreactor metagenome | biome: Moose rumen | place: Sweden | collected 2011-10 | study: EMG produced TPA metagenomics assembly of the PRJEB12797 data set... | reverse complement strand
CACGGCAAACACACAGTGCGCCCAAGCTCTCCGAGCTTGACCGCACAATGTGTTTCGCACATGGCCAAGTCTTCGACTTGTCTCTTGGCACACTTGTTTCCCGACTCAAAAAACATTCTTAACTTCCTCCCCACCTTTTTTGCGACTGAACCCAATTCTATCCTTTTCTATAATTTTAATTCCTTTAATATGAAAATTTGGCAAGGATTATTTTCGTCAAATGATCCTTGCCAAGCATTCAATAGGTAATAATTTAAAGTAAGGTAATAAAAGAATGTTCTGAGGTTTATTCTAAATGTAAAGTTATGCTTTCAAATGTGTTGCGGTATTACACGCGGTTTTTTCATATTCAACGCTATGGCGCTTGTTAGAAAGTTTCGTTAGTTATGCAATCCAATTGAAAGAAAGCTTGTTGCATGCGCTATTGCAGCAGCTTTGATGAAAGTTGATGCAAACGATTGCGGATGCCTTTCCAAAAAAATCCAGACAGTGTTTTCTGGATAGGAAAGCTTCAAAAATTCTTCAATGACCTTGTGTTTTTAGTGCTGCAAAGTTATGCATAATTTTTAAATATACAATACTTTTTAGGGAGAAAAAACATGGCATTAATGGAATGGTCTGTAATTCAATGAAATATAAAACATGTTATAAAACATATTTCATGGTTAACAAGTAGCAAGAAAACAAGACGACGAGACAAAGAGCCTGGGTGTTGTTGGTGTAGTGCGCCGCAAGCGCGGCGTTCGCAACTATAATCGACAACCTCTACTCAATGTACTTGTGCAGTTTCACTTCTTGCCCATCGAAGGTTGCGTAGGTGAACTGGTCTATCCAATCGCCCAGAATGGTCATCGTGCGGTCGCCGCCGAGAGCAACCTGACGTGCAAGATGCACGTGACCAAACACATAGTGCCGCACCTCGGGGTGCTCGGTGGCATGCTCGTTGCAAAAGGTGGCGAGGCGATTGCAGCACACTTCCTTCAGTCTCTCCTCTTCGTTGTGAGGGCGGGTGACGCGATTCTTCTGCGACCAGCCGGTGGCGATGGGATAAGTCCATCGGGGATGCACGCCGGCATATAGCCACTGGCACACTGGGTTGTAGAAGCACCAACGGGTGAAGCGGTACATGGGCTTCTGGTAGCCCACGTCATCGCCATGCGAGAGCAGGAAATGCTTGCCCATAATTTCCATCATGGTGTTGCCTTTTAGCACTTTAAGACCTATTTCGGTGGCGAGGTAGTCAAAGAGCCACACGTCGTGGTTGCCGGTAAACCAGTAAATCTTCATGCCCGCGTCGGCAAGTTCGGCGAGTTTGCCCAAGAACCTCACGTGTCCGCGCGGCACCACATATTTATATTCATACCAATAGTCGAGGATGTCACCCAGGAGGTATAGCTCGGCGGCATCGTCCTTGATGCTGCTGAGGAAAGCAACAAGCTTGCCTTCATGCTCACGCTTGTCGGTGATATAGCGAGCACCCAAGTGTGCGTCCGACAGGAAATAGGCTTTTTTCATGCGATAACAAGTTGAAAAGTTAACAAGAGGACAAGAGGACAAGAGAACAACTCTGAACTCTGAACTCTCCTGCGCGAAGCGCATTAATCAATCCAGGTCAAAGCCGAGTTCGAGTTTTGCCTCGTCGCTCATCATGCGCACGTCCCATTCGGGCTCATACACGAGATTTACTGTGCAGGTGTTTATGCCGTCTATGCTCTCCACCTTTTGCCGCACATCCTCAAAGATGAAGTCGGCCATCGGGCAGTTAGGGGCTGTGAGTGTCATATCGATGACAACATTGCCATCGTCTTGAAGGTCAATCTTATACACGAGACCCAAGCTATAGACATCGACCGGTATCTCAGGGTCAAACACCGTCTTGAGCATAGTGATGATTTGCTCTTCAAGTTTGAGTTTTTCTTCTTGCTCCATAAGAAATATGGTTTATATTCAGAGTCAACAAAATTAACGAACTTATAGTTGCGCTTCGCATTGCGCCTGCAAAAGTAGTGAAAATTAGTGCAAGTTGAGAGCAGAACAAAATGAAAAATAAAATTTTTTTCTTTTTTTATGCCACAACGCATCCTAATTTATCAAATATTTAAGCGCGTAGCGCGCCCCTCAAGCATCTAACGCTCTTTCGCAGATGTCGTGAGTCTGCACTTAAACACCTAGCCAAGATTATTAATAGTCCTGGATAAAAAACATTGCCTCTTTTTGAGAGAGTAAAGATGGTAAGTTAAGTTTGACAGTCTTTGTCTTGCGGTAAGCTCATTATTTTATCACTACTTGTAGTGATTGTGTGAGTGGAGAAAAGGTTGTAATTTTGCACTCGTGAAAAAATCCTTTTTTACATTAGTGATAGTCGGTACCTGCTGGCTGGGGGGTGCTGCACAAAAAAGTGCTGTTGCCGACACCGTAGCCCTTGAGGGCGTGAGTGTTACTGCCATCAAGCAAGGGACTGACATAGACCTCACCACGTCATCGATGGTGCTGGGCAAGCGCGACGTGGAGCGCAACGGCATTGTCACGGTGCGCGGCGCGAGCGACCTGGTGCCCAACTTCTTCCTGCCCGATTATGGCAGCCGCATGACATCAACAATCTATGTGCGCGGCCTAGGCGCGCGCATCGACCAGCCTTCGATGGGCCTTAACATCGACAACGTGCCAGTGATGTGTAAGGAGAACTATGACTTCGACATCGCCGACATCGCCCGAGTTGAGATGCTGCGCGGTCCTCAAAGCACCCTCTATGGCCGTAACACTATGGGCGGACTGATGAATGTTTACACCCTTTCGCCCATGTCGTGGCAAGGCACGCGCCTCATTGCCGAGATGGCGTCGCATTTGAGCATGAAGTTTGGCGTGAGTCATTATGCTAGAGTGAATGTGCGCTTTGGCATCGCTGCTGGCATATACTATACATCCACTAAAGGTCAATACAGAAACGAATTCAACGGCAAACTCTGCGACTGGGAGCGGCAAGGCTCGGGAAGGCTGAAGCTGGTGTGGATGCCGTCGCCGTCGCTCACACTGAGCAATACTTTGAGTGCCTCGATAAGCCGTCAGGGCGGCTACCCTTACGAGTGGGTCAATGCTCAATGCTCAATGCTCAATGCACAATGCACAATGCACAATGCGCAACCAGCGAGCAAAGCGAGCGGCACAACCAGCGAGCAAAGCGAGCGGCTAACTAGCGCGAAGCGCATTGCCTACAACGACACTTGCTTCTATCGGCGCACCAGCGTGATGGACGGTCTCACTATCACCAAGCGCTTCGACCGCTGGTGGCTCTCGAGCATCACCAGCTATCAGTATATCAACGACAATATGACCCTCGACCAGGACTTCACACCGCTGCCTTATTTCACCCTCACCCAGGCACGCCGAGAGCACGCCGTCACGCAAGATGTGGTGGCGCGGAGCAATGGCGACCGTGCCTACAAGTGGCTGGTGGGAGTCTTCGCGTTCTATCGCCGCTACAAGATGGACGCTCCAGTGACTTTCAAGGACACTGGCATCAAATCCCTTATAGAGGATCATATCAACGAACTCAATCCCTACTATCCTGTGGTGTGGAACGAGCGAAACTTCGTGCTGGGCAGCGATTTCACCAATCCCACGTGGGGCGTGGCACTGTACCACCAGTCGAGCGTTGACTGGAAATGTTTTACCTTTACCGCAGGCATTCGCCTTGACTACGAACACGCCTCACTAAACTATCACAGCGAGACACACACTGGCTATCAGGTTATAGAGGCTGCCTCTGGCTCAGTCTATCACAGCGAGAATATCGACATCAATGATGGCGGCGGCCTGAGCAAGCACTTCATCGAGTTGTTACCGAAGTTCTCAATAACTTATCACTTGCCAACCAACGGCGAAAGCAGTATCTATGCCAGCGTGAGCAAAGGCTACAAAGCGGGAGGTTTCAACACCCAGATGTTCAGCGACGTGCTGCAGCAGCGACTCATGGGCATCATGGGCATTGGCGCCGCCTACGACATCAACGACATCGTGGGCTACAAACCCGAAAAAGCATGGAACTATGAGATTGGCGGTCATTTCGAGAGTGCCAACCGCCGCTTCAAGGGTGACATGGCGCTGTTCTATATCGACTGCCACGACCGCCAGATGACCATCTTCCCCGACGGCACCACCACAGGCCGCATCATGACCAACGCCGGCAAGACGCGCAGCCTGGGTGTAGAGGCGAGCGCTACCATCAGTTTCACCGACAATCTTGGCATGAACTTGAGCTACGGCTACTGCGACGCCCGGTTTGTGGAGTACAACGACGGCAAGGCCGACTACAAGGACAAATTCGTTCCTTACTGCCCGCAGCACACCCTCTTTGCCCAAGCGTTTTACACCTATAATTTTAAAGGTGGCAGCGACTGGGCGCACGCCATCACCCTCGATGCCAGCGTGAAATGCACAGGTGAGATTTACTGGAACGAGGCCAACACCCAGCGACAGCCGTTCTATGCTCTATTGGGCGGCGGCATCACCTTCGCCGGCAAGCACTACTCGCTGCAGTTGTGGGGGCAGAACCTCACAGGCACCCGCTACAACACGTTCTATTTTGTGTCAATCAGCCACGAGTTCCTGCAACGCGGCAAGGGAAGAATGCTGGGAGCGACACTAAGATTAAATATCTAAAAAGCTGACGAGCTGACAAGCGAACAAGCTGACAAGCGAACAAGCTGACAAGCGAACAAGCTGACAAGCGAACAAGGTAATAGATTATAACTCTTCACTCTCCACTCTCCACTCTGTACTACAAAACTCAAAACTGACAACTCAAAAACTAAAAACTAAAAATAAAATTATGAAGAAATTATTTTTATCAATTGCACTGGTGGCGATGGCATTGTCATTAACCTCATGTGGAGGCGACGAACCAGTGCCAGAAGTGACAGTGAAAGAAACCCTAACAGGTAAAGAGTTGATTAACTGGACAGTGAAAGCTGCCGACAACTCTACTAACTTTGTTGAGACCGCCGACTACACCTTCAACATTGAGCGCGGCAAGAATGAGGCAACAGTGAGCGTTCTGGCGCAAGGTGTGCAATTTGATTCTCACATGCCCATCCAGGTGTCGTTCCGCATGGAAGACATCAAAACCACCACATTTGATGAGAACCATGTGAAATTCAGTGCCAAGAGTGTGAAATTCTTCGACCCCGAGACAGGTGAAGAGAATACCCGCTACACCCTAACCAATGTCAAAGGTTTTGTTGACAAAACAAACAATGTCTATTCGCTTGATTATACCGTGAACGGCACTTGGCGCGTGCTCGTGTGCAATTCAATGGTAAGCACTGTTGTGACTAACAACGACTACAACGCTGCCACCGAACTTTACTACACCTACAAAATTGATGTCGCATCAATGAAAGCCGAGGTATTTATCTATAACGTGCAATTTGAGGTGGGAGGCGCCATGAGCCCGGTGCTCAAGAAAATATCAATCCCTGATCTCGATGTGGCGTTTACCACCGAGGATTTCGGTTCTAATGAATATATTTCTCCTGTCATTAAGGTTACCGGTGACAATATTGTCCCAACCTATTATACCGGTGCCAACCTTGACCAGGGCACTCCCTATCCGTCGCTGGTTGTAACCAATTTCAAGGCCCTTCTCGATGTCACTTCGGGAGGAAGCCACACCATTTACTTCAACTGCCACGGCGGCGAGCACAAGATGAACAACAAGCTTTTCCTGTGGGAATGACATTGACATAAATCAATATTAACATTGTTTTCAATAATTATTTTTAAATAAACCATAGTAGAAGAAAAAATGCGATATCTTTGTGGCGCATTTTTTTGCATTGACTTATTAACAATTAAATTATAGAAACATGAAGAAAGTATTTTCAATCTTTGCATTAGCATTTTTGCTGATTGCCTTCACTGCTTGTAACGACGATAATGAAGACTCTAGAATCCAAACGATTTCAGGCGATGTTCTGAACAACTCAGTAGATATTGAGGAGGGACAATCGGTTAATGTGGCTTCAAGTCACATCGTTATGGAGTGGAACGTGTCGGCAGGCACTATCACAATCAACTACTCCGTGCCAGTGACTAGCGGCAACACGGTAACGGTATCGCTCACTGATGTGGAACTGGTTGCCAACAACACCTACAGCTGCTACACCTTCTCGGCAGCCAACGGCGGCAACGGCATTACCAACCTTAACGGTTACTACCGCCCCGAGACAGGTTGCTTATACATTGAGTTCATTGCCCTTGGCACTCACCGCGTGATGAGTACAGCCAATCTTTATTACCCTTACCTCAAGTACAACATCACCAACAGCGAGACAAGCACCACCAAGGAGAGCCCCAATGGAGAAATGATGATTTACATCAACCCCAAGGACATGAGCGCACAACTGGCAATAGGCAACTTCGCGCTTAGCGAGAACAGTGGCACCATCCAGCAAGTGGTGTTCTATGGCCTGCAAGCCGAAGCCACCTCCACTGGTTACAAAGTGACCTACAGTGGCGACCAGCGCTCTACCGATGGCACCTATGTCCTCAACAATTTTGACGGCATCATCAGCAATAGCGGAAAGTCAGTTAGCGGCACCTTCACCCTTGACGGGAAATTCAACGGCACCTTCAACGGAAATGCCTTCGCTAACTAAGAAAAAGACTTAAAACAGCTCAAAACGCCTGCACAATCATGCTTTGTGCAGGTGTTTTTACATTTAATGCCAGTTTTTTTGCCCTAAACTGAAAAAAAATCAGTACCTTTGAGGCGAATTTTAAAAACTCATGGCAGCACGAGTAAAATACAACGAAGAAGAGATTATCGAGCAACTGCACAAGCAGGACACTTGCCGCGAGGCTTTCGGGAGAGTGATAGAACACTATTCCGAGCAGCTCTATTGGCACATACGTCGTATGGTAATTGACCATGACGATGCTAACGACGTGCTGCAAAACACTTTCATAAAGGCGTGGACTAACATCGACAACTTCCGTGGCGACGCCAAACTCTCCACCTGGCTTTACAAAATTGCCATCAATGAGTCGATAACCTTTATCAACAAGAAAAAAGTCCAAAACAACATTTCACTTGATGATGACGACTCATTCCTCGTAAACAATCTTGAGGCCGACAAATACTTCGACGGCGACGAGGCACAGCTCAAGCTACAACGTGCCATTGCCACACTTCCCGACAAGCAACGTCTTGTCTTCAACATGCGCTACTACGACGAGATGAAATATGAGGACATGAGTGAGATACTCGGCACCTCGGTGGGAGCTCTCAAAGCGTCCTACCATCACGCCATCAAGAAGGTTGAATCTTTTTTTGAGAATAATGATTGATTGTGATTAAACCTTTTGACATTTGCGTAGTCAAAAAAATGTCATGAAAAAAGAGGAATCAAAAATATTAGATAAAATAGGCAAAGAATCAGGTTTTACAGTTCCCGAAAATTTCTTTGCCAGCTTTAATGCTAAACTGTCGTCTTCTCTTCCCGACGTAAAAATCACCGAGGAAGAGAAACCCACGTTGTGGGTCCGCATTAGGCCATTTGTATATATGGCGGCAATGTTTGCAGGAATTTGGGTGATGATGAACATCTTCACCCTAGGCAAAAAATCATCTGCCAGCATAGAGCAGAAGGAAGCTCAAATTCCTAATGGCTTACTTGTCCCTCAAAACACTGAGGATTTTATGGACTATGAAGGCTATTCAGAGTATGATTTGCTCTATGAAGACTCTATATACATGGAAACCGAAGGTGTGAATGACGACTAATAGCATTTTAATCAAGACGGGGGCTAAAAAGAAACTCTAGTTAACTTGTAGAACCCACCTAAAATAGTTATTTGGATGAGAAGATACTACAAAATAACATTGTTGTTGCTGATGTTGGCATCATGTGTTTGCAACATGCAAGCACAAGACAAGAAACGTCAGTGGACTAAAGAGATGTTGGAGTACAAGCACGACTTCATTGTTAAAGAGACTGGCATGACACAGGCACAGCGCGACAAGTTCATGCCCCTCTATGAAGCCATGGAGAAAGAAATTTACAACGTAAATCACAACGCACGCGAGCAGGCAAAGAAAATCAATGCCTCCAATAATGTTAGCGATGACGAGTATGCAAAAGCCGCAAAAACCATGGCCGAAGTGAAATCAAAAGAAGGAGAGATTGAGACACGATATTTCAACCAGTTCGCTAAAATCCTATCAAAAAAACAACTTTTCCTCTTGAAACAGGCCGAGATAAAGTTCTACCGCCAGATGACAGAGAAAAAGAAAAAGTAGCACACACTTACACACACTTATAACACAACTAACACTTTCTGAAGACACCGCAACTCACATACTGCAGTGTCTTTATTTTATATTGAGTCCACTTTAAAAAAATAAAAAACAACGAATTTTAGTTTTCTGATATCAACTTGTTGGATTTGTCTTCTTTTGAATAAAATGCTAACGCTCGAAATAACTTGAGCAAACTGTAGGATCAGGGCATGCTCTGACCGCCGTCTCGCCGCAACACGGACATGGCATGCCGTGACCCTATAATCGCATTTTTGTTTGATTTCATCATGGCGGACACTTTTAAAGTGGGCGCTATATTCAAGTTTCGCAAGTTGCTAACTTGTTCACAAGTTATAACTTGCAAGAAAAATATGACACTTAACATTCAACCCTAATCGGTTATTAGGATTTTATGACCTAAAAAACAATATTTCTTCGCCTAAAGACCCATTTGGGTTCAAGTTTTTTCATTACCTTTGCAAGCGATTATATACAAACTCAAGTTTCTAAAGTTCTAAAAAAATATAGACTCAAGTTTCTAAAGTTCTAAAACTTTATAAACTTGAAGGTTAGAGGTTAGAGGTTAGCGTTTAGAGAAGAAAATTTTTTCAAAATTTTCAATTTTTAACACTGATTATCCTCTAAACTCTAAACACTAAACATTAAACTTTGAGCAAGTTAACAACTTGCGAAACTTGAAATACAAAGCAAGAACAACACACATCAATTAGTTGAAATTCGTTTAATTAGTGTGCATGATAGAGAAGAGGACGCGTTGGCTTGACTACTGCCATATTTGCTTGTCGGCTTGTACACTCGTTTACTAAATAACTATGATAGCTTTTCCTAACGCAAAGATAAATCTTGGTCTTAATATTGTGGAGCGACGCAGCGATGGCTACCACAATCTTGAGACGGTGTTCTACCCTATTGGCTTGACCGATGTGCTGGAGATAGTGCCTACTCAGGGCGACGCGTCATCACTCACCAACTATGGAAACCCCATAGACTGCCCCCTGGAGAAAAATCTGGTAATGAAAGCGTTGAGACTCATGCAGCAGCACTACAGCGTACCCGAGGTTGACATCTTTCTCTATAAGCACATTCCCGATGGTGCTGGTCTGGGAGGCGGCTCAAGTGATGCCGCAAGCACCATGCTAATGCTCAACGATATGTTCGACTTGGGTATAGCCAAAGACGAGTTGGCACGTCTTGCCGCTACTTTGGGAGCTGACTGTCCGTTTTTCATCTATAACCGCCCCATGATGGCGACAGGAATTGGTGACGTGCTCTCCCCCATCAACGTGAGCCTTAAGGGACTATACCTGTACCTTGTGAAACCCGCGGTGAGTGTGCCTACTAAAGTCGCATATTCCCGCGTGACACCGGCTCCGAGTGCTACATGCCTAGAGATAGATATCGCTAAAAGCGTGTCGCAATGGTGTGGACTGGTGAAGAACGACTTTGAGGCAAGTGTCTTTGCCGTGTTTCCCGAACTTGCCGAGATAAAAACAACTATCAAAGACTGTGGGGCTCTATATGCCTCCATGTCGGGCTCAGGCTCATCGATTTTTGGCATCTTCGATGATGTCAATTTGGCAGAGAAAATGAGGGGTAGATTTGACAATTCCACCGATTATGTCATACCCCTTTAAGTTAATGTGTGATGGCAAGTTTTTTGCTTAGAAAATAAAGTAAATAAAAATCCTAAAAAATGGCAAAAGATAAACATAAAAAAGAAGAGTTAAAAGACGACGAGATAGTCATAGAGCCCGAGCTTGATGAGACTTCCGAAGAGTTAACTCAAGAGGATGCTGAAGACTCTGATGAGGAAATCAAGGAAGAAGAACAAGAAATAACTCCCGAGCAGCGATGCGAAAAGCTTGAAGCAGAGCTAGAGAAAGAAAAGAAGGAATATCTTTTCCTGATGGCCGACTTCGATAACTATCGCAAGCGCACACTGCTAGAGAAACAAGACCTCATCAAGAACGGTGGGCAAAAAGTGCTCGAGGGCATTCTGCCAGTTGTTGACGATATAGAGCGAGCCATTGATGCCATTGACCAAGGTGGCGACCTCGACAGCCTCAAGGAGGGTGTGGACCTTATCCACAGCAAACTCCTGGGCTTCCTCAAGAGCAACCATGTGGAGCCTATAGAATCTACTGGCGAACTCTTTGACACCGATTTCCACGAGGCGGTGACCACATTCCCCGCTCCCGATGAAGACCAGAAAGGCAAGGTAATCGACACCGTGCTCAAAGGTTATAAGTTGAATGACAAAGTGCTGCGTCACGCCAAAGTGGTTGTGGGGCAGTGATATAAAAGTTTAGAGTTTAGAGGTGAGAGAGTTCATAGTTCATAGTTCACAGTTTCTCGAACCCCAATAACCCATAACCAATAACCCATAACCAGTAACGTATATATTTTGATTGTGCATTACGCATTGTGCATTATGCATTAATAAGAAGATTATGGCAAAGAGAGATTTTTACGAGGTGCTTGGCGTTGACCGCAACGCTGATGCCGATGCGCTGAAAAAAGCGTATCGCAAACTCGCTATACAATATCACCCCGACCGTCAACAAGGAAAAACCGAGGCCGAGAAAAAAGAAGCAGAAGAGAAATTCAAGGAAGCTGCCGAGGCCTACGACGTGCTCAGCGATCCCGACAAGCGCGCGCGCTACGACCGCCTCGGCCCTGAAGGCTACGACCAAATGGGTGGTGGCTTCTCGGGCGGTGGCATGTCGATGGAAGATATTTTCAGGCAGTTTGGCGACCTGTTCAGTGGCTTTGGATTTGGCGGCTTTAGTGGCTTTGGTGACACTGGTGGCTCCTCGGTAAGTTACGGCACCAACTTGCGTGTGCGTGTGAAAGTGACTTTGCAGGAAGTTGCCAAAGGCACCGAGAAGAAGATAAAGATACCTCGCCAAGTGTCGTGCCGCTCATGCAATGGCACTGGTGCCAAGAACGGCACTGCGCTGGAGACCTGCCCCAATTGCCGCGGCTCGGGAGTGGAGGTGCGCATCCGTCGCACTATCCTCGGGCAGATGCAGACACAGAGCGCATGTAGCGTGTGCGGTGGCTCAGGCAAGCGCATCAAGGAGCGGTGTCCCGACTGTGGTGGCAATGGCCTCATTAAGCAGGAAGAGGTTGTCAATATCAACATCCCCGCCGGCGTGAAAGAGGGCATGATGCTCACTATGCGAGGCAAGGGCAATGACGCCCCTGGAGGAGGTGTGCCCGGAGACTTGCAGATTGTTATCGAGGAACAGCGCGATGAACATCTCATTCGTAACGATCAAGACCTCATCTACAACCTGATGATAGACTTCCCGACGGCAGCTCTTGGCGGCAAGGTAGAAATTCCCACTATCGATGGCAGGGCACGTGTCACCATAGAACCTGGTACTCAGCCAGGCAAGGTGCTTAGACTCAGAGGGAAAGGGTTACCATCGGTTAATAGCTACGGCAATGGCGACTTGCTGGTGAACGTGACCGTGTATATCCCCGAGAACCTGTCATCGAGTGAGAAACGCACCCTGGAGTCGATGCGCGACTCGCAGTCGTTCAAGCCCACCACAGCGGCACAAGAACGCATCTTCAACCGCCTTCGCCACATGTTTGATTAAGTGTTAAGTGATAAGTGTTAAGTGATAAGTGTTAAGTGATAAGTGATAAGTGTTAAGTGATAAGTGTTAAGTGTCAAGTGAAATTCCTAGCCATTCCTAGTCACTCCTATCCTAGTCAATGAGAAAATGAAAAACCATCGCTTCGCTTATAATGGTCCGCATGTGCCTCGCCACAAGATGAAAGTCACCTCTTTCCTTGCCGACGAGGAGATGCCTTTGCTCGACTTCATCCTCAAGAAGATGGATGGCATCAGCCGCAACAAGGCGAAAGGGCTGCTGAGCCATGAACTGGTGAAAGTGGACGGCAATATTGAGAAGCAATACAACTTTGCCATAAAGCCCGATATGGTGGTAGAGGTGACAAAGAACCCCCGCTTCATGCCCATGAGGAATTTCGACCGCTTCTTTGGTATCCTTTATGAAGACGAGTACCTGATTGTGGTTGACAAGTCCGACGGTGTGCTCTCGATGGGAGTGGGGCGAGGAAGCCTGAACATGAAAATCCTCCTCGACCAGTACCTGGCATCCACCAAGCAACACTGCACCGCTCATGTGGTGCATCGCCTCGACACACGCACCTCGGGGGTCATGGTATATGCCAAGAGCGTGGAGGTGCAGCAAATGATGGTTAGGAACTGGCACAAGTGCGTCGTCGACCGCCGATATGTGGCGGTGGTGGAAGGTCCTATGGAGGAAGACCACGGGCACATCGAGAGCTGGCTTCGCGACACGCCGTCGCGCAAGGTTGTCACG
>ERZ842401.6320-NODE-6320-length-12682-cov-5.686466_pt1 | contig 12682 bp, 9 predicted proteins | sample MGYA00521270_ERZ842401 | MGnify/ENA primary metagenome ERZ842401 (study PRJEB31892, sample SAMEA3878208) | bioreactor metagenome | biome: Moose rumen | place: Sweden | collected 2011-10 | study: EMG produced TPA metagenomics assembly of the PRJEB12797 data set... | reverse complement strand
CGATAGAAATTTCTTTAATCAATTTTGTGAACAATGCGCCGCGTTTTGCGTCTGCCGCGCCCTTTGCATGTTTAATGGTCGACCATTTATTATGTCCAGACATGGAACACTCCTACAATAAAAATTTACAAAATGAATGATAAAGAATATCACAAATCGAAAACTGTGTAAATATCTTCACGGTTTCTTCTATTCTTTATCGTCCGAAGCCTTTGAGCAAATTGCTCGCTGCATTCGTCGCCGCTTTTCCTGCCTCGGAATTTCCAACCGCCTTCGTTGCAGCCTCTTTCGCAGCGTTCGTTGCCGCACCCGTGAGCTGTTTCTGCAATTCAGCCTTTTTCGCTTCAAGCTGCTTGTTCAGTTCTTCAGTCGCAGACTTTTGGTCTTTGAGTTTTGAAGCAATTTCGGTGAATTGGGCAAACTGCTCGTCCGTCACACCAGTATATTCAACAAGTTTTTCTTTGAGCTTTGCTTCGGCTTCTTTCTGAACAGTACCAAGTTCCTGCTGAATAGAGGCTTTGAGTGCATTCGCAATAATCTTGTCGGCGTCGGTTGAGATGTCCAAGTCAATGCCCGTTTTTTCGCTGAATCCAACAGCGGCTTTCACATTCATTGCTTTTACCGCAGAAAGTGCGCTCGTATAAATTCGGTTTGCAATTTCATTTGAAATTGGCTGTGCCGTAATCGTGAGCGGATTCATTGCAAGCGTTCCGCCCGCTTTAAAGCTGAAATCCGAATCAGCAGAAAGATTCGCCGCGATTGAGGTTGTTCCGCTGAAGCTCGGCACGCCCGCAACAGCTTCTGCTTTATTTCCCAAGTCAAGCGCAATCGGGAAATTGTTGCCTGAATAATCGCCTGAAATGAGCGGAGCCGTACTTGCAGAACGAGCATCAATTGTGAATCCTGCATTGTGCGTTCTGGTCGTTGCCTGATACACGCCCTTTGCAACGAGCGGTTTTCCCACTTTGTCCATGTCGCTTGAAATGTTCGTGACTTTGATGTCGAGAGCCGTGCCATCGCCCGTTCCGCTTCCGTGCACATTCTCAATCAAGAGTTTTGGCACGGTGTCTTTTCGCCAGTACACATTTCGCCCAGCATAGCGTTTTGACTCTTTTCGCGCCTGTTTTTTCGCCTTTTTGACGGCTTCTTTTTTTGCGGCATCGTCTTTTGAGCTGTTTGTTTTCATTGTGCTTGCATACGAAATAGCCTGTTTTAAATACGGATAATATTTTCCCAAGATTTCGTAGGCAAATTCATCGAATGTTCCCGTGATAAAGCCTTTTGCTCCATCAAGCGACAAATCAGGGAGCGTATTTTTGACCATTTCGGTGTCGGCTTTTACCGCAGTTTCCAGCCTGTTCTTAAATTCATCGACTTTTTTGGCATCGCCCTCAAAAGAATTGAGCGTGGTATCGACCGTTGACTTGACTTTCTGACCGCTTTCGAGTGCTTTTTGAATGTCCTCGATTGCCTTTTTGATTTGGTCAGGCGTTTTGAGATTGTTCGCGTTGAGTTTGGCGAGCGTTTCCGCGCTTGCCTTGAAGTCATTCACTGAAGCCTGCAACTCAGCGGGTTTTGCCTTCCATGACTCGACCATCTTCTGAACATCATCTTTGACTTCTTGAGCAACCGTTTTCGTCTGAAGGTTTTCGTTGATGTTCTTCATAATCGTTTCGGGATTGTATTCGGCAAGTTTTTCTACGATAGAATTTTTCGCATTATCGCTCGCCTTGCCCGTTTTTGCTTTGAGCGCGTCATAGAATCCCGTTGAATCGTTTTTCTGAGCCTTTTCTTTTGCTGACTTTGGCTTTACGGGAAGCGCACCGCTCGTTTTTCGGTCTGTGTTGAGCGCGATTCCCGAGATTTCGATATTTTCTGCGTGGAATTTTGCGCGCAAAAGCTGCGTAAGATTGAAATTCAGGTCAAGTTTGTCGAACTGGAAGATATTTTTCATTGGCTCATCGGCATTTGCCTGAGCTAGGTTGCGGACGGTAATCTCTGCGCCGAAAATCTCGACATTGACAGAACCAATGTCACACTTTGCCCCGAAAATGCCCTGCATTGAAGAGCGGATTGCCATTTTCGCGACCGGATTTTTGAAGACCGTGACCGTGATTCCGATTGCGGCGATAAAACAAGCCACCGCAATGAAGGGAACGAGCTTGATTCTTCCTTTATTCTGCTTTATGTTCTTCGCGAGCACTTTGAGGCTGTTGAGTTCCGCCTTCGTGTACTCAGAATTCTGCGGAACACGAAGAAGTTCTTTGCCCTTCTTTTCAAATTTTTCTGAGAACATCGCCTGAACCTTCGCCTTGTCCTCGGGAATATAGATTTTTTTGAGCAGTTTGTCGAATTTCTTTTGCGTGTATGATTTTTTAAGCAAGCCCGGCAGCTTTTTCGCAGGGAATTTTTTTGCCGGCTTCTTCACTTTTTCCGTTTTCACTTTTCCATTTTCCGTTTTCATTTTACTCCCCTCCTACCATTCCAGCGATTTTTGCAATAAGCGGAAGTTTTGCCACTACTTTTGCAAGCTTAGTCTTTCGTACCCAATGCGTGATATGCGTTCGCCACAGAGAAACGAGCAAGCGACCGAGAAAATACATGGGAACATAGAGCACAAGCCCGCACAAGAGAGAGCCTGCGACTACCGAATTGTTGAATTTAGTGAAGCCAACGAACGGAACTTCCAAGAGCCAGCCGAAGAATCCAGAAAATGCAGGAATCGTAAGGAAGGCATAGCCCACCGTGTCAAAAAGACCGTCCATGACTGGCGCGAATGTGGAAGCGATGAGCGTCATGATAAGGTACATGGGCTTGTTGATTCTGATGAACAGAATGAAGACGAAGACCAGCCACCAAAGGAGATTATTTTTGGGCATGAGTCCCAGAAGAATGCCGCATGAAAAGGCGTGCGCAATTTCACCCGGGTTGACATTTGCGTTCAACGCGCTGAACAATTTTACGATTGATTTTAACATGCACACATTGTATCACACAAAATCTTTGTGGTACAATAAAAAAAGGTGGGTAAAACATGAAAATCATAGCAGAAATCGGAACATCACACGGTGGAAATCTCCAAAAAGCTAAAAAACTTATTGACTGTGCAGTGGAGAGTGGCGCGGACTTCGTGAAATTTCAGTGGGTGTACGCGGACGAAATTCTGCACCCCGAGACGGGCTTTGTGAACCTTCCCACGGGGAAAATCAGGCTTTACGACAGCTTTAAGAAACTTGAAGTTTCGCCCGATTTTTTTGCAGAATGTGTGCGCTACACGCACGAAAAGGGCGCGAAATTTTTATGCTCTCCGTTCGGGCTTCGCTCGCTCGAAGAATTGCTTTCTCTCAATCCCGACGCGGTAAAAATCGCCTCGCCCGAGCTGAATCACATTCCTTTGCTCAAAAAACTTGCCGAATACCGAAAAACACACGACATTCCTGTGATTGTCTCTTCGGGTGTCTCGCATTTGGGCGACATTGAGGAAGCACTTTCTATTCTTGGGCGCGAAAACATCACGCTCTTGCACTGCATTACTTTCTACCCTGCCCCCGAGGACGAATATAATTTGAATCTCATTCCGAATCTCTCGGCAATTTTCGGCGTTCCCTGTGGTGTAAGCGACCATTCCTTAGACCCGGTGCTTGTTCCTTCGATTGCCTCTGCGGTGGGCGGCGCGATGATAGAAAAACACATTACGCTCTCAAAAGAAACCGACGGCTTGGACGACCCCGTAGCCCTCACCGGCGAGCAATTTTCGCTCATGAGCCATTGCGTGCGCCAGTGCGAGGCAGCCTTCCGCCAGTATGACAACGCGAAAGACTATATTCTGAATCAACTAAAAGAAGAATACGGCGAGCGCGTGCAGAAAATCTTAGGCGACGGAATAAAACGGCTTGCTCCCGCCGAAGAAGCGAACTACGGGCGAACAAACAGAAGCCTTCACTTTATGCACGCGATGAAAGCGGGAGAGCGCATTAATATAGAAGATATTGGCGTTTTGAGAACAGAAAAAGTGCTTTCAGTCGGCATTCACCCGCGCTTTTTGGAAACGGTGATTGGTTCAAAACTTACGCACGATGTTTCAAACGGCGCGGGCGTTCAGTGGGAAGATGTGATTTCTTAACTTTTCCTACACAAAATACTTGCAAATAAAATGAAATCATACTATAATAACGATATGAGAAAAATTTCAGCATTTATTGTTTTCTTTTTTATTTCAGCACTTCTCTTTGCCGAAGAAATCAAAGTTCTTTCATTTAATATGGGCGCGCGCAACAAAACGGCGATTCAAGTCGCCGACATGATAAAAGAATCCGAAGCTGATTTTGTGTTTTTGCAGGAAATTTGGGTTTCCGCCCCAAAAGACGAAGCTCTCAAAAAAATGTGCGCGCATCTCGGAAATGCCGAATGGGATTTTGTCTCCACTTCTTCATACAGCCTCAAAAATCTTGTCACAATCGGTGAAGAAAGCTACAAATCAGGCGGAAACGGGCAGAATAATGCGATTCTCTACAATAAAAGCAAAATCTCGCTCACAAATCTTGCCGAAACTATCGGTTTTACGCACTTCGGCGCAGTCGAAAGCGATTTTCTGTTCGACAAAAATACTGTTATCCTCGTTGAATTTGCTTTAAAAACTGAGCCACAAAAAAAATGCATCGCGATTAACACTCACCTTCCCTACACCGACAAAAACCACCGCAAACGCGATTTGGCCACGCTCGAACGGCTCTATGCACGCTACAAACTCAAATCCGCCGTCCTCATCGCGGGCGATTTCAACTATAACAGAAGGCAACTCACTAAAGGCAATTTTGATTTCGTCGATGGAACAGAAACCCATTTTTATGACCCGAATTTTGGAATTCTCACCACGCTTTCCACAAAAGGCGAGAGCGAAGTCATTTTCGCAAATGATTACGACCATTTCATTTTCAACAAAAAAATCGCCGTAAAAGAGCAAATGCACCGTGCGTTCTCAGACTCAATAGCAAAGTCGGTCGAACAAATTCAGTTTGGTACGGAAAATTTCACAAGTTCCACCGATTATCGAAAAGCAATCTCCGACCATGTGCCGATAATGATAACAATAGAAATTTTGGAATAAGGGGTGTTTCCATGAAACGATTTTTTCATATTTTCTTTTTTCTCTGTGTAGGAACTTTTTTTCTGAACTGTGAAGTTGAGAATGAAGCTACAAATGATTCTCAATCGACAAGCGTAGCAAATAACAGTTCTTCACAAGCGGAACACACACAAAGCGCGAGCACAAGCGTTTGGTCGGGAAGCAAAGATTTCAATTCGTGGTCAATCAATATTCAAATTTCTGCCGATAAATTCGCGTCTTGCACAGAAGGAAGCACAATTCAAGTTGAATGGTACGCTTCTTCAAGCGCAACAGATTACAAAAAACTGAAATTTAATTCAATGGGAAGCACTTGGACTGAACTCACAGGCGGCTCATTTTCGGGCGGTCACACGGATTCAGACGCGGGCGTTGCACCCGATTCAAGCCCTGTCTCTTACACGCTCACTTCCGCAAATGCCACTGCGCTCAAACAAAACGGATTTGCGCTCTTGGGCTATGGTGTGGTTGTCACAAAAATCACAATTATCACGGGTGGCGCAAGTTCAACAAATTCAGGCGCAAACACATCTGAAGGTAACGACGGCTCTTCCACAGACACAAGCGGAAGCACGAATACACCGCCGAGCGTAACTCCAAAGGCAACGCCAACTTCCGTGAGCGGAACGCCATTCGCAAATCACGGAAAATTGCATGTTTCGGGCGCGTATTTGTATGACGAGCATAACGAAAAATACATGCTTTACGGAATGAGCACGCACGGAATCACCTTTGGCGACGAATTTTCCCGCTATGTGAACAAAGAGGCGTTCAAAACGCTCGTTGACGACTGGAACACGAACTGTATCCGAATCGTTCTGTATCCGCGTGATTACAACGGCTACCTCACGGGCGGCGACCAAGCGAAACTCAAAACAATCGTCAAAAACGGCATCGACTATGCGACGGAATGCGGCATGTATGTCCTCGTTGACTGGCATGTGCACAACTACAATCCGCAGGAAACAAAGGCAGAGGCAAAAACTTTCCTTTCAGAAATCGCCGCCGAATACGCAAACTACGATAATGTGCTCTACGAAATCTGTAACGAACCGACAGGCTCACCGTGGGCTAGCAGCATAAAGCCCTACGCCGAAGAAGTAATTCCAGAAATCAGAAAATATGCAAAAGACGCACTTATCATCGTGGGAACGAACACTTGGAGCCAAGATGTCGAAGAAGCCCTCGCTTCCCCGCTCGACGCGGCGGTTTATGGAAATGTCATGTACACCTTCCATTTCTATGCAAATTCGCACACTGATTCTTTCAGAACACGCGTTGAGAACGCAATCAAGGGCGGGCTTCCGATTTTCATCACCGAATTCGGAACTTGCGATGCAAGCGGAAACGGCGGATTCAACGAAAGCGAAAGCAAAAAATGGTTCGAGTTGTGCAAAACATACAGCATCAGCCACTTGAACTGGAGTTTGAGCAACAAAGGCGAAACTGCAAGCGCGATTCAATCATGGTGCTCAAAAACAAGCGGCTGGAGTGAAAGCGAGCTAACCGAAAGCGGAAAACTCGTGCGAAGTCATTTCATTTCAGACTGCACGAGGTAGCCACATGGCTTTAAAAAAGCGATTTTTTCTGGTTCTCACGGCTCTGCTTCTCGTGTTCGCGCTTTCTTCCTGCGGCACAACGAATGAACTTTCTTCAAACGAAAAAGAATCTCACACTTCCCTCACGCTCGTCTTTGCTGGCGACATCATGGCGCACAAGCCGAACTATCAGAACACCGATTTTGCGCGAATTTGGCGCGACATTACCCCGCTCGTCTCTTCGGGAGACCTTTCCTTCGCGAATGTGGAAGCCCCTGTTGCAAATTCTCTTTCCTGGAGCACTTACCCACAGTTCAACATGCACTCAGAATATGTCGAGGCGGCAATCAACGCGGGATTCAATGTTTTTTCCCTTGCGAACAACCACACGAACGACCAATTTTTAGACGGAATCAAAGAAACGAAAAAATACTTCGACACGCGAAAAGGAATTTGGGCATGCGGGCTTAAAGAAAAATCGGGCGGAGAACTCACCTACAAAATCATAGAAAAAAACGGTTGGAAAGTGCTCTTCGTGGCAATCACCGAACTCTTGAACCGAAACGATTACGCAAGCTACATCGACTACTACCCTTCCACCGAGAAAAAACGCGCCCAGCTCATCGAAGAACTCAAAGCCTTGCAGGAAAAATCCGCGTGCGACCTGTTCGTCGTCTCAATTCACTGTGACGAGCCGGAATATGTGCTGAGCATCACCGAAAATCACCGCGCGTTCTACAAAAAAATCATCGAAGAATGCAGGGCAGACATCATTTGGGCGAACCATCCACATATCGTAAAGCCATTTGAGGAAACGGCGGCTTCGACCTTCTACACCGAAACGCTCGGGCAAAAAAAGCGCACAGCCTTCATCATGTACGCGAACGGCAACACGATTTCAGCCCAACGCACAAACCCGCAATTTGCCGCCCCCGAAACCCCGCGCGACTACACGGGCGACGGCTTAATCGTCAAACTGACCGCCACAAAATCCGCGAAGGGCGAAGTGCTTCTCTCGGGCTTTGAGCCGCATTTGATTACGACCTACATCACCCCGAGTTGGCAATATGTCGTAAAAGAGCTAAACGAGGATTTCATCAATTCGCTCGACCGCGCGGAAGTGGTTAATTGGGCAAAGTATCTCGGAGAGCGCAAGCGGATTATGGAGCAGGTGCTACACGGCGAGTAAGGCTCTTTTACATTGTAACTTTCCCCTCTATTCTCACTTCTCATTTTCTCATTCCTCTTTTCTCATTTTTATGCTATAATCTTTAGCATGTCTATCGACTACAAAACATTACCAGTCTACGAACAGAAAGAAAAAATACTTGCGTGCTTGCGCGAAAATCAGGTGATTGTCGTGCAGTCGCCTACGGGAAGCGGAAAGACCACGCAGATTCCCGTGATTTTGCATGAGGCGGGCTATTCAGAAAACGGTGTGATTGCCGTGACCCAGCCGCGCCGTATCGCCGCGCTCAGTGTGTCTGAATTTATCGCGAAACAGCTCAAAACTTCTTACCCCGGCTTGGTCGGCTACAAAATGCGCTTTGAGGACAAGACCGACACCACAACGAAAATCAAAATAATGACGGACGGCATTCTCTTGCAGGAGATGAAGCTTGACCCGTGGATGACAAAATATTCGGTCATCATGGTGGACGAGGCGCACGAGCGAAGCCTTAACATCGACTTCGTTTTGGGATTGCTCAAACGGGTGCTCGCCGCACGCCCCGATTTCAAAGTGATTGTCTCCAGCGCAACGATGAACGCAGAGGCTTTTTCCGCCTACTTCGGGAACTGTCCGATTGTCTCGATTGACACGCAAACCTTCCCAGTCACTCTTGTTTACGACCCACCGCTTAAAGGGCAAGCCACCACCACGGCGACCGCGACAGGATGCGAATACCTTCTTTCAAAAATCGAAAAGACGATTGACCGCGTGCTTGACAACCATGAGGACGGTGACATTTTGGTCTTTTTGCCGGGCGAAAAAATCATCAAGGATTGTGCAAAACGGCTTTCATTCGCTTCTTTCCGCTCGAAAATTCACATTGTGCCGCTCTACGGTCGCTTGCCAAAAGAAGAGCAGGAACGCGTATTCGACTCAGCACCCTTCGGAAAGAAAAAGGTCGTGCTTTCAACGAACATCGCAGAAACATCTGTCACAATCAACGGAATCACGACCGTCATTGATTCAGGATTGGCAAAACTTAATTTCTACAGTCCGAAGACCTTCACTTCAAGCCTGAACGAAACGCCTGTAAGCAAAGCAAGCTCTAACCAACGGCGCGGACGGGCGGGAAGAACCCAACCGGGAACTTGCTACCGCCTGTATTCTCGGAAAGATTTTGACTCCAGGTCAGAATACACCACCGAAGAAATCTACCGCACCGATTTGAGCGAAGTCGTGCTCCGCATGAGCGAACTTGGCATCACCGATTTTGACACATTCGACTTTATTTCTCCGCCGCAAAAAGAGGACATTCGCGGGGCAGTGGCAACGCTCAACCAAATGGGCGCACTCAACAGCGACAACACGCTTTCTTCTATAGGAAAGCTCATGGTCGAGTTCCCGTTGGAGCCGCGCGTGAGCCGAATCTTAGTCGAAAGCATTATGCGCTACCCCGAAGTGCTTGAAGAAGCCGTGATTGCAGCCGCCTTTATGAGCACGCACTCGCCCTTTGTGCTTCCGCCGGGAGAAGAAACTGACGCGCGAAAGGCACACCATGCCTTCCGCGACATTCAGGGCGATTTTGTCTCCTATGTAAAACTTTTCCGCACCTACCAGTCGATGAAAAATCCCGTGCGATTCTGCCAGAACAATTACCTCGACGAGCGCGTTATGGCGGAAATCGCGAACATAAAGCAGCAGCTTGAAGAAGAAATCGGAGAACTTGGAATCCCGATTGGAAGCGGCGGCAGCATGGACGACTACCTCTGCTGTATCGCAAGCGGAATGATTCAGTTTGTGTGCGTGCGCGAAGGAAAAGAAAACTACCGCTCGCTTACCGCAGACCACATTTCGATTCATCCCGGCTCTTCAATGTTCCGCACTGACCCGCTCTTTATCGTAGCGGGCGAAATCGTGCGCACGAGCCGAACCTTTGCGATGAGCGTTTCCCCGCTCACCAAAAACCTGCTCGCAAAAATCTCGCCCGACTTGGAAGCAAAACTCAACGCCATGCGCGGAAAGCGAAGCCGAAGCCTCACGGGCAACCTCGAATACAAAGGCTCGACTTTCAACGCAATCAAAGGAAAACTCTTGGGGCGCGATGACGGTCACTTTGGCGGCAAAAAACAAAAAGACAAGAACAAGAACGAAAACGAAATCATCATCGGCGGTGAAGTCTTTGAAATCGAAAAGCAGAAAGGAAAGAAAATCCTCATTCTGCCGCTCAATAAATTCAAGTCCGCCCTTCAAAACGAAAAAGACGAAAACAAAATGGCGGTGTTCGCCCCGATTCGCTCAAAAGTCCTGCTCCACGGAACAGCCCTGCTTGCGGGAGAAAAACTGGAGCTTGTGTGCAAGGTCGTGCAAAAGCTCAACCTCACGCCGATTGACGAAAAATCGCTCATCAAGCGCAATTTCAATCTCCACGAGGATGGCTCGGCAGAAAAACTCATCGGCGAGCTGAACAAAATCTTGAGAATCACGCTTTCTCGGAAAAACAAAGAATACGCCTTCGTCGCGCTCTTCACCGACGGTCGCGGCACTTACTGGTTCAAAATGAGCCGCGGATTTGCCACCGCCTTAAACGAAAGCCTTTCAAGTCTCGAAACGCTCGTTGACGAGCAGATTGATTTCAGCGTGGACGGCAAAGAGAGAATCAACGCCGTGTACCGCATGTTAAACGGATTGTACGAATAGGAAGAATGACAAAATAAAAGATACAGTGAACGAAAAAACATGCGGAAGCAAGGTTCGCCACGAATCCACTTTGCGCGTGCGAGCGTAGCGAGTCAAATTCCTATTACGCGCAACCGTGGATTCTTAGTGGCGGTTCTTGCTGGGAGCATGTTTTTTCTTAAGAGCGTAATTTTCTATTTTGACAAAGTTCCGCTCGTAATGCAGCGTCCGCTCTTTCGGTCAAACAGCAGAATGTTGCTTCCCGTGAAGTTTATCGCATGGCTTGAACCAATCTCAAAAATCACGCCGCCAAAAACGACGCTCGTGAGAAGATAGTCTTTTATCTTTACTTTGATGGTCGATTCAAGACCAGTCGGCATGGCACCGCAGATTTCCGCGTTGAACATGCCGCTTTCTGCAATCTGCACATATTCAGGGCGCACGCCAATCACGAAATCCCCGTTTTGCGGCACAGAGTCTTCTTTTTCAGCAAAGCCCTGCTCGTCGCTCACGCGGGCAATCGGATACTTGAAAACCTCGTCTTTGTTCGCCTTTTCGATGTAGCCCTTTTCAAGGGAAAGTTTTCTCTCCTTTTCTTTTTCCTGCTCAATACTCTCGTCGCGGCTCTTGTACCAGTCGGCAAGGCTGAAATTTCCGCCCGGCGTAAAGGTGACTTCCTCGCCGTCAAAGACTTTCAGTTTTATCGCCCCCGAAGAATCCTGCTCGCCGTGCGCGTTGATGAAGTTGATTGAGGGATTTCCAACGAAGTCTGCGACAAAGAGATTATTCGGCTTGTTGTAGACCGTAAGCGGTGGCTCGTACTGCTGCAACACGCCGTTGTTAATCAAGCAGATTTTTGTTGCGAGCGTCATAGCTTCCATTTGGTCGTGCGTGACATACACGAACGTGCTTCCTGTCTCAATGTGAAGCCGCTGAAGCTCGTAGCGCATTTCAAGGCGGAGTTTTGCGTCAAGGTTTGAAAGCGGCTCGTCCATAAAGAGAACGCTCGGCTCGGGGGCAAGGGTTCGCGCGATTGCGACGCGCTGCTGCTGACCGCCCGAAAGTTCGGCTGGGTATCTGTCCATGAACATGCCGATTTTGACGACGCGCGAGACTTTCCGCACGGCGAGGTCGATTTCCTCGGAAGTCAGTTTTCGCTCTTTGACAAGCGGCGTTCCGTTCTGAACGACCTGCCAGTCTGGGGTGAACGAGTTTCCCTTCGCCTTTTCCGCCGAAACGATTGAATCGACTTTTGCCTTGAGTTTTGCCGCCTGCTCTTTTGCGACTCCCGTGCTGTCGCTTGAAGTGTGCAAGCCGTAGCCGAAAATCTTCTTCGCGCTGTACATGGAAATCTCAAATGTGTCGATGAGCTTCATGTGCGCTTTTTCTTCGTCGATTTTTCCGTTTTTGTCCTTGCTTTCTTCGATGACCGAGAGGATTTTCTGCGGATTTTCAAGGATTTCGGCAATCCGAGCAGAAGTTTTCGCTTCCCAGTTGTAGACCGGAAGTTCCTCCGAGATGTTGCTCAAACCGAACGAGATGTTTTTGTAGACCGTCATGTTCGGCCAGAGCGCGTAGTTCTGGAACAGGAATCCGACCTTTCTCTTGTTGGCAGGAATATTGATTCCCTCCGCTGAATCGAATACAACCCGATCACCAATGGTAATCTTGCCGCTGCTTGGTGTTTCCAGACCGGCAATCATTCTTAAAGTCGTCGTTTTGCCGCATCCTGAAGGGCCAAGCAAGGTAACGAAAGCATTATCATCGATGACCAGATTCAGATCATCGACAGCATAGAATTTATCATAACGTTTTGTAACATGGTCCAAGACAATTTTCGGCATTTTATTATCCTCCTATTCCTTCATCCAGACTTGCTCCGGTGATCTTGTTTACTGCATAGTTGCTGATAAGGATTGTAATAATCAGAATCAGATTGATACCACTTGAAAAGGCTGAAAGTCCCATTTCATCGAAATAATCCAGTGTCGTTGAAAGAATGAATCCCTGTACACACAGAAGCATGAACAGTGAAAGTTCTCTCAGACAGGTCATGAATGGAAGCAAGAAGCCTGATACGATGGATGACTTCTGAATCGGTATGATGATCCTCGTCATGCGCTTTATCCACGGGGTGTCCTGGATTATCGCCGCCTCCTCTATCTCGCCCGA
>ERZ842401.6319-NODE-6319-length-12685-cov-6.119082_pt1 | contig 12685 bp, 12 predicted proteins | sample MGYA00521270_ERZ842401 | MGnify/ENA primary metagenome ERZ842401 (study PRJEB31892, sample SAMEA3878208) | bioreactor metagenome | biome: Moose rumen | place: Sweden | collected 2011-10 | study: EMG produced TPA metagenomics assembly of the PRJEB12797 data set... | reverse complement strand
CAGAAGAAGACAATAGAAAGATTGAAAACAGTCTAAAAAGCCAATTTAAAAAAGAAGCAAGTTTAGAGCATGCTAAAAAGATGCTTGAAAAAGGTATTGATATAAATGACATATCTGAAATTACTGGACTTAGTATTGAAGAAATAAATAATCTTTAATAGAGTTGTTAGATTAAGAAATATTAATCAATAATATTTCTTTTTCTTTGGTATAATATAAGTAATGGAGGCGATACTTTGATAGTAGGTGTATTAGTTGAGATTACTAATCGTAATGTTGATAAGATATTTGATTATATTGTACCTAGTAATTTAATGAATGATATTAAAGTAGGAATCAGAGTATTAGTTCCTTTTGGTAGAATGACTCTGGAAGGTTTTGTTATGGAAATAAAATCTTCTAGTGAATTATCTGATTTAAAAGAAGTAATTGATATAGTAGATAAAGATGTAGTGTTAAATAATGAGTTACTTGAATTGGGTAAAACTATTAGTGATAAGACACTTGCTACTTTAATGTCTTGTTACCAAACAATGTTACCTAAAGCATTAAAACTTAAAGCTAAAAAGAATAATACAATTAATATTAAATATGATACTTATTATAGTTTAGTAAGTGATGAAGGTAAGTTTAATGACAAACAATTAGAGATAATTAACATGGTAAAAGATAAAGGTAAAGTAATTCGAAAAGAACTTGTAGATATTTCTCTTAGTAGTTTAAATACTCTTATTAAAAAAGGTGTTCTTATAGAAGAAAAGGTTGAACATTACCGAGTTGATTATAGTGATACTAAACCTGATATTAAAGAATTAACTCCTGATCAAAAGTCTTGTGTTGAAAGTGTTATTAATGGTACTGATAAGGCTTATCTATTATACGGAGTAACGGGTTCTGGTAAAACAGAAGTTTATATGGAGATAATTGATTACTACTTATCTTTGGGTAAAACTAGTATTGTTTTAGTTCCTGAGATTAGTTTAACTCCGCAAATGATTAAACGTTTTGGTGATAGATTTGGTAATCGAATTGCGGCTATTCATTCAGGCCTAAGTGAAGGAGAAAAATATGATGAATGGAGAAGAATCTATCGGGGAGAAGTATCTATTGTTATTGGTGCTAGAAGTGCTATCTTTGCCCCTCTAAATAACATTGGTGTAATTATTATTGATGAGGAACATAGTGATTCTTACAAGCAAAGTGATCCTAGTCCAAGATATGGTGCTAAAGAAGTAGCTTTAATTAGAGGAGAAACAAATAATGCAAAAGTAGTCTTTGGAAGTGCTACTCCATCATTAGAAGCTATGGCTAGAGCCGAAAAAGGAGTTTTCAAATTACTTGAATTACCTAATCGAATTAATGGTAAAAGTTTACCTAAAGTAGAAATAGTTGATATGAATAAAAGTTTAGGTAAAAGTAGAGGATATTTTTCACCTAGTTTGGTGGAATCGATTAGTGATTGTTTAAAAAGAAACGAACAAGTAATACTTTTACTTAATCGTAGGGGATATGCATCATTTGTAAGTTGTAAGAACTGTGGATATACTTTTAAATGTCCTAATTGTGATATTACTCTAACTTATCATAAGAGTAGTAATACTCTTAGATGTCATTATTGTGGACATGGGGAAAAAGTCTATTCTAATTGCCCTGAATGTGGAGAAAAATCACTTAATAATTTAGGTGTTGGTACTCAAAAGATAGAAGAAGAATTAATTAAGATATTTCCAGATAACAAAATAGTTAGAATGGATTATGATACTACTAGTAAAAAAGGTATGCATGAAGCAATAATCAAAGCTTTTAAAAATCATGAATATGATATTTTACTAGGTACTCAGATGGTTGCGAAAGGCTTAGACTTTCCTAATGTAACTTTAGTTGGAGTAATTAATGCTGATACTTCACTTAATATTCCTGATTTTAGAAGTAGTGAAAATACATTCTCATTACTTGATCAAGTGGCAGGTAGAAGTGGTAGAAGCCTAAAAGAAGGTAAAGTAATTATTCAGACATTTAATCCAGATCATTATGCGATTAAACTAGTAGAAAAACATAATTATTTAGAGTTTTATCATGAAGAAATGCAGATAAGAAGAAAATTAAAATATCCACCATATTACTATTTATGTAATATTAGAATTAGTGGAAAAGATACTAATTATTTATTAACTGAAGCCAATAAAATAAAAAGGAGTTTAGAAAGAAATTTAACTTCTACAATTATTCTTGGCCCTAGTAATGCTAGTATATTTAAAATGAATAATACCTATCGATACAATATTTTATTAAAATATAAAAAAGATGATTTATTAGTTCCCTTACTTAAAAAAATCCTAGAACATTACAAAATTAATAGTAAAGTAAAGATTGATATTGACTTTAATCCTAGTCAAATGCTTTAAATTATGGTATTCTTATTATGATAGAGGTGTGTTATGAATAAAGAAAATCAAGAATTAGATGTTAATAAAGAGAAACGTGAAGAGTATGAAAATCTAATGAAAGACTCTTCAACACAATTAGATGGATATTGGGATAGAAAGAATCCATTTGTAAGATTATTATTGCTTGTTTTAGCTTTTATAATTGTCTTAGGTGTAATTTATTATGGAGTAGCTTATTTTAGACCATAATACTAACAAAGAATAATAATAGGAGGTGATAAAGTGTTAGATGAGTTATTAAATCGTGATGATGTCCAAAATTTTATTAAAGAGTTAAAGACTAATGATAGATATTTTAGTAAAGAACTAAATAGTTTTACTAATTATAAAATGACAATTAGTAACGAACTAGCACTTTACATTTTCTATGATGCCCTATATAAGTATAGCTTATTGTTTGAAGATGTATATTTATTTGATGAATATATGGAACAATTAGATATGCTATATAAAAAGATAAATAATTATGATGATATTATTGCTGGTATTAATAAGTCACTGTGTAAATTACTTACAGTTAAGTTAGGAATTAAAGATGTAACTAATCCAGAATCTAAAAAAGAAATTATTAGATATGTTTATGATAAATATGTAGTTAATGGTTATTATATTCATGGATTTAATACTAGCTATGAAAAAGATGTAAATGAAAATGGTTTTGATCCAGAAAATTATAAAAACTATTATGAAAAATTTGAAAAGTTAAATGATATATTTGCTAAATATAATGTTATTAATGTAATTGATAAAGACTTTTCTAAAAAAGAAGTAGATTTTACTGATGATTTTCTAAGAAGTTGTTATTTTTCAGTTTATGGACCAAGTTTCTTTTCTAATTTCTTAGCTAATGAAGATTATTTTGGTAAAAGACAGAAAAAAGATGGTTATTTGATAGATGACTATAATCTTGCGATAAGTAAATTGAAAAGGTTTATGAGTAATAATTTATTTAATGAAGAAGATAAAAAGTATGTCTTAAACTTAGTACAAGATGAATGGAATTTACTACATAGAGTTGATAAGAAAATTAGTTTATTAATGGTAAGAAGAGATAAGTTTAAGGATAAAAGTATTCCATTAGATGATTATCTTAATAGTGATGAAGATGTATATGATATTACTGATCGTTTATTAAGTTCTAAGAAGAGTAATATTAAGTGTAGGGATATTATTTCTAAAGAAGATTTAAGTATTATTACTTTAGATACTTTTTATGGAGATGAAGCTAAAGAAAAGTATTTAGATGATTACTATGCAGAAGTTGAAAAATATCGTATTGAGCAAGAAAATAAAGATTTTATGAATACATATGGTAGTGTCTCAGTTCTATTAATTGCGGGGGCATTATTAATTACATTAGGGGTTATTATTACAATATTTACAATAATAAGAGGGATATAAATGAAAGTAATATTTATGGGAACACCAGATTTTGCTGTTCCAGTACTTGAAGGTTTAATTGAAAATTATGAGGTTGTTCTAGTAGTAAGTCAGCCAGATAAAAGGGTAGGTAGGAAACAAGAATTAAGAAATACTCCTATTAAGGAAGTAGCACTTAAGAATAATATTCCTGTATTCCAACCAGTTAAAATTAGAGAAGACTATCAAGAGATAATTGATTTAAATCCAGATATAATAGTAACTTGTGCTTATGGACAAATAATTCCTAAAGCGATATTAGATTGTCCAAGACTTGGTTGTATTAATGTACATGCATCACTTTTGCCTAAATTAAGAGGAGGAGCACCTATTCATAAAGCTATTATTGATGGATATAAGACTACTGGTATTACGATTATGTACATGGATGTTAAGATGGATGATGGAGATATTATTAGTCAGAAGGAGATTGAAATAACTGATAGTGATAATTTAGAAAGCCTACATGATAAATTAAGTGTTTTAGGTAAAGAATTATTACTTGAAACATTACCTAGTATAATTGAAGGTACTAATGAAAGAATAAAACAAAATGAAGCTGAAGTAACATTTGCTTATAATATAAAAAGAGAAGAAGAACATATTGATTTTAGTAAAACTTCAAGGGAAGTGTTTAATTTAATTAGAGGATTATCTCCAGTACCTGGTAGTAATGCTATTCTATTTGATAATGAAATGAAAATATATGAATCTATTATTAATGATAAAGAGTATTCTGGTACTCCAGGAGAGATAGTGGATATTACTAAACAAGGTATTATTGTTAAGACTGGTGATGGATCTATTATTATTACTAAGTTAAAACCATTTGGTAAAAAGATGATGGATGCTTCTAGTTATGTTAATGGAATAGGTAAGGATAAATTAATAGGTAAGGTGTTTGAATGAAACAGTTTATAGAATTAATCAAAGAATTACGAAAAACTCCACGAGGAAAAGGAATACTTTTCTTCGCTTTTTACTTTATTGTATTCTTAGTACTTATAATAGTTATTAAGTTAAATGGTAATAATGTGTATAAAGAAAAAGAATATGAAGTCGGAAAACCTTATTCTTTTGATACAACTTATGTAGAAAGTAATAATTATCATTTTGAATATACAATTACTAAAGATAGTAAGAAGTATCTTTATGTTGGAGATAAGTATAATGATACTGAATTATTTATGTTCGATAATAAAGAATATTATTATGATGGAGAAAAATACTATGTAGATAAAAAAGAAGTAGCTAATCCATATTTATATTCAGAATTAATAGAGATAGATAATATTAAAAAACTATTAGAACTAGCTACATATGACTCTAAAACTAGTTATGAGAGTGGGCTTACTAAATATAATTTCTTATTATCTAGTAATACAATTAATACTAATGTTTATAGTAAGGATACTGATATAGATGAAGTACCTAATAGTATAACTATTGGTACTAATAATTCTGGAATATTAAATGAAATAACTTATCATTTAGATAGTTATTGTAAGTATGATAAAGATTGTAAAGATAAACTAGAGGTTAATCTTTCATTTGATAAATTTGGAGAAATAGAAGAGATAGTTAATCCTCTTAATTAACTATCTTTTTTGTGATATAATGTAGTTACTTGGAAGTGATAAGATGACTAGTATTTATAATTTAACTAGAGAAGATTTAGAAAATTATTTTTTAAGTATTAATTCTAAGAAATTTCATGCTGATCAATTATTTGATTGGTTATATGTTAAAAGAATTAAAGATTTTGATGGGGCTACTAATATAAAAAAAGAAGTCTTAGAAGAGATTAAAAGTAATTATATTTTAAATAATATAAAGATAGTTAATGTTGAAAAAGATAAAGATGTTAATAAATATTTATTTGAGCTTAGTGATGGAGAGCATATTGAAGCAGTTTTAATGTTTCATGATTATGGTACTAGTATTTGTATCTCTAGTCAGGTTGGTTGTAATATGGGCTGTAAGTTCTGTGAATCTGGTCGTAGAAAAAAAGTTAGAAACTTAGAAGTATCAGAGATGGTCTTACAAATATTATTAATTGAAGAAGAACTAGGCAGTAGAATTAGTCATGTAGTAGTTATGGGTATTGGTGAACCTTTTGATAATTACGATAACTTAATTAAATTCTTTAGAATTATTAATGATCCTAAAGGTATTAGTATTGGAGCAAGACATATTACTGTTAGTACTTGTGGTATAGTTCCTAAGATATTAGAGTTTAGTGATTTAGATATGCAGATTAATTTAGCTATTAGCTTACATGCTCCTAATGATAAATTAAGAAATAAACTGATGCCAATTAATAAAGCTTATCCTTTAAAGGAATTAATGGAAGCTTTAAAAGTATATTGTGAAAAAACAAATAGAAGACTTACTTTTGAATATATTTTATTAAGAGATGTTAATGATAGTGAAGAATATGCTTTAGAATTAGCTAAATTAGTTAAAGGTCTTAATTGTTATATTAATCTTATTCCTTATAATGAAACAAATAATATTGAATTTAAAAGAACAAATACTATTCAAATTATGAGATTTTATGATATACTTAAGAAGAATAATATAGGAGTAACAATAAGACGGGAATTCGGTAGCAAGATAAGTGCTGCTTGTGGACAACTTAGAAGTAAGAAGGAGGAACTATGAAATCATTTTATCTTACTGATGCTGGTATGGTTAGAGACCATAACGAAGATAGTGTAATTATAGTTAAGAATGATGAGGGTAGTGTATTAATGGCAATTGCTGATGGAATGGGTGGCCATTCTGCTGGAGAAGTTGCTTCTTCAATCGCAATTAGCTATTTAGGTAAACATTTTAAAGAATCGTTTCGTAATATGAGTAAGGTTGATGCTGTTAATTGGATTAGAGATTCAGTTGATGAAATCAATACTTTGATATTTCAATATGAAAAAAATCATCCTGAAAGTAAAGGAATGGGTACGACTTTAGTTTCTGCAATATTAACTAAAGATTTTTTGCTGTTTGGTAATGTGGGTGATTCTAGTGGATTTGTTATGAAGGATGATAATCTTCATAAAGTTACCTATGATCATACTTTAGTTAATTTATTGGTTAGTGCGGGAGAATTAACTAAAGAAGAAGCTAGTGTACATCCTAAAAAGAATGTATTGATGAAGGCTTTAGGGACAACTGCGGAAGTTGATATTGATATTTTTGATTGTGATATGGATATTACAGAGATATTACTATCTAGTGATGGACTTACAGGTATGCTAGATAGAGAACATATTGAAAAGGTTTTACTAGGAGAAGGTACAGTAGAAGAAAAGGTACATCGTTTAATTAGTAAAGCAAATAATAGGGGTGGAACAGATAATATTTCGGTTGCTTACTTAGTTCGTACAGAAGAAGGTGAAGACGAGTGATAACAAAGGGGCAGAAAATTAATGATCGTTACGAAGTAATTAGATCAATTGGCGAAGGTGGTATGGCTAATGTTTATTTAGGATATGATACTATTCTAGACCGAAATGTAGCAATTAAAGTACTTCGTGGTGATTTATCTAATGATGAAAAATTTGTTAGACGTTTTCAAAGAGAAGCTTTATCTGCTTCATCACTTGCACATCCTAATATAGTTGAGATGTATGATGTTGGTGAAGACGATGGGGTTTACTACATTGTTATGGAGTATGTTGAAGGAAAGACTCTAAAACAATTATTAAAGAAGCGTGGAACACTTACTTTAAGTGAAGCAATAGATATTATGAGTCAATTAACTGATGGTATGGCTCATGCCCATGATTCATATATTATTCATAGAGATTTAAAACCTCAAAATATTATGATTAAAGATGATGGACAAATTAAAATTACTGATTTTGGTATTGCGATGGCTCTTAATTCTACTCAACTTACACAGACTAATAGTGTAATGGGTAGTGTTCATTACTTACCACCAGAACAAGCTAGTGGAAAAGGATGTACTATTAAAAGTGATATTTATTCAATGGGAATTATCTTTTATGAATTACTTAGTGGATCATTACCATTTAAAGGAGATAATGCTGTTGAGATAGCTCTTAAGCATATGAGAGAACCTCTACCAAGTTTGAGAGAAGAGAATAGTGCTATACCTCAAAGTATTGAAAATATTGTTAGACGAGCTACTGCTAAAAATCCTAAAAATAGGTATGATAGTGCTCGTAGTATGCATGAAGATTTATTAACAGCACTAGATGATGATCGTATGGATGAACCAGTTTATCAATATAAATATCCTGAAAATGATGTTGATAATAAGAAGATTAAAAAACTAGAAGAAACAGCCAAACTAGAAACAACAGGAGATTTAGAAGAAACAGCTGAACATGTAGCTGAAAAATTAGATGATGAAAGCATTGAAGAATTAGAAGATAAAAAACGTAAAAAACTAATTATTATTTTAGCTAGTATTTTTGGAACCAGTGCTTTATTATTAATTACACTTTTCTTTATAGTACCAGCTCTTTCTAATAAAAAAGCTGTTACTGTTCCAGATTGTACAAAACTAAAAGTTAGTCAATGCGAAGCAAAATTAAAGAAAGCGGGATTTGAGGTAAAAGATATAAAAACAGTATTCTCTGCTAAGATTAAGAAAAATAGAGTTGTTAAAACTAATCCAGCTAAAGGAAAGAGTATTAAAAAAGGTTCTAAAGTTACTATTTATAAATCAAAAGGTGAAGAAACAATTGCTTTAGAAGATTATAAAGGGCAAAATGCTATTGAAATTAAGACTAGATTAGAAGAAAAATATGGTCTAGTAGTTAATATTGAAAAGAAAGAGCCTGAGGATAAAACTAAAGAATATAATGATGATAATGAAATTATTGGTCAAAATCCAGTAAAAGGAACTAAAGTTAAAAAAGGTGATTCATTAACTTTATATACACCTAATATAGTTGATAAGTTCCCTGATATGGCTGGAGAAGGATGGAGTTTAAGCGATGCTCAAACTTTCTGTGACAAATATGAATTAGTTTTAGAAAAAGTAGAACAAGAAACTGAAGCTTATTCTCCAGGAACAATCATTAGTCAATCAAGAACTGCTGGAACAACAATTATTAAGGGTACTACATTACGTGTTACAGTGGCAGTTAAACCAAAGCCAAAGCCAACTACAGCACCTAAGCCAGCAGAAGATGATAAGGATGAAAACGGGGAGGAAGTACCTGCAACTGGTGAATAGGGGGATTTATGAAAGGACAAATTGTAAAAATTAGTAGTGATTTATATTTTGTAAGTTATGAAAACGAAATTTATCCTTGTAAATGTCGTGGTATATTTAGAAAAGAACATATTACTCCTGTAGTGGGGGACTATGTTCTTTTCAGTAAAGATAAAAAGTTAATAGAAAAGATTATGGAAAGAAAGAATGTCTTTCAAAGACCTAAAGTAAGTAATATAGATCAAGCTTTTCTAATTACTAGTTTAAAAGATCCAGACTTTTCACTTAACTTATTGGATAAGTTTATTGTTTTAATGGAAATAAATCATGTTAAACCAATTATTTGTATTACTAAGAGAGACTTAATTGATGAGGATAGTTTAAATAATTATGATGAAATTTTAAATTATTATAAACAAATTGGTTATGAGGTAGTATTTAATACTGAATTAGATAAATTGAAGGAAATGCTTAGTGATAAGACAAGTGTTTTTACAGGCCAAACAGGAGCTGGTAAAAGTACTTTGTTAAACAGATTAAATCCTGATTGGAACTTAGAGACAGGAGAGATTTCTCAGGCTTTAGGTAGAGGAAAACATACTACTAGAGTAGTTGAATTGTTTGAATTTATGGGTGGTAAAGTAATGGATACTCCAGGTTTTTCTTCACTAGAGTTTAAAAATTATTCTAAAGAAGAAATAAAAAGAGCTTTTATTGAATTTAAGAATTATCCATGCCCTTTTAAGGATTGTACCCATACAAATGAGAAAGAATGTGTCGTGAAGAAAGAAGTTTTAGCGAATAATATATTAGAGAGTAGATATCTAAATTACTTGAGTTTTATAGGAGTTGATAAGAATGAAAGTTAGTGCATCTTTTTTAAGCAGTAAGAATATTCCTGAAGATTTAACTAAATTAAATAATACTGATGTGGATTATATTCATGTCGATATTATGGATGGTAAATTTGTTGAAAATAAAACGATGCCTTTTAGAGAAATGCGTCATATTTATGAGTATACTTCTAAGCGACTAGATGTTCATTTAATGGTGGAGGATCCTTCTAAATATATCCCCTTGTATGCGGAACTTAATACTGAATATATTACTATTCATGTTGAAATTGAAGAAGATATTTTAAAGAATTTAGAACTTATTAAGAGTTATTCTATTAAGTGTGGTTTAGCAATTAGTCCTGATACTAAAGTTAATGAACTTATTCCATACTTGCCATACTTGGATTATATTTTAGTAATGAGTGTTTACCCAGGTAAAGGTGGACAAAAATTTATTCAAAATACTGAGAATAAGCTTAAGGAAGTTAAAACCTTACTTAATTCGTATAATATAAAGGCTGTAATTAGTGTAGATGGTGGTGTTGATAATGCTACTAAAGATAAGTGCCAGCTAGCTGATATTCTCGTTTCGGGAAGTTATATAATTAAAAGTGATAATTTTCAAGAAAAAATATCTAGTTTAAGATAAATAAATGTGATATACTTTATTAAGAATAGGAGTTGATTGTGTGGACAATAATAGTGAATTAAATAATAATGTTAATAATGAATCAGTTACTCAAGAATTACCAACAGTAGTTGATCCTACAAATGTTACTAGTACTCCAAGTCCAGCACTTGAACCAACAGTTCCTACTACAGAACCTGTTGAGATAGTAGAAAACAATGGACCAGTAATTGAAGATAGAACAGTTAATCCGGGTGTTATAGGAAATATTTCTGGTGTAAAAGAAGACAACAATGCTGTTGTTAATGAAAATTTAAAAAAGGTAGAAGTTAATTATACTCCACCAAGTAAGGGAAAAACAGTTTCCTTAATACTATTTTTTGTTTTCTTAATTGCTTTTGTTATTTTTTTACCAGAGATAACTACTATGGTTAATAAGTTAAAATCAGGAGAACAAGAGAATGAAAATGTAAAAATAACTACAGGTAGATTAGTTTGTACTAATAATACTAATACTACTAATTTAGATAAAGATTATAAGTTAACATTTGGCTTTACTGATAATAAGTTAAATCAATTAGATTATCTTTCTACTACTAAAGGTGATCCTACTTTAGATGCAGAAACTTTAGATGAGATGGCTGAACGTTGTAAGTTATTAAAACAGTTTACTGCTAGTATAGAAGGTGTAAATGTTACTTGTGATTATTCAGAAGGAAAACTAGTAGAAAAGCAGACTTTTGTTTATGCGGAATTAGATGAGGAAAAATTAACTTCAGCATACTCAGAAGCTGGTGGAACTAATCCACAATATACAAATGGTCAAGATATGGATACTATTGAGAAAAACATGAATGCTTCTGGCTATTCTTGTGAAAGACAACAATAGGATTGTAAACTCCTCAAAGAAATGATAAAATATATCATATGAGGAGTTTTATTATGAAACGATTTTATATTGTAATGAATGCTCTTTTAGTAGTAGCTATTGTGGCTTCCCTGGTATTAAATCCAACAAGACAGAATATTACAACAAAACAACCTACTAGGAGTATTACGAGCGATAAATTAAGACAAATATCTTTTAAAAAGGTAGAAGTAAAAGAAGAGAATAAAGAACCTGAAGAAAAGGAAGAAGAAACGCCTATCACAGAGTCTGTTTCTAAAGTAGAAGAAGATGTATCTAAAAATATTGTAACTGCTTCTGTTGTTACAGATGTTTTAGAGACACAAGTTGGTACAATGTCAGCATATGGACCAGATTGTGTTGGCTGTAGTGGTCATTTGGCTACTGGCTTTGATGCTTCAAAAAGCATAGTTTATCAGGATGGAACTTATGGTGTAGTTCGAATAGTAGCTGGTGATAAAAAGTATCCATATGGGACTATAGTCAGAATTAAAGGAGCAGGAAATGACTTTAATGCTATTGTTCTAGATCGTGGTGGAAATATTGGGATTGGCAGACGCTTTATGTTTGATTTGTTATGTACTAGTGAATCTGAAGCTTCAGCTTATGGTACACATTATAATGTTACTTTCGAAATATTAAGATATGGATATTAATTTTTATGATAAAAGGAATACAAAATTGTATCCTTTTTATTATTTTGATATAATATTAAATGCAGGATGGTGAAATTATGAATGAAATGATTATTAAAGATATAGTAGATGAATTAGGAGTTAGTGAAAAACAAGTAAATGCTGTTTTAACATTACTTAGTGAAGATAATACTATTCCTTTTATTGCTAGATATAGAAAAGAAGCAACTGGTGGTTTAGATGAAGAATCTATTAAAAAAATAGGTGATGTCTATGCCTATCAAGAGAGTTTATTAAAGAGAAAAGAAGATGTTATTAGATTGATTGATGAGAAAGGTCTTTTAACTGATGAATTAAAAGAAGTTATTTTGAAGTGTAATAAGCTAGTAGAAGTAGAGGATTTATATAGACCATATAAAGAAAAGAAAAAGACTAAAGCAACAGAGGCTATTAAGGCAGGATTAGAACCATTAGCTAAAATGATGATGTCTTTTCCAACTACTGGTAGTATAGAAGATATGGCTAAAAAATTTCTTAATGAGACAGTTAAAAGTGTTGATGATGCAATTACAGGAGCTAAATACATTATAGCTGAATGGATAAGTGATAATGCTTCATATAGAAA
>ERZ842401.6318-NODE-6318-length-12686-cov-22.301560_pt1 | contig 12686 bp, 8 predicted proteins | sample MGYA00521270_ERZ842401 | MGnify/ENA primary metagenome ERZ842401 (study PRJEB31892, sample SAMEA3878208) | bioreactor metagenome | biome: Moose rumen | place: Sweden | collected 2011-10 | study: EMG produced TPA metagenomics assembly of the PRJEB12797 data set... | reverse complement strand
CTCCGAAATCGTGGAGCAGAGCGTAGCATACGCCTACTACCTGACCGCCGCACAGGAGTGGATCACCTACTATTCGCCCAAGACCTTCACCGTGCCTGCTGGACTGAAAGCCTACACCGTGAAGAGCGTCACCGCCCCTGCCAGCGGCGAGAGCGGAACCGTAGAGGTCGAAGAACAGACGGTCATTGCCAAGAACACCCCGATGCTGATTTTCAACGAGAATGCCGGCACTACCGACGAGTATCGCGTCTATACGATCGCTGACCAGACCATCACCGGTACTGCCAGTGAGTTCAAGGGCGTTGACGTTGCTACCGAACTGCCCAACGACGGAACGTTGCGCTACGTGCTCGTCGAAGGTGTGTTCCTGCGCGCAATGGGCGACACGCTGCTGCCGGCCTATCGCTGCTATCTGGAATTAAGTGCAGCATACGCAGCTGCCAGCCGCTTCACCATCGTCTTCGACGGCGACACCACCGGTATAAATGAAGAGTTAAGAGTGGAGAGTGAAGAATTTGCTACCGCACAGTGGTACGACCTGCAGGGCCGCCGCGTGATGCAGCCTCAAAAGGGCATCTACGTCATAGGTGGTAAAAAGGTTGTCATTAAGTAAGTTCATTCAAGTTTCTCTATGTTTGCAGCGGGATTGCGCGGCTAGCGTCACGCAATTCCGCTGCCAACGTAGAGATGCTTTTCCCATTTACTGCGTTTTTTTTTACATAGTGTTTGGCACTTTCGGCAAAAGTTCGTATCTTTGCCGACAGATTGTAAAAGCACAGCAGTTATGATAGTAGCAAACCCTATTTACGACATCGTTTTCAAGTATCTGATGGAGGACGAGCGCGTGGCCCGCACCATTCTCTCTGCCCTTCTGAAAGAGAACATTGTCGATGTGAAGATGCGCCCCCATGAGTACGACAACATCGACCTGGACCGTCTGAGCATCTTCCGCATAGACTTCGGAGCCACCGTGCGCGACGAGCAGGGCGAAGACCATCTCATCCTGGTGGAACTGCAGAAGACGTGGGTGCCCACGGAGACGCTCCGCTTCCGCCAGTATCTGGGCAAGCAGTATGCCGATGCCACTAACACCTACTCGCCGGACGGTGACGACGTGCCGCCACGCCGTAAGCGCGTCTATGGCATCCCGATGGTGACCATCTACCTGCTGGGGCACTGCCTTGGCGACATCGAAGAGCCTGTCATCTATGTCCGCCGTCAGACGCTGGACTACTATGACCGCCCGGTGACAAAGGGCCTGCCCAATCCCTTTGTCGATAGTCTGACGCACGACTGCATCATCGTGCAGATTCCGCGTCTGCGCCCTGTCAGCCGCCAGCGCAAGGCCAGCAACCGTCTCGATCAGGTGCTGAGCATCTTCGACCAGTCGAAAGCCGACCCGTCGGTGAAATCGCAGCAGACGCTTACCATCGACGAGGAGATTTACGACGACGATGCTGAGATGCAGCGCATCGTGACGCGCCTTGTGGCTGCCGCCGCCGACTCGAAGATGCGCCATAACATGAACGTGGAAGACGAATACTTCTCGCTCATCGAGGAACAGGACACCGAGCTGATGAACCAGCGAAAACTATTGGCTGAGCAGGGTGCCCAGCTCAAGGAGCAGGGTGCCCAGCTCAAGGAGCGTGACGCTCAGCTCTCCACTTCTATTCGTTTGCTCCACCAGTCGGGCATGTCCATCGAGGACATAGCCAAGTCCCTCAACCTGAGTGTGGAGCGGATAGGGCAGCTGCTATAGTTCGATTCCAACGGGGTTTACCCAACTCTCATTTATTCTGCCCCCCACTAAGAAGATGCGCCGCGATTCTTTCGTGGCGCATCTTCTTGCTGTCATCCGCTTTTTTTCTCCATGTTACAAATGAATAGCCTTGTGTTACATCTGAATATGCACGTTTGCGTAAATCACCGTACCTTTGCAACCGCAATTAGATAAAAAAACTGACTATTATTTATATTATTTACATAAAAACAAAAAAACAATGAAACGAAGAATTTTACTATTCATGATGACCGCCCTGCTCTCAGTGGGAGCGTGGGCAAAGAATGTTTGGACAGGAAGTGCTACTCCAGAGTCTAGTAACGGTATTGTGCAGGGAGTAGAAATCCCGTCTACTATAAGTTTGCAGGTCGGTGACTTGATTGTGGTTACTGCGACAACTCCAAATCAATATTGGAACCAAATAAAAGTCTGCAAGACGAATAACAACTACTGGGCAGGAGATGTATTGACAACAATTTCAAATTACGATTTCGAATCGAATGGCAGTAAACTCTGCATTCCCGTAAGTGAGGCTATTGTTAGTGCATTGAATAGTGAAACAACACCTCAATACACGCTCTATTTTGACGGGTATGGCTACACAATGACTTCCGTTGATATTGTGTATGGTAAAGATAATTTATATACAAACGTTAATGGATATGAACAGGGTTATTGGGGTGGATATCATCTAACTTCAGAACTATTTACGCTTGCTAATGCTGGCGATGTATTGACATTAGATATTAGCCATGTTGGCGGGGACCCAAGTGGAGAAAATATTACGATTTGCAATAAAGAACCTAATTCCGGTTCTGAAGGATATACTGAGTTCGCAACTTTAAAAGCATACAGTGTAACGACTGTATATCTCTCGTTGACTAACGAAATCCTAACAGCAGCCAAGTCCGAAGGGCTATATATAGGTGGTGGAAATTATAAATATACATCTGTAGATCTGTACTATGGTACTATAAAAAATGTCAATATTGCCAGTATGACCAACGGTACCGTAACCACAACAAAAACTAGAGCCACGACTGGCGCAACCGTCACGCTGACCGTCACTCCCGACGGAAACTATGAGTTAGGTACGCTGACCGTAACCGACGAGAATAACGCAAGCGTAGCTGTAACGCCCAATGGCGACGGCACCTATTCCTTTACCATGCCTGCAACGGCAGTGACGGTGAACGCCACCTTTAACCACGTCTCAGCGGTAACACTCGACACGGAAAACATAAAACTTACTGACAGTAAGCGTAGTAATGAAAACGATGGTACAGTAAGCCTCTGGATTCATGAAACCGAGGAGAATGGATGGGATTTAACTATCGGCAGACCGGTTTCATCAAGCGAATTCTCTGGTGTGAAGGTGGAATACACACAAGCATATAATGTCGAAATGGTTATAACCTACGTTGATGGCACTACCGATACTAAATCATTTACAGCTTCAGGTTCTAATAATTCTGACGTAGTCAATTTCGCTTCAGGTAAAATTGTGACATCCATCAAGTTCCGCAAACCTACTTCAACCGCAACAGGTATGATTCAGTTCAAGAGTAGAACCGCCGTTTCACTGCAAATCAAAGACGACGCTACCTACACAACACCGACCACCAGCATGAAGCTGACCTACGAGACGCTGGAGGATACTGGAAAGGATGGCGAGACTGCAACAGTGACCTACGACACAGAAAACAAGACATTCACCATCACAGAAGGTAATGCCCATTGGGCTTTCTGGGACTTCACCCTGCCTATTCCCACCACATTGTATAATGGTATCTATTTCAATCTGACACAAGCCCCTGCAGGCAGTGCCATTGAAATAGTCTATGCTGACGGAACGGTGCAGCAGGAAAGTATTGAGAATGAAGTTACGTCAGAAACAAACTTCAATGTCGATTTCAACAAGTCTGGTAACGTCACACGCATCAGGTTCGCAGGTGCAGGAACCTACAAGATGGGAACTTGCACGGCTAAACCCGCGAAATACCTGGTCACGGTATCTGCAGCCCAGTATGCCACCTTCGGTGACCTCGGCAGTCCTGATGTCATCAACTATGCAGCATCTGGTCTTAAAGCCTATATCGCCTATGTAAATGGTGACAAGGTGAAACTGGAAGAAGTCAGCAAGGCTACAGCCAATACTGCTGTCATCCTCTATGCCGATGTCAATGAGGCTACCTCATATACGATAAATACAACCGATGACAGTGCCGACACCCCTTCACATACCAATGAGTTGAAGATCAGCGATGGCACGGTGACGGGCGACGGCAGCACCATCTACGTGCTGGCAAACGGTAGTAACAACGTAGGCTTCTACCGTGTGAAGAGTGGCTCTCCTATTACCGCTGGCAAGGCTTATCTGGAAGTCTCCTCAGGAACTGCTCCGCAGTTCATCGGATTCGGTGGTGACACTACTGGTATAAATGAAGAGTTAAGAGTGAAGAGTGAGGAATTTGCTACCGCCCAGTATTACGACCTGCAGGGCCGCCACGTGGCTCAGCCCACCAAGGGTCTGTACATTGTGAATGGCAAGAAAGTAATCATCAAATAAAAACATAGGAGGACAACAAAAATGAAAAAGACATATATTCAACCGACTATTGACGTGGTAGTAGTAGGAGTGCAACTGCCTCTGGCTACATCATCATTTGAACTAAATAGTGAACCAGTTGATGGAAGTGCCTCAATGTCATCAAGCTTTAGTGGCGGTGACGATGGTGAAGACTGGTAACGAAGAGTAGTTGATGTTAGGCTGTGTCAGGAAGTGCTATGCATCTTGACACAGCCTTTTTCTTTACGAACGGCCTACTTGCAGGGATAGACATTTTGCAGCAACAGCTAACTCCTAACCCAGATGCTGATAACCTCAATGTATAAAGGGGTTTCGGAAGGTTAGGAGTTTGTTGAACAGGTAACCAACTTCTAACCAACTCCTAACCATGTCCCATAAAGACGCTTGCCTCAGTAAGAACCTTAGAAAAATTCTAATGGGGTTAGGACTTTGGTTAGGAGTTGGTGAGCAGTTGGTGAGGAGTCTGGAGCACTCCTAACATCTCCGAAACACCAGTTAGCAAAGGGCATCCGATACAATCGGGTTAGGAGTAACCTCTTTGGGCACGATAATACTGCTCGCCCTCGATGATATTACGGTTCTCTGTCGATGAAACGTAAGATCATTGTAGGGTTCGTTCTAAAAAAAGTTTGGCCGGTTTACAAATGAATAGCCTCGCGTTACAGATGAATAGCCTTATATGCTGGATTTATGCTACCTTTGCGCTCAGATTACATCAATAATTAAAAATAAACGAGATTATGAAACGTATTCTGAACCTTTTAGTGCTATTGATGGTCATGACATCAAGCACCTTCGCGGCAGGCAACGTCAGCCTGTCGGTCAGTGACATGCAATTCGACTGGGGCGGCTGGGGCGGCTCGGCCGATGCCACGGAGAACAGCATCACCGTCAGCAACTATACCAACAACTACTGGACGGTGGATAATCTCAGTACCGACGAGTACACCAGTCTGGAGATGGCCTTTGCACAGCCTGCCAACTTTTATCGCGTCTATGTCAGGGCCTACTACAGCGACGATAGCAAGACGGAAACCGAAATGACGTACGGTGCCACGAGTCTCAGTCTGAACTTCACCCCGGGCAAAACGCTTGTCAAGATAGAGTTTAATGTAAACGACTGGGACAGCCAGAATCCTGACGGTACGACGTTTAAGTTCTATTTCACAAGCATCACCATCATCGGCAGCGGAGGTTCTGGCGAGCCGACCACCTACGAGGATGTCGCCCTGTCGGTCGCAGACATGCAGCTGCCTTGGGACGGCACGAAGGATGCCGACGAGCAGAGTTGCACCTTTGGCGGCATCTGGAGCGAAAACTACTGGACCGTCGCTAACCTCAATACGAATATCTATACCCGCATAGATATGACCTTTGCACAGCCCGTGAATTATTATAAGGTACGCGTGAAGGCCGTCTATAGCGACAACAGCGAGACCGACACCGAAGTAACCTACGGTGCCGAGAGCCACAGCGTAAAGCTCGATGCCGACAAACGGCTCGTGAAGCTCACCATGAAGCAGTTCGACCAGAAGAACCTCAATGGAGGCGCAACGGTGAAGCTCTACTTCGACGATATCATCATCCGCACGGCAGAGTCGGCAGCCGCTGTCACGCCCAAGACGTGGACATCGTCGTTCAAGTTGGGCACCGACAGGGCCAACCCTCTGCTGGACTTCCACTACATTGCCGACCCCACGGCCATTGAGTATGAAGGCCGCCTCTACGTCTATGGCACCAACGACCACCAGCAGTACGAGGCCGGCACAGCATCGAATACCTACGAGGCCATCAACTCGCTCGTCGTCATTTCTACCGACGACATGGTGAACTGGACCTACCACGGACTGATTGACGTGAAGAGCGTAGCCCCCTGGATTATGGCATCGTGGGCTCCCACCATCATCAAGAAGGAGCAGACCGACGGCACGACCCTCTTCTCGCTCTACTTCTCTAACAGCGGTACTGGTTCTGGTGTTATTCAGGCTACGTCGCCCTTAGGTCCGTGGACATCACCGCTCACGCAGAACCTGACCGGCGGCTTCGACCCGGGTGCCGTTGTCGATGACAATGGCGACGGCTGGCTGGCCTACGGCACAGGCGAGTCGTACATCGTGAAACTGGGCGACGACCTCCATTCCATTGCCGCAGGTCCCGTCAAGCTGAACGCCCCCTTCTATTTCGAGGCCAACGAACTGAACTATATCGGCGGCAAGTATGTGCATACCTATAACAACGACTGGAGCAGCCACGAGCCTTGGACATGGGGCGGCGAGAAGCCCACTGGCTGCAGCATGAACTACTTCACCACCACCACTCCGCTCGATGCCGACTCATGGGTCTATGGCGCCAACTATTTCAAGAACACTGGCGAGAACGGCATGAACTACGGCAACAACCACACCCACCTGCACAAGTATCAGGGCAAGTGGTACCTGTTCTACCAGTCTAACGACCTGGAGCCGTCGCTTGGCACCAACGGTGGTTTCCGCAGCCTCTTTGTCGATGAGATTGAGGTCGATGAGGAGAACGTCATCATCAGCGAGTGTACCCCGACCTTCACGGGTGTAAGCGCCATCAAGACCCTCGACCCCTACACTGAGCAGTATGCCGCCACCTGCGCCGCCACCTACGGCATCGTCTTCGAGCAGGCAGAGGGCAACGGCCATACCGTAGCCAAGGTTGGCTCACCGAACATGACTGCCGACGTGCCCACAGAGGGCATCATCGAGGTGCGCAACGTAGCGTTCGCCGAGGGCATCAAGGCCCTGAAGTGCCGGGTGAAGGGTACGGGCAGCGTGACCCTGCGCATCGACGACACCGACATCGCCACCATCAGCAGCACGGGCAGCAACTGGCAGATTCTTCATTCTTCACTCTTCACTCTTAACTCTGGAACGAAGACCATCCAGTTCGTGCTGAAGGGTAGCGTGCAGTTCGACACCTGGCAGATTCTGACCTCTCCCACCGTCAGCATCAATGCTACCGCCGGCTATGCCACCTTCGGCTATGCCGATGCCGCCCTCGACCTGACAGGCGTGGATGCCTACACCGTCACCGTGAACGGCGACAAGGCGCAGCTGAACAGCATCGAGGGCAAGAAGATTCCCGCCAATACGGGCATCATCGTGAAAGGCTCGGGCGACGTGACCATTCCCCTGACCTTCGAGAGCACCGACGAGGTGGGTGACAACGCATTGTTAGTGAGCGACGGCACGGTAGAGGGCGACCTAAGCACCATCTATGTGCTGGCCAATGGCGAATACGGCGTAGGTTTCTATCTGCTGAAGAAAGATAACTATGTGCCCGCAGGCAAGGCTTACCTGAAAGTTCAGGAAAGTGGTGAAGCTCCGCAGTTCATCGGATTCGGTGGTGACACTACTGGTATAAATGAAGAATTAAGAGAGAAGAGTAAAGATTTTGCTACCGCACAGTATTACGACCTGCAGGGTCGCCGCGTAGCCCAGCCTACAAAAGGTGTATATATCGTTAATGGCAAGAAAGTCTATAACAAATAGAAAAACAAGAAAGGAAACGAGATATGAAGAAGTCATATATTCAACCTGCAATGGAAACAGAATGGTTAGGAACACAGCTGACGTTGCTGTCGGGTTCCTTCGGTGTTCACTCTGGTAAATCAAATGCTGTAGGGCAAGACCAAGTGTTGTCACCCAGACTTAACGACATGGATGACGACGAAGACGAAGATGAAGAAGAATATTAAGACAATATGTTTTTATCATAGTTTTGTTATTAGTTAGTTTAAAGTTAATTACTTTATTTTTAGAACGTTAGTACTGATAAGGGCATTTGCGTGATGTAAATGCCCTTATCCTCCCTCTAAAAAGATATTTGTTAACAATTACTTAAAACCAAGATGATGAAACAAAGCACTCTATTATTTAGATTTCTGTTTTTTTTAATTTCGTCATGCTCGCTGACGGCAGGGGCTCAGACCGCCCACTGGATAACGGCGGACGACTCGCTACGGAACCAACCGAACACGTGGATGGAGTTTCGCAAGGACTTCACGCTGAAGAAAACGCCCCGGAAGGCGGAGGCACGGATTGCCGCCGACTCAAAGTACTGGCTGTGGGTGAACGGGACGCTGGCCGTGTTCGAAGGCGGTCTGAAGCGCGGGCCGAACCGTACGGACACCTATTACGACGTGGTAGATCTGGCACCCTATCTGCGGAAAGGACGAAACGAGGTGCGCCTGCTGCTGTGCTACTTCGGCAAGGCGGGTTTTTCTCATGTCAGTAGCGGACAGGCGGGCGTCATCGTCGATGCACCGGCCATCGGACTGGTGACCGATGCCTCGTGGCAGAGCCAAAGGTTGCAAGCCTATCAGACCTGTGGCGAGCCATACACAAACTTCCGGTTGGCGGAGTCGAATATACGGTATGGAGCCCACCCCCGGCCCCTCCCCAAGGGAGGGGAGCTGAAGCCGTCGCTGGAAATAGGTACGTGGGGTGAGGGCGTCTGGGGCAAGTTGGTGGAACGGCCTATCCCCCTGTGGCGCGACTACGGCATGAAGATCACCTCCAACTATGTTACTACTGAGGACGAGCAAGGAAACAGGGTGCTCAGCGTCCGTCTGCCCTACAACATGCAGATGACACCCTGGATTGACGTGACCGACGAGACTGGCGGCACCTGCATCCGTCTGGAGACCGACCACGCTTGGGGCGGCAGTGCCGAGTGCGTCAGGGCTGAGTACGTCACCCGACGGGGACGGCAGCAGTATGAGTCATTAGGCTGGATGAACGGCGACGTGCTGCGCATCATCTATCCCAAGTCGGCACGGCTGACCGTTCACGGTATTGGCTATCGTGAGACGGGCTACGACTGCGACTTCGAAGGGACATTCACCTGCAACGACAGCACCATCAACCGCTTCTGGCAGAAGGCCATGCGCACGCTCTATGTGAACATGCGCGACAACTACTTCGACTGTCCCGACCGCGAGCGGGCACAGTGGTGGGGCGATGTCACCATCCTGATGGGACAGAGTTTCTACCAGCTCTCACCACGTGCCAACCTGCTGGTGCGCAAAGCTATACGTGAACTGGTGGATTGGCAGAAAGAGGACGGTACGCTGTTCTCACCCATTCCCGCCGAAAACTGGGACAAGGAGCTGCCGGCGCAGTCGCTGACCGCCATCAGCACCTACGGTTTCTGGTACTACTATATGCACACGGGCGACAAGGAAACGATGGCTTACGCCTATCCTGCCATGCGCCGCTATCTGGCTCTGTGGACACTCGACGACGACGGGCTGACCTGCGAACGGCAGGGCGGCTGGCCTTGGGGCGACTGGGGAACGGACGTGGATATGCGCCTAATGCTGGCTGCATGGCACTACCTGGCCCTGCAGTCGGCCATCAACGTGGCCGGGCTGACGGGACACGATGCCGACATCGCCGGCTACGAGCGGCAGATGCAGTCTATCCGTGCTGCCTTCAACCGCTGCTGGAACGGATATGCCTACCGTCACCCGTCGTATCACGGAGCCACCGACGACCGAGTGCAGGCAATGGCCGTGGTGAGCGGGCTGGCAGACAGCACGAAGTACGACCGCATCTTCGAGGTCATCAAGACACAGGAGTATGCCAGTCCGTATATGGAGAAATACGTCTATGAGGCCCTGATGCAGATGGGTCATGCCGACTATGCCTTAGAGCGCTTCAAGCGGCGCTTCGGCCCGATGATTACCGACCCGCAGCACACCACGCTCTACGAGGGCTGGCAGGAGGGCGGCTACGGCGGCGGCTCCACCAACCACGCCTGGAGCGGCGGCATGCTGACCGACATCTGCGAACAGATTCTCGGCATCCGCCCCACCGCGCCCGGCTGGAAGGAGGCTGTCATCCGGCCTACAGCCAGCCCCATCACCGAGGCTGCCATCACTATCCCCACGGTGAACGGCACCCTGTCTTACAGCTTCAAGGACGACGGCCCCGTCTATCGCGCCACCGTCAACGTGCCCAAGGGCATGACAGTCCGCTTCTGCACCCCCGACGGAGAGCAGTTGTTACAGAAAGGAACGCACGACGTGTCGTTTGATTACAAATGAACAGCCTTGGGTAATGGATAGAGAGGCTGCCTTGGGTTGGAAACATACACTTTCGCCCGCCTTTTTGTACTTTTAACGACGTAAAGTGCAATAATTCAAAATAAAATCGTACCTTTGCAGGCGAAACGTTTCCATCTGTTGAATTATGACAACTATCGAACTCAGAACATCCATCGCGGCAGACCTTGACCAGATGAGCGTCGAGATGCTGGAGAGTGTGTCGCGCTATGTCAGCCGTCTGCGCCATCGTTCTCGAAGCCTCAAGCCGCAGGCCGCTGCCAGTCGCCAACGCCGACGCGAGGCAGCCATGCTGTTCGTGCAGAACCTTTCCGCCAAAGGGGGTCATCCCGTACCTGCCGACGAACGGGGCATTGACGTCCTCATCACTGAGAAGTACGACAAGTGATGCGAGCCTACGTTGACACAAATATTCTGGTGGACTTGGTGCTTGCACGCCAAGAGTTCCTGCCCGATGCCCAACGTGTATTCGCTTTGGGCTATGCCGACGAAGTTGAACTGATGGTATCGGCTCTGTCTTTTGTTAACACCATCTACCTGGGTAAAAAGTATAAGTTCCCATCGGAAGAGGTACTTTCCAAACTCCGAATGATAGCCGACTTCGTTGATGTTGTCGATTTGCGAGGACAGAATGTCATTGACATGCTTGACTGCGGATGGAAGGACTATGAGGATGCCACCCAGCACCGTTCTGCCGTTGAGGAACAGGCCGATTGCATAGTAACCCGAAACAAAAAAGACTATAAGGCCAGCACCATTGATGTAGTGACACCGGCAGAGTTCTTCAGTATCATAGACTCAAGGTAACCTTCCTCCACGAACCATGTCCCCGCTCCACCCAGCGAGGGTGGCATGGAACTATAATATAAAATGTGGAGAAACAAAGAGCGGAAACCGTTTGCCGAGGATTTCGGCGCGGATTCCCGCTTTTAAATTCTCATTTTATAAATCTAAACTTATCTGACAGTTACGGTTGTATTTGCTGCTACCGTGGCTTGTACCTCATATCCGGCAGGCATTACTGCTTTTGTTCCTGGAATAAAAATACAAGGCCACACAAAACATGCGGTAACGATAGCCAATGGAGTTTTATTCTTACCGTACACCCTCACATCTGTATTTGAGAAGAAAACCGGCTCCCCGTCAGGCAAGTTCATGCTGTTAATATTGATTATCAAACGCCCTTTGGTTCCTGCAACCGTACTCTTTCTTGCTTCTGCAACCTTTCCTTTTACAAGAGTGCCACGTGGGATAGCACATACGCCATCAATATTCACATCTTGCACTACCTGAAAATCCACCGTCTGTCCTTCTGTGACATCTGCAGCTTTAACTTGATTGACCGCCTGAAGTGGAACAATCGTTCCTGCTTTAATAGTTACTCGCTTTTGAGCAAAAGCACTGAAGGACATTACTCCCATTGCGAGTAAAAGTATTATTCTCTTCATTTCATTCCGCTTAACCGTGCTGCGTAGGGCTGAGTTATTAATAAAACCAACGAAAAATGCGCAGACATTATCTACGCATCACCGAGGTTTACCACAACCTACATCCATCGCAGAAACGTCTGCGCATAAAGCGCATACGCTCCATTCATGGATGTCATTGGCTCATTTTATCTGCGAGGTGGTAATTCGGTGATGTTTGAGCCTATCATGTCTTGTGTCCCTTACGAAACACCGTGCAAAGGTATTAAAAATTTAGCAGACAGCGACAACTGAGGGCAGAAAAGTTTCTGTTTGAGGTGAAAATTGTGGATAAAGAGCGTAGGAAAATCGTCTCTTCATAAAAAACGCTGCCCGAATGTCATAGAAATGATGTTCGGGCAGCGCCCTTATGTCTGCCTGTTACAAATGAATAGTCTCGCGTTACAAATGAATATGCCTGAAAACAGACTAAATCCTAACTTTGCAGCAGATTTTATTTCTAATTTAAAACAAATTGATATGAGACTAAAAAACAGACAGTCGAAATGGAGGGTGATGCTGACCACATTATTGGTGTCGGTCGGCATACTGACAGCCTCGGCACAGACCAAGACGCTGACGGGCTCCGTGACCGATGCTTCCGACGGCGAACCGCTGATTGGTGCAACGGTGATGGTGAAGGAAACCAAAGCCGGCACGGTGACAGACTTGGATGGGCACTATTCGGTGAAGGTGGAAAGCGGTCAGACGCTCATGGTGTCGTACATCGGCTACATAACGAAGAGCGTCAAGTAC
>ERZ842401.6317-NODE-6317-length-12689-cov-3.133212_pt1 | contig 12689 bp, 6 predicted proteins | sample MGYA00521270_ERZ842401 | MGnify/ENA primary metagenome ERZ842401 (study PRJEB31892, sample SAMEA3878208) | bioreactor metagenome | biome: Moose rumen | place: Sweden | collected 2011-10 | study: EMG produced TPA metagenomics assembly of the PRJEB12797 data set... | reverse complement strand
TATAGTGGTTTTGTTTGCAAATATACAATATATTCTCATAATAGACAAAATATTTGTTAAAAAAATGTCTATTTTGAATATATAAATGGTATTATCTTCAATTTTCGTGTCGCGGTTGATGCCGTTGAAACCGCTGCCAGCAATGATTATTTCGGTGTTGTATTGGCGCAGATTTAAGTTTTTCCAACGCATATACAACGCCAAAGCACGGCGGTAACTCAGTTCGTACATGTCCTTGTTGTCAGGATTGAAACTGTGGTTGCGCAATTCTTCCCAAGGTATTGCCGCAGTGCCTTCTATCACAAGTTGGAAGTTGAGGTCGGGATTCTTATCGTGCAATGTTTTTATAAGCATTTGCAACGATTTTCCAACTTTGTCAACCGTCGGCAACAGATCTTCTATGATTTTGTCATCGTTAGAATAAAAAATGTCGATGCCGACAAAATCTTTTGCATAAAACATTTTTTTCTTTTCGTCATAATCCAATGCAGACGAATTACTGAGTTCTTCAAATTGGACTCCAAGTTGAGTTATTTGTTTCAGTTGTTCCACAGTAGCTTCCGCCTCACCTAATGCTTCTGCAAGTTTTTTGTAGGAATTATGTAACACCACAATCACCAACACGAACAGCACCAGCATGATGAAGAACAGGCTCGTCATCAGGTCGGAATAACTTGTCCAGAAGTACGATTCCTTAGTTTTCTTTTTCATTTTTGTGTATGAAGTCTGAAATAAACACTATAAGTCCAGTCAAAGTAAACAAGAATGCTCCTAATCCACACAGTATTGTTGTACCATCTTCACGTGCATTAAGGGCTAAAATGCCACATAATACACCTACTGTCAACCAAACAATGGTAGGCGTGTAATCTTTCTTTTTAGGAGGATTAGGACCAATTGGATGCGAAATTTCAAAATCCAACCCTTGAATTTCGCTCAAAATGTTTGTTTCTACATTTTGAATTTTCTTCTCCAAATTTTGAACTTTATCATTCAAAGTCTTCATTTTCAGTGGCATACTCGAAAAATCTGAATTCTTGACAATATCCTCTTGTTTGGCAGCGAGTTTACGGAGTTCGGCGTTTTGGTTTTCAAACTTTTCGGAAATCTCTTGGACTGCATTTTCGGCATTTGATTCAAATCGTCCTGAAAGTTTGTTGAACACTCCAAGGTGTTGTTTATCGACTTCATCAATTGTTTCCAAAAACATTTGTTTGCGTTCTTCTACGGCGTTGATTTCCGAGCGGAAAAACTCGCCCATTTCCTCGAACATCTTTGTTCGCTGTTCTGATTTGTCGAGGTTGGCGTTGAGGGCGCGGACTTCGGCGATGTATTCTTGCGACGAGTGCAGCATCTGCGCCAAACTCGTTATTTCGTCTGCACTGTCTTTCAACGCTTTGTAAACGTTGACGTTTGCTTTTGCCATTTCTGCAATGTCGAGTTGATTGATTATGTTGTAGAGTTCGGCTTGGTTTTTAGAAGTTTCGGCAACGAGCGAAAGCGTTGAATTAAGTTTCTGTGTGTTGTCTGCAAATTGAGAGTTGAACTCGGCAAGTGCGGTGCTCATTTTGTCCAAAGCCGTATTGACATCCGACGACATTGCTGGCAGCAAGTTTGCCTGTATCCAACTCAAAAACTGGTTTTTATCACCGGAGTTTTTGGCTTTTGCATTCTTGAAAATGAAAGTCAAAATTGTGGTTAATGTTATGCCGACGGCACTCGCTATCATCGCCACTGCAACGCCTTTGAGCATGTTTTCTATTGCTGTGGTTTCTACTGTGCCTTTTAGCAATTCGCTTAGTCCGTTTCCGATAAACAGTTCCGAAATGCCGATGATGATGCCGAGCATTGTGCCTATCAACCCTAAATACAATGTCGTTGGGATTTGGGACTGGATTTCTTCTTCCTTGGAGTCGCAGTTGCGCTCAACGATGTCTTGCATCAGGTGGTAGTCGTTGGCGCGATTGCCGTTGTTGGTGATGTAGTCGTTGATGCAGTCAACGATTACCTTGAAGGTCTTGTTGGCTTTTGGTTGATACACAATGGTGTTGTAGGACGTTTTGCTGTATTCATACTTGAAAACTTCCTTAAACTCGGTTATCTTCTTGTTGAGTTTAACGAAGATAACAGCCTGACCTACAATGATTGCGATGATTACTGTGATTAATAGTGCGAACATTTTAGAATAGTTTTAGTTTTGCTTTTTTGATGACGTTCCAACATTCTGAATTTGTATCGTATTGGATTAGTCCATGAGCGATGTTTTCGATGCGTTTTGCAGTTTGGTAATCGCCCGTCCAATCAGCGGCTGGCGTTAAAACAGAACTCCAATTTTGAATCGCCATTTCGTGATTGACGCTATAGAACTCAAATTCAAACGTGTTGGACGGATTGTGCAAGTCGGTGGCATTGGACACTTTTATCCGATAATAACTATCGTATTCGTCGTATGTGTCGTCTATTTTGCCAAATGAGCCTTCGCCAAGGAGACAGAGGTATTTGAATGATGTCTTATCTTCTTTCTCCCCAGTTTTTGGCTTTTCAACATAGACGGGCTCGACTACCTCTTTTTCGATGATTTTTTCTTTTGGTTTTTGATTTTGGAGTTTGTGCAACTGCGTTTCCGAACTTTGCTTTTGCATTTTCAGTTCTCGGATTTTGTCACGAAAGTCTTCGTTTTTGGTGTCGGCTCTGTACCATTTTTTTGCAAACAGTACAAGTAACGCAGTTTCAAAAATTACAATTAGAATCCAAATCCAATTGTCGAGAATTTTGGAGAAGAAAGATTTCTCGTCTCCATCTGTTTTTTTGGGAGTTGCATTTACCAACTTTTGATTCAAGGCTTTGATTGAATCAAGATACATTTTATTGGCATTTAGCAAAGAATCGATTTGACGTTTGAATACTTGAACGGAATCAATTTTTGCCTTTTCGTCATTTTTACCATTGTCGTTGGTCGTTTTCGATTGTTTGTCGACTTTTTCGTCCTTGCCTTTGGGTGTGGATTTGTACTTGTCTTGCATCTGTTTGATGAACTTATCCGCTATCTCATTGTAGGATTTTTTCTGTTCGACATTCAATTCCATAGCACCAAATTTGGTCTGTTTGAAATTAGAAAAGTCTTTTCCGTTGAATTTTAGTTTTTTGAAGTAATCAATAACAGGTTTGAAGGGTTCATCTCCGCCTTGACTTGTTTTATTGAACAGCTCTGAGGAAAAATTCTTGGTGTCCTTTTTCAATTCGGTCAAGAACTCATTTTTGATTTTTTCCCAATCTTTTCCAATCCTTTCTGCGTCCAAACTCTGCGCTGTGCAGAGTTGGAAAGACAGAACAAGGAGTGTCGTTATTATCAATAGATATTTCATCTGTGTTTTATCGATTATAATTGTTTATTACTTGTTTGGCAATCTCAGATGTCAGATTGTTGATTACACCTGAGAGTGGATAGAAAAACATTGTTTCTTCTATCTTGTCGGCTGCGTTCACCTCGTCGAGCTTTTGATGAAGGCGGTTTTCCGCATACGTTTTGATGTCGCGGTTGCAAACCTTTTGAGCCTGTTCGATGACATCTTGGTCTATGCCAAAACTATCACGGAATGACAGTTTGTCGTCGTTGAGTTCAAAAACAAACTTGATGAACTTTTCAGCCTCTTTCTGTACGTCGTCGATGTACTTGTCGATGTTGTTTTTTATGTCTTGGTATTTATAACTGTCGGCAAACGTGTTGGAATCCGTACCCAAAAGCACAGTTTTCTTTGCGTTGATTTCGTCGTAATCATCACGTCTGCCCATAATTGCCCCCATAGATGTGGCTTCTTTGGGTGTGTCCATAAGAATTACCGAAAGTCCGTCGGATGGGTAGTCGGTTTGGTAGATTCTCTCAAAAATTCGTTTTGTGAGGTTCTCCAACAGTTTCTTGTTGGGGGTCAGGATGTTGATTACTTTTGCTCCGTTGCCAGAGAAGCCGATGTGGCGTGGCATTTCCAATTGCTTGGCTTTCATCAGTTTCGCCAAATGATAGATGATGGCACAATAGAAAATCAAAAACGATATTTTCTGTTTGGTATCTCTCTGCAACTCGCTACTTAAATCGATGTCTATTTTCTTGTCTGTCAGGTCTTTATTGTCTTTCAACGAGAAGAAGAACGATGCAATGTCAGCCGAATTGTTCTTGTTTTTCAGGTCGTTGTAGATACTTTCGATGACAGAAAGACTGTTTTCTTTTAGTTTGCTTTCAATCTTATTGGCAAACTGCGATACAATGCCCGACAGTTCGCCCTCATTGTTTTCGTTCAAATCGCCAAACAATGTGTTGGTGGCAAAACGGAACGATGTTATGCACTTGATTTCGTTGTGATTGGCTATCACAATGTCTGATGTACCACCGCCAATGTCTATTGTAACAATGTTGCTGACATTGTTTTGTTTGGCTTTGTAATAGTAGTACGGAGCGACGGATTCGTTGATGTCAAACAAATTGGAATCCACGTCAGCCGAGAAGAACTTCTTATAAGCGTCTTCCCAAACTTGTTTGAACTGATCGCGGCGAGCCAAGGTCATCGAAAGCGGATATGTCCAAATGATTTTCACATTGTCCAATCGTCCGTCGTTGAGAACCACCTTGTTCCTCAATACAAAGAACAAAGATTCTATGAAACATTTGATTTTGTTTACATTGTCCGAATCGTTGCTCCACTTGAGGTTAGTAATTACGTCGTTGTACTTTGGTACAGCCTTTTTCTCGTAAAGGAAAGCGTAGTTGGCTTGTCCAAATGCAAAAAATGACTTGTTCCAATTGGTGTTTCTGCCAACAGAAAGTGCGGAGCGCATTGGGAATCTGGAAAGACAGCCTTCTCCAATGGTTTCTGGGCACAACTCTCTGAATATAGGTTCGATGGTCTGAACTGGCACATTTTTGCCTGTGGGTCCAACATTTACCTGCATGTCGGTTTGGGTTATTTCCATCGAGCCAGTTTTAGCGTTGTCGGATTTGCATACAACATGGGTGTTCGATGTTCCAAAGTCAATTGCAAACGTAAAATTGGAGTTTGATTGCTGGATTTTCGGTTTGGGCAGAAGTATTCCCGTTGCTTTTTCGTCAGAAATTCTTATGTACGAAATGTTGTTCTTCTCTATGCCGTACACCATGTTTGTTGCGCTATTCCTGTCGTTTTCGTTGCGCTTGGACATCTGCACGTTTTGAATTTTAGAGAAGTCAGTGTTGTAGAAATCGACAGTGTATTTTGAGTTGTCGGCACCCATTTGAGTTACCAGAGAAAATCTATAATGAGCATCTTCAGGTTTCTCAAAACGAACATTAGGCATTAATGCAAAAGCAAATTGCGCACGTTTTGACACCATTCCGCCATCGTTGCTGCCCGTCTTGCCTCTGCCGTCGATTTTTGGCTCGCAGTTTTCGAAATAGATTCTTTCGTAGTCGATTGTGCCGCCTTTGACGGGGATGTGCAGCACCACTTTTACGCCGCCGGAGTTTTTGCGGAACTCTATCATGCGGTCGTTGATGATGTCGTCGGTGGTGAAATACTCAAAAAACTTGTCTTTCAACGGCAGGAAATAACTTACGTCCTGCGGTTCGGTGTTGGCGTCAAAAAACGCCTGAGAGTTGAGTTTGTATGGCATTTTGATAATGCGGTCTTCGAGGAAGTCGCTGATGGCAAGGTACGGAATTTGCTCCGACGTTTGCGGCAGACGGCGTTTTGAAACCTCGGCGGAGTCTTTGTAGGGAGCGGGGTTGTTGCCGTCCCATTTGCCTTGCGTGAGGGTGAGCGTGCTGTATTTGGAGCCTTCTTCAACTGGCAAAACAAGTATTTTGTCGTTTGGCTTGCGCGTGGAATTAATCGAAAAGTCGCTTGTAATGGTTGCATTGTCGCTTTTTTGCTTGGCGTGGAAAGTCATTCCCGAAATTATCTCCACAACATTGTTGCCGTCGGCAGTGTAGAGGCTGTCGTAGTTGGAAACCGACGTAGCGTCCATGGCGGAAATCTCGTTCTTGGTCGGCACGTCAAGATTTTCGTATGTTAGGTCGAGATAGGCGGTTACTTCGGGAAAAAGGTCGGCAAAATCACGACGGCTCTTTTTGAGCGCAAAAAGATATTTTATAAATTCCTTGTCGCGTTTTACGAGCGGGTTGTAATCGTCGTCGAAAGGGAAATCGGTGTTGAACGGAATTTCCTTAGAAACATATTTCAAATCGTTGGCGATTGAGAAAAAGAGAGTTGCAGGCGATGTCGCGCCCAAAACGTCAAACTCTGTCTTGCGTTTGTCGCCAGTGTAGCCAAGGATGAAAAACCGCTGCATCTTGTCAAAATTGTATGCCTTGGCATCTTGGTCGAGGTACATTTTGAGGGTTTGTCCGAGGATTTTCTGTTTGGCAGAGCCGTTGAGAAGCGCATCAATATTGGAGGTCTTGTCCCAAAAGATGATTTTTACACGGTCGCTGTAAGTGTTTGACTTAAAGAATATTTCGCCGATGTCAAGGCTGTCTGACACCATTTTGTGGAAAATGGTGTTGCCGTCCAATTGCTTGGAATCCACCACGTTTTTGAAAGCCTGTTTTACGAGGTCGATACGTGCGAATGGCGACGGAATCGATGTTATTTCATGTTTGGCGGTTGCACCGTTTGGGTCTTCGATTTGGCTGATGACATCGCTGCCATAGACCGCGCAATTCTGCCAGTCTTCCAAGGTGTCAACACCCGATGTATGTAGTCTTAATACTTTTGACATAGTTAATTACGAATTTTGAATTACGAATTACTTTTTTCAATTCTCAATTTTCAATTTCACTGCCTGTTTGGTTGCATTGTTGAACAGTCTCAAAAATTGTTCTTCGTTTGGCTGTTTGTCGTTTTTTTCGCCATTGAGAAAATTGTCGATTAACGCATACGAGCCGAAACGTGAGCCGTGAGGTTTTTCGACAATTGTTTCAAAAACATCTTTGGTGTTTTTCTTGAAATTGAACGGCGAAAAACTCCGCTCTGTCGCGCCCATTTCGTAGAGCCATTCTTTGAAGGCGGCGGCAAATGCCATAAGGTCTTTGTAATAGTCGCTGCCCAAAAACGAATCGTTGATTTTGCGCATTTTTGCCCATGGCTGATAGTTGACTTGGGTGCTGATTGCGTTGTCAAAATACTTGATTGTCAAGTACATTTGAATAAGACGATTCTTGATGTTCTTGTTGGTTTCGCTCGATAGTTGGCTGAATGTTACCTCTTTCACATCATCCTTGATGCCAAACTCCTTGTGCTGGGTCTGGCGGATGTCGGGCAGTGTGGCTTTTTCAAAATCCAAGATTGCGAGCGCGGCAACAAGTTCAATCAAATGCGCCGGATTTTTTTGGTCTTTGCCGCCTTCGCAGTTTTCGAGGGCGTTGGTGATGTTGTCGCCAATGTAATAAAGTACATCGAGGGAGTTGTTGTTGGAGATGTTTTTCTCATAGTAGCCGAGGGCGGATTTGGTTTTCGACACGAATGTTGAGGAATCAATCTCGCTGTCCGATTCGGATTTCAGGCTGAAATACGGCAAAACGGAAATTGCGCCAATCTTCGCATTGTTTATCAATTTGTGGTTTGGCAATTGGTTGTTGGTGCGGAGATTTTTCAACAGCAATGGGAAACCGCTTGCGCCTGTGCCGCCGAAAATAGACGAAACGATAAAAATCTTGTCGCCTTGTTGGAAACTGTTTGCGATGTTCTTGAAAGTTGAAGAGTCTGAAAATTGGTTCAAAACCACCGAGCCTATGTTTGGGTTGCCCTTGAAACCGACCTTCATATCCGAATTGAGATTTTTGTTGGAAAATAACGCCGCGCACAACGCCTTGTCGGAATCCTCCAAAGAATTGTAGCCGATGAAATCCTTGAACGACATACCGCCGTTGATCAGCACCGCGACGGAAACCGCCGGGTTGATGTGGCAGCCAGAGATGTTGCCGATCGAATACGCCATTGCGACGATGACGCCGCCGAACGCAAGTGCCGTCAGCAGAACATCCGCGCTTGTGGCGCAGGTGGACTTCACCGCGACGCCGCAGGCGACCAGAACGAGCACGAACGTGCCGATAAATTCGGCGATGTACTTTCTTAGATCTTTCATAAGACTCCTCCTCTTATTTTGATTCGGCTGACGCCGATTCTGTAAAATAGTATATCATCTCGTTCGGGAAAATGCAATAGCCTCATTCCTCTGCCGGGAAACGGTCGATCCGTCCGACGACGCAGCGCAGGATCAGCGCAGCGTCCGAAGCAGACAGCGCATCCGTTCCGTCGACCTTCGCGTTTCTCTCGCCGCGTTCGGAAATTGCCGCCGTCCCGACGAGCGCGCGAAGCACAAGAGATGCGTCCGCTGCGGTCACTTTTCCGTCGCAGTTCGCATCGCCGAACAGGATGCCGCACCCGAACGGACGAAGCTGTGCGCCGACCGTGCGTTTTTCGGAATGCGATGCATCGGACGCGCTCAAAGAATCCGCCTTGATCGCTTCGGCAAACGCCAACCGGATCTGCGTCCCCTCCGCGAGCCCGTCGGAAAGCGCGAACCACAGCGTCAGAAGCGGTGTGCTGCGATTCAGCATCATGCCGCTCGCGGATGCGAACGCGTACCGGATCTGCCCCGCCTCGTTCGGATTGATGACGTTCATCGCGCCGGAGGGCGCCTGATGCTTCACGTAGGTCAGCTGATCCGCGTCATACAGCAGTCGGAACGAGATCGAAGACAGCAGCCGCTCGCTCGTCACACCGTCGAGAAACAGGTCCACGCGCAGGCATTCCGTGCCGTCGACCGTTTCGGTGTGCTCCTCCACGTAGCCGCCGTCGATGCGGAGCACGTAATCGCCCGAGGTCGGAAGCTCTGCCGGCTGCGCATCTGCATTTGTCGAAGCCGGCACTATAAGCGTCAGCAGCAGGGCAAGCAAAAGTGAAAAAACGCCGGTCCGAAGATGCATAGGTCATCCTTTCTGCGCAAAAAGCGCGTCGTCATAAAAAACAGTCTGCGAAAAACGCCGTTTTCCGCAGACCGATCGGGTTCAGTGCGCTGCCTTGTACGCGTCGGCTGCCGTCGAATAAGCATAGATAGCGGCGGCTGCGTCATAGGCGATCTCGTCATAATCCTGCGCGAGCGTGCCGCATACGTAGGACAGCGCGGAAACGCGCACCGTCGTCGTGCCGCTGTCGGTCGAAAGAACGATCTTGTACATTCTGTCGAGCATATGGGCCGACAGACCGGTGATCTCGACCCGATACCGCCCGTTGTTCGTCACGACGTCCGCTGCCTCGTTGCCGACCGTTGCCGAAACGCTGCCCGTGTAGCCTTCCGCGGGCGTGAAATACACGCGGATTGCCGTCTTGCTGTCGAGCAGGAGCGAATAAGACGCGGCTGTAATCTCATCGGTGCCGAACGTGCGCGAGATCGCCTTATCCGCAACTGCGGTGCGGATCGCGTCGTAATCATAATCCGTCTCGTAGCACGTGTCCATCTCCGCATAGTCCGTTCCGATCGTCCATCCGCGTTCCCGCGCAAGGAGCGGCTGCACGTAATGGCCGTAGTCGGCAAGTGACTTGATCAGCGCCTGCGTCGTGGCGTCAAACACGTTCAGGTTCGCCTCGAACGCCTCGATATACTGCTTCACGGAATACGTCTTTTCGACCGTCTTCTCCGTGCCGTTTTCGGTATAGTGGAAGGTCGCCGTGATCTCGTCCGCCATCTGAATCGCGTTGATAAAGCACGTGAAGCCGTAATACTTGCCGCTCGCGTTCGTATGATCGGCGTCGAAATCGTCGCGCGCGGTGGTCGAACCGTTGCCGGAGATGTCGAAGGTCATATAGCTTTCGGCATAATCCACGCCGCTGATCTCGGGCAGATCGAGGAAGAAATTCACGCCGATGCTGTCCGAAAGCACGAGCGACGACGTCCTGAACGCGGGCGCTGCCTGCGGTTCGGGCGTGACCGGAACCTCGAGCTTATAGAGCTTGATCGCCTTCTGACCCGTATAGGTGCTCGACTTGAAGAAGCGAAAACGCGTCTGGCCGGACTGCGTATTGAACCGGAGATACGCGCCTGCGGAGCCGACGACGTTCGCGTCAGTCCCGGAGAGCGAAAGCGTCACCGGATAGGCCGTGTCCTCACTGCAGGACAAGCCGTTCGAGGGGTTGCTCGCCCAGCCGATATAGTATCCGCTTGCGGATTTCACCGTATAGGCGCTTCCGCTCGGTGCGATTGTGAAGTAGAAATTGTTTTCGTCGGCGTCAACCGTGATCGTCTTGCCGGATACGGAAACCGTCTTATAATTGCTTGTCGCGTCAAGCGCGGTGAGCGCGCCGTTCATCGCGTACGGGCCGTCGTTATACACGATCAGGTAATCGCCCGACCAGTCGGATGGCGTGCTTTCGACGAGCGTATAGGTGACGGTCGATCCGTCGCCCGGCGTGGGCGTCGGCGTCGGGGTTCTCGTGGGCGATGCGCTTGCCGTCGGCGTCGGCGTCGGGGTCGGCGTCGGGGTCGGCGTCGGCGAGGAGCCGCCCGAAGCCATGCCGCTCGGGGTCTGATAATCCGAGGGCGGGGTCATTCCGAAGATCAGCCATGCGTATTCGGGATAGTCGATAAAGACGTTGCGGTTGCCCTGCACGTTTTCGCACTGGTCGTTTCTTGCCATTTCCCAGGTGTCGACCGGATCGAGCTCCATCCACTGGAGCAGCGTATCGCGCGATTCGATGACTTTTAAGCCGTTATTCGCGTCGTCGCCGGAGCCGATCGTCGGGTTCGGATCGTTTTCATAGAGGTTCGGCTCCTGCCAGCGGCACCAGACGTACAGCAGGATGCGCGCGACGTCGCCCTTGATGTTATCGTTGACCTCGACGAGGTCCGCGTCCGAGCTATACCACAGCACGGTTTTGCCGTCGTATGCGTACGTTTTATAGGACGAAAGCACGCCCTTGACGTTGCCGAACGTATAGTTGTTGCGCGTTGAGTTGACGTTGGAATTGGTGGGGCGCAGATGGTGCAGGTCGCTGCCGGCGTTGCTCTCATAGAAGCTGCCGCGCGATTTCGGCCAGACGTGCTCGCGGTTGAAGCTTGAGCTCACCGCATCCGAATAGAACAGGATCGGATTCGACGAGCCGTTGTTTGCGTCGGTTTTGGGCCAGTAGGTCGTGAGCGAGCTGTAGCTGACAGATTTTGTCATGGTCGAGGACATCAGCGAAGAAAGCCGACTGAACATCGCGCTGCTCATCGGATCGGTGCCGGAAGCCGCAAGCGCGCTGACCGCGCTGTACGTGTAATTGCCGGTATAGTATGCCTGCGCCTGACTGGAAAGCGATGTGCAGACCGTATGCCGCGTGCCGGTATTCGAAACAAGCGTACCGGTCGTTGCCTCCGCCGTCGGCAGCACCGCAAGCACGAGGGCGAGAACAAGAAGAAGTGAAAAGAGTCGTTTATGAAGCCGCATGTAGAATCCTCTCCGCGCTGATGAGCGCATATCGTTCCATGATACCCGTATTATACAGGAAAATCGCGCGATGTACAAGAAAAATCATGGCTCGGCAAAGAAAAAATGTCAGAATGATCAAAGCGGGAGCAAACCGCTCCCGCTTTCTTCCGTTCTTTCTGTATTGCGTTTAAGGACTGCCGTCGTTTATTTTACCGTGCAGGACTTGACCGCAGACCATGCGCCGTAGTAGGTCATGCCTTCGAACTTGTGGTACGAGCGCACACGCACATAGTAGGTCGTGCCGGAGGTGAGTCCGGAGACCGTTTGCGACGCCGTCTTTTTGTCGGTGACCGTCACCGTCTTCAGTCCCGCGGTGAACGCGCTGTTCGTTGCGTACTGCAGCTGATACCCGGTGAATACGCCGGACGCGTCCCACGCGGCGGTGAACTTCTTGCTGCCCGCGGTCAGCGATTTCAGCGTGCGGGACGTGATGCGCACCGTCGTCTTCAAAGGACCGACCAAACCGAGGTTATAGTTGTCCATCGGATCGCTGTAGTATGCCTTGACGCCGTACTGATAGCGCGTGCCGGCATAGACCTTCGTGTCGGTCCACGTCGTCGCGGTCGTATTGTTCCAGCGCTCAAACGTCGTCCAGCCGGACGAGGCAAGATTCCACGCGCGGCGATAGATGACATACCCCCTTGCGCCTCGCACCGCATTCCACGAGACCGTGATCCCCTCGCTGCTGTTGTACACCGAGGTTTCCGTCGTTGCCGGCAGATAGATCTTGAACATGACGCTCTTTTTGGTTTTGCCGTCCGAGAGCGTCACATCGGCGTACGCTGTGCTGGGTCTGACATTATTTCGATACGTTACGGAATACACGTTGGAGCCGACGGTCCTGCCTGCGTTGTCCTTGACGATCACGCGCGGGCATTGCGCCTTTCCGTTATAAACAACGTACGGCGTTGTGCCCTTAAACTGCACGTCGCTTTCCTCGAGCGCAGCGCTGTTGACGGTGACGGAGAACGGCGCGATCGGATACCCGTCTCCCCATGTCGTGATCGAATGACCCGCGCCGGTCCAGCTATTTGAAAACCAGCTCGGATACCGGATCGTAAATCCGGCGTTGTTTCCGAAAACGGCGTCTCCGGTCTTTCCGGGATCCGGTCGCTCGCCGAGGAACCATGCGCTCTTCAGCTTGCTGCAGTCTTTGAACGCCTCCCTGCCGAAGATCGGAAGAGCACACGTC
>ERZ842401.6316-NODE-6316-length-12689-cov-4.152525_pt1 | contig 12689 bp, 9 predicted proteins | sample MGYA00521270_ERZ842401 | MGnify/ENA primary metagenome ERZ842401 (study PRJEB31892, sample SAMEA3878208) | bioreactor metagenome | biome: Moose rumen | place: Sweden | collected 2011-10 | study: EMG produced TPA metagenomics assembly of the PRJEB12797 data set... | reverse complement strand
TTTCAGTTTCGGAAACAAGCGTGACTTTAGAGCCGCTTCCCACAGGATATTTTGCTGTTTCCACTGCCCATTCATACCAGTCGAACAGCTCTTTGTAGAAGTCTTCGGTAAGGGCTTCGAGACTGAAGGCATCCATCAACTTCTCATCATCAATGCGCGTATATTCAGAAAGTTTTGCGAACCGTTCTGCTACCGTCCGGCACTGATGGTCTGTTCCGCACAGATAGGTGTAGCGTTTGGCGCTCGTGCTTTCATTTGCTTTTCCAGCGCGGTGAACATAGCTTACGCGCCATTCTTTTTTTGTGTCGGCAAAATGAAAGAAGATGAGGGCGTTTGTGTCGTCTTCCATAATGCGTCGCACGCAAGATTGAATCTGCACACGGCTTCGCTTTAGCACTACAGAATCCTGCAATTCAACATCGGCAAAGATAATCGGGAACGCACCGCGAGCCTGTGCGATTATGCTCATGGATTTTATCTGCTTTTTGTCAGAGTCCAAAAGTTCCTGCTTTTCGGTAAGAGAGGCATCCTTTGCGTTGCCAAAAATCGGCTTTATGAGATTTTCAAAAATCGCCGTCTTTTCGGGATATTCGCTTTCAAAAAATGCGCGCAATGTATTTGTGTCCGTCATATATTATTCTCCCACAAGTTGGATTGCAATTTCTGCAGTTGTTTCATCGTCTTTTGCCTGAGTGAGCGAGTGCAAGGCATGTATATCGCTTTCTAAGCCCATTGTGCCAAGTTCTTCGCGCTCGGTAAAATCCGTTTCCAGCACTTTGCGGATAACGGTATGATTCATGTCGTTTATGGAATCGCAAATGTCGTCAATCTTGGCGTATATATCCTCGCTCATTTCTGCCATTTTATAGAGCGATTTCATTTTTCGCAAAGCTTCCGACTGTTCCTTTCTGCCCGCCTTGATTTTGCTCCGCATGGAAAGCGCTGCATTCTGCTTGTTGGCGGTGTAATGGCGCAGAATGGAATCTGTGAGATTATTATGGTTTGAAAAGTGTATTTCATCCTGCTGACAGTTTTCTACAATCGGCTTTAGTTCCTCAAAGAATTCTAATTGATTGGCACTTTTTGTCTTTCCTTCTGCATTTGAAATATAGAGGAAAGAGCGCAAGAGTTTTTGATTCCTGTCTTTTTCGTGCAGTGAGGTAAAAGAAAGCCCCTCTGCATTCTGCACAGATGAAATAATCTTTTTCTGAATCCCCAGAAGCCTTTCATATTCCTGCGGATAATTTTCCTTAAAGTCCCGTAGTTCCGCGATGAATGGCATTATCGGAGTCTGGGCATCCTCCGCCGTTTCATACTCAACTTTGTCAAAATGCTTTACTTCCTCCGAGTTCGAGAAAATCTGGCTGTCCTCGCCAAAAAGCTCGTGGAACGACTGCAATTTTACATAGGTTCTGTTTTTAAGGTTTATCTGATTGTCGCCGAGCGTGGAAGGGTAAAAATTGTAGTTCCAGATTTTGTCCGCCTTTGTTCCGATTCGGTTGATTCGCCCGAGCCGCTGCATAAGTTTGGTGGCATTCCACGGTGAATCGTAATTCAAGATTGCATTTGCGCGGTGCAGGTTCACGCCTTCCGCAAGCACATCGGTCGTAATGAGGATTTTGTATTTGTTGCGCTCGCTTTCTATGATGTCGCCCTTGTAATTCGCGTCAAAATTTGCGGCGATTGTTTCTTTTAGGTCGTTGCGGTTTGAGGCATCCACCGAAAGAATTCCGTAGCTGCTGATTGGAGAAGAACTGAGCACTTTGTACAGTTCCTTTTGGGTCGCAAGGCATTCCGTAAAGATAACAAGCCGCTGCTCCGGGTTGCGCTTTTTGTCAAAGATGGTGCTTGCCGCAGTCCAGATGAAGTTCTGCATCTTTTTGTCTTCGGTCTGCTTGTCCCATTTTGCGCAGAGGTCTTTTATCAGAGCCAAATCGTTTTCCAGTTTTTTGATGTAGTCGTCCGTAAAATCAGTTTTTTTAAATTCCGCATTGTGGGCGGTCTGCCGTTTTTTGTTCGCGTTCTTCGCTTTTTCGCTAATCACATTCAAGCACTGCTCAAATCCGCCGTTCTTGGCTCTTGCTTCCGCACTCAGTTCCTTGTTGATGTCCAAGTCAGGGCAGATGAAAATCCTGTTCGCGTTGAACATATCAATCATGTTCTGTGTGTAGGCTTCAAGGTTGTGCAGAGATTCCCTGAATGCGGCGATGCTGCTTTCAAGCCGCTTTACAAGGTTCATCTCGGTAAGCTGTGCAAGGCGTTCTGATGTGCCGCTTACTTTGAGGTTATTCGCCTCGTACAGTTTTTTGTGATTTTCTGATTTTAAGAATTCAATCGCGCGGTAACGGTAATAGCCGAGCGCGTCAACGCCAGGCTCTTTTTGCAAAGGCAAATATCCGTTTCCGTCCTCGTCAACATCAACCGCGCTCACTTCGGAAGCGATTATGTCTATGGTATCAATGAACAGCCTTCCCTGCTCCTCGCCCATCTCGTACAAAAGCGGCTGGGGCGGCATGATTTTTGGAAAGTGCAGGTTCTGCGTTTCCATATCCTTTTTGTAGAAGTTCGCAATGTCGGTTCTGGTTCGGCGGATAACCAGCTGCTCGATAATCCGCTTTCTGATGTCCTCGCTGTCTTCGCGAAGGCGGCGGCGGTCTTCTTCCATTTCGCTTTTTGATTTTGGAATTCGCTCTTTTGGATTCTGCGGATTTGGCTTATCGCGCCTGATGTAGTTTTTGTAGTTCTTCTGCTTTTCTCCAAAGTATTCAAGAAGATTGCTTCCATAGTTCCCAAGATTCTGAATGGAGTCTGACTTCCTGTAGTTGCGCTGGAACAAAAAGATTTGGTTTCGCAAGTCATACGGCGCATTGTTCTGGGGCGTTGCGGAAAGCAGGGCGATGTAGGGCTGTTTTCCCAAACGGGAAGTAATGTTCCCGATTAAACCATCAAGCTTCTGATACATCTGCGTTCCGTCATTTCGGAAGCGGTGGCTTTCATCAACAACAATCATTCCGTAGTCAGCATCAGTAAATGCGCTGTCAAAATCATCGACCGCAACATCTTCTGAAACTTCCGCATTGTCCGCGTCCGTATCAAGGCAGCCGATTGTGGTAAGCGTGATGTGTGGCTTTAATTTTCTGCTTTCAACTTCGTCCTCGTCAAAAAAATTGATGGAATCAATCCAGCTTTGTTTGATTGCGGGCGGCGTTATGATAAGGACTGGGTTCGCAAATCCTGTTTCCAAAAGGTGGCGTTTTACGACCATGAGCGCGGTGTATGTTTTTCCCAAGCCCACGACATCCGCAAGGATAAAACCGCCGTGCCGCTTCATAATGGCGCATCCCTGATTCACCGCCTCAAGCTGGTAGGTGAGCTTTTTAAAATTATGGCTCTTTGGCTTTGGAAGATAGTCGTCTTCCTTTATAACACCGTCCGAATCTATTACCTCCGCAAACTGGTCTTGCAGGAATGTAAGATAGGTTTCGTAAGGGGAAAGCACGGTGTAGTTTTGCGAATCTTCAGAGGGAGCAGGATTTTTTGAGGCAGCCAGTTTTCCGATGGGGGAATTTTTAAGTTCAACAATAAATTCTTTTGTCCAGTCTTTTGACAACTCCCATTTTTCATTGAACCAATAATAGTGTCCTTTAAATGGGCTGTATTGATTAGGCTCGGCAGTAATATGCGAGGGGTCAACATCAAGAAAGTTCAGCTCCGAGTTTCCTTCAAGCCCTTTTTGCGTAAAATTACTGCTGCCTACGATTCCGTAAGTTTTCCCATTCAGCCCCATAAAGATGTAGCATTTTGAATGAAAAAATTGCCGCTCATCATTTTCGTTCAATTCAAAGGCGCGGATTTCAATTTTTTTTTCGTCGTTGCAGAAATCCATCAACAAGCGCGCCGCCGCCTGATATGATTGATTGTTCATCTCCACATTCTGCAAGTCGATTTTTATGTAATCCTGCGGATATTTTTTTGCCGCTTTGTAAGAATCTGCCGTCAAATCCTTCTGGTACACATTTGGGTCTTTTCCAATAAGCAGCCGAAGTTTTGTTCCATCCCGCCCCAAAAAACTCCTTAGAGAATCGGTTACAAGGGCAGTTCCTTTCAAATCCCAGTAGCCCGTCGCAATGCAAATTTCTTTTATCTCCGGGATTTGTATGATTTCATTCAGTATGTCTACAAGTTTCAGATTTTGCGAATTATCTATAAGAGTGTTGCCTAACATCACTTAAATTCCTCTGCATCATTATACCACAAATACACTTCTTTTGTCGTAAAACGGAGGGGATTTGACAAAAATTCTCCCCGCGCTTTTCCCAAAAGCATCGTATGAATTTCCAAAAATTCCGTATGTTTTAAAAAATTCATCGTATATTTTTGGCAAATTCTCCGTATATTTTCTACAAACCTCACAACATTGCACAAAATGTAAAATATTTCCAAAATTTATTTTACATTGCACAAATTGTGTAATATGTTTTAATAACAAGGAGGAAGAAGATGCAGAGCATCAATCCCACGAGTTACGGAAAATACCTTAAGCGGCTCAGGATTGACACCGGCGACACGCTTGTGGCGATGGCGGAAAAACTGAATGTGTCCGTCTCGCTTTTGTCGTCGGTTGAATCGGGGGCAAGGGAGATTCCGCCGGAGCTTTCGGAAAAGGTGCGCACCGCGTACAAGCTTGATGCGGAGGCGAGCGACGCTCTCCTAAAAGCCGAGTGCGAGACGCTTCACAAGTCAATTTCCATAAGCTTGGGGGCGCGCGAAAATGACGAGGAGTTTAAGAAGGCTGCCATTTCGATTTCGCGCGACTTGCAGGAGCTTTCCGTTCAGGATGTGCAGAAAATCGCCGCGGAGGTTCACGAAAAGGCGCAGTCAAAGCGTCAGTCAGACTTTTCGGGCTGGGCGGCGCTCGGTCTTGTGGCGGTTGCTCTGGGCGTTGGGCTTGCGCTCGCGGCTTCCTCCGGAAGCAAAGATAAGGGAGGTGAAAAATGACATGAACAAAAAAGACTTTTTAACTGATTGCAGTCAGTCAAAAAGTCTCTAAACAAACTGCGGAAAACCACAGATGTAATTGCTTATAAAAGCATCATAGTTGGTTTTCAAAAAATTTTCAAGACCTTGAAAAGCTTCGTTGAAAAGCTTCGTTGAAGAAAATCAAGGCGGCTTCTGTCATAGCGCATGCTGCGAGTTTGGCTGTGCAAAACTCCTGAAGCAACCGCAGGTTGCGAATCAATTTGCGCGGCAGGAGTAAAAATCAATTTTGGAGATTGCTTATGAAAAAGGCAATTGAACTTTTGAGAACAAAAAGAAAAAACTTGCCGTTCTCAAAAATATGGAGAATGAACTATGAAATACAGAATCGTAAAAAGATTAACCCCTCAGAATAACGAGGAGTCAAAATTTTATGCCGCGCCGCAGTACATGGAAGAGCTGACGGTGAACGACCTTGCAAAGGACATCAGCGACGCGTGCACGCTGAATGTAACCGATGTGGAGGCGGTCTTAACCTCGCTCGTGCGAAAGCTCCCGATGTGTCTCAAGAACGGATTTAAAATCCAGCTGGGAAGCTTCGGGCGCGTAAAGCTCTCGTTCTCGTCCAAAGGCGCGGAAAAGAAGGAGGACATAGACGCATCCTTCATCACAGGAAAGCGCATCCTCTTCACCCCGAGCGCAGAGCTCAAAGCCGAAGTCGAAAATGCAAGCTTCAGCCGGGTATAGCTGCGCAAGTGCTGAGCGCGTGATGTAAAAAAGTAAGCCCCTCCCCAGCGGGAACTGCGACGCAAGACGCGATGCGGTTTCTGACGGGGCGGAGTTTTGTTTGAGCAATCATTCCGCTAATCGTCTCTATATCATTCCGATAATTGCGGATTGTTCCGATGTGTGCTACACTAAAATTCATGAAAACGGACGGCACATTCCAGACGGTAAGCCAGGCGGCGCAAAAATGGAACATCTCAGAGCGGAGAATCCGCGTTTTGTGCGCGGAAGGGAAAATCCCCGGCGCGGCGCAAATCGGCAGGGGCTGGCGCATTCCGCTTGATGCGGTAAAGCCTGCGGACGGGCGGATTACAAGGGCTGAGAACCTGCTTGCCTCAATCGATGAGAAAAAGCGTCTGCTTGACACGCTCCGTTCTTTTACCCAAGGAGAGCTTGAGCGGCTGAACGAGCAGTTCACCACGGAATACACCTACAACTCAAACGCCATCGAAGGCAACACGCTCACCCTGCGCGAGACAGACCTTGTCCTGCGCGGACTTACGATTGACAAGAAGCCCCTCGCACATCACCTTGAAGTAATCGGACACAAAGAAGCCTTTGACTATGTGGTAAGCCTCGTGCAGAAAAACGAGCCGCTTTCCGAGCGCGTCATAAAGGACATCCACTATCTTGTGCTTGCCGACAAAAAAGAAGACCGCGGCGTGTACAGAAAAATTCCCGTAGCGATTGCAGGCGCATCACATGAACCAGTGCAACCGTATCTGATTCAACCAAAGCTAGAAAACCTGCTGCTTGACTACGCAAAGGACAGGTCGCACATCGTAACAAAGCTTGCCCTATTCCACATTGACTTTGAGGCAGTCCATCCATTCATAGACGGAAACGGCAGGACAGGCCGACTTCTGGTAAACCTGGAGCTGATGAAAGCCGGCTACCCTCCCATAAACATAAAGTTTGCAGACCGCCTTGCCTACTACAACGCTTTTGACGCATACCATGTTCACCACAACCTTGGTGCGATGGAGCTTTTGTTTGCCCACGCCCTGAACGAGCGGCTTGATTTTTATATTTCGGTGCGGGAGAAGTAAAAGAAAATGAAAAACATCTTTTCCGTCGTACCGCAGAATTTCTTTAATCCTCTTACTGGCAAATCAAAAGATGTAATTTGTGATTGCATACTCCGTATATTCAACACATATAAAAAGCAAATTTCATATGGAATCGACAAGAACTACATTCTGAATGAACTTCAAGCATATTTTGAAACAAACAATACGGAAATCACTTTTGATGATGAAGAAATTCTTGTCAGCGACGCTCGCAGTAAAGCCAATGAAATTGTCAGAGTTTTGAAAAATACGGGTGGATAGAAGAAGAGGTCTTGCAGAATCATATTGTTCAGGTGCAACTTGCAGAATATGCAATCCCTATAATCGAAAGTCTTAATAAGATAATCAAAGATGAAGAAACTGAATATCAAGGAGTGATTTATCGCATACATACGATACTTCAAAATGTAGAACAATCGCAAAAGCCTTATGAAGAAATAATTCTTGGTATAAGTTCAAACACAACATCTCTTATTTCCGAACTCAAACGCCTCAGTTCTAGTATAAAGCGAAAAATTGATGAATTGACAAAGCAAATGACCGTTTCGGAGATTCTCGAACACTTCACAAGCTACAACAATACGATAATTTCACAAGCATATTACCGCTTAAAGACAAGCGAAAATATTTCACATTTTCGACCAATGATTTTAGCTCGGCTCGATTCAATTCTTACAAACACTGAGATTATGCAGCGGGCAATTGTCGGCTATAAAATTGTAAATGAAAATGAACGAAATCCTATCGAAGATGAAACCGCGAGAGAAAGAATAATAGAGATTATTGATGATGTAAAATACAATTTCCGTCATTTAGACGACATCATTGAAGGAATTGATACGAAGAACACTCAGTATATTAAAAATGCTGTAAACCGAGCACAGTTTCTTTTGACATCTGGAACGAACACCGAAGGAAAATTATCATATATATTAAAACAGTTATCTGATGAAATAAATGCCGACGGAAATTTTTTGGCAGAAACAACCCTTGCGGTAAATGAAATTTTTAGTATTTATCCACAGCGATTCATTTCAGATGAGTCCTTGCGTGTCATTCCCATTCGCAAAGATATTGGAGAAATCGACAAAATTGAAAAAACTCATACTGTTAGCGAAGAAGAGCGAAAAGAATTCATGCGAAAACTGAAAGAACGCAACGAACGCATATTTTCACGAAAAAACATAAACTCTTATGTTATGAAACTTCTTGAACACACTGAAAGTATTTCAGTTACGGAAATCCCAGTGCATGAGTTACGAGATTTTATCAGAATCATTTATATTGTCATCTATTCAAGTGATTCACTAAATTGCTACGGAATTAAGCGAGGTAAAGAGAAAGTGACTTTGCAGGGCGGATATATGGTCAATGATTTTACTTTAGTAAAACGAGAGGTACAAAATGCTTGAAATTGAAAATGCATCAAATATACAAAAAAATAAATTCCGAGAAACGGCAAACAAACTTCTCAATCAATGCTTTGTTTTAAAGAAAAAGCCTGAAACAAAAAAGGACTATTATTTTATCAAGGAGAACAAGCATGATTTCGATGAATACTTCGATTTACTTGGCTATAGAATTCTTATTGATGAAGAAAACGGCGTTATCGGTTTGGATAACATTTATAAGACTGGCAGACTGTCGTTTTCAAAAATCGAAAGTGTGCTGTTGCTTATTCTTCGCCTTATGTATTTAGAGCAGAGAAAAGACATTTCTACATTTTCAGAAGATGTTATTGTTTCAATGGACGACATTAATCAAAAATATCGAATGTTGGAGATAAAATCAAAACCCGTGCTGGATAAAAATATGGAGAACAACTTTGTTTCCCTGTTCAGACGGTATAATCTTATAAAAAATCTTGACACTGATGTAAATCAGGCGGATGCTCGTATCCAGATTTACCCTTCAATCCTTATGGCTGTTCGGAACGAAGATATAAATCAGCAGTATATTGAAATGCAAAAAGAGAAACTTAATGCGTATGCGGGAGTAAACGATGATGGAAACTCAGATTCAGAAGAAGATACTGAAACGGATTCGCCTGATTAATTGGCAGTATTTTACAGATGAAACAATTTCTCTCAAAGGTTCAACGCTTATAAGCGGAGTAAACACAAGTGGCAAGACGACCATTTTGGATGCTATTCAGTTAGTTCTTACCACAAATACACAACGGTTCAATCTTGCAGCAAATGAAAAAAGCAGCCGTGATTTAAAAGGTTATGTTCGTTGCAAACTGGGCGAGGAAGGGAAAAAATACAACCGCACGGGAACAGTAATTTCAAATATTGCCCTTGAATTTTTTGAGGAAGGGAAAAATAAATATTTTGTCATCGGTACTTATTTGTATTCACATGATGAAGAAAGCAAAGTCGATGCAAAATGGTACATCTGTGAATGTACACTTGATGATTTGCAGTTTATAATAGATGAACGACCATCAACTTCGGCAGAATTTTTGCAAAATGGAAAAAAGGTTGAGTTTATTGACCGAAAGAACGAGGCAAAAACAAAAATACTTCGCAGACTCGGCGGACTTGACGAGCGATTTTTTGAGATGATTCACAGAGCAATGGCTTTTAAACCCGTTGAAAATGTTCGTGAATTTATCACGACCTTTCTGCTTCCAGAAGAAAACATCAACATTGAAAATCTCAAGCAAAATATCGAGAATGTGCAGAATTTGGATGCGATGCTTCAAAAATGTCAGGAACTACTGACCTTACTGAGCATAATCGATACAAAATATCAGGAAATTCTTACCAATCAAAAGAATAGAGACATAAATGAAATTCTTTTGCTTATGGCAGAGCAAGAAAAATGCCAAATTCTTTTAGCTGAATTCAAATCGTGCATACGGAAAAACGAAAGCGAATTGAGGTCTCTTGAAAAGAAATTGAATGATACAACCGAAGAAAAGAGTATTGTTGAAAATCAGATTCTTGATACAAAAGACGCTATCAACAAAAGTGATGTGGGACGAATGGCAATTGAGGCACAAAAACAAATGGATTCAATTCAACAAAAGATAAACGAAGAAGAAAATCACAAAAGAACTTTGGACTCACACCTTACAAAACTGCACAATTATCTTTCTATTTTGAAAAATATAAACCATGCGCCGATAAGCACAGAAGAATTCAGACAACTTTCTCAACCAATCGCTCATGAGTCAAAAACAGTCGTACTTGAAAAACTCCATAAGTTCAATGATAGTACAGGGGAAGAACTTATTTCTTATTTTTATACATTGCAACAAAAGCAAAAAAATTCGAAGAACAAAATTCGTGAATTACAAACACGAGTACAGAATCTAGAATTGAGGCGTTTGCAATATCCTGAATCGACAACATCACTGAAATCAAAAATCGAGCAAGAATTTAAGCGGAGAGGATATAGCACAACAGTACATATTCTTTGCGATATTCTTGATGTCACAAATCAAAAATGGGCAAATGCTGTCGAGGCATATTTTAATACGCAGAAATTTAACCTTATTGTGGAGCCAGACTATTTTCCTATTGCATTAGATGTCTACAATAAAGAAAATATTCACAGTGTCGGTCTGGTAGATACAACACGACTAAAATTAGATAGAGTCATAGACGAAAACTCGCTTGCAGCTATTGTTGATAGTAAAAACATTTACGCAAAAGCCTACTCAGATTATCTCTTAAATCGAGTAATCCGTTGTGAAAATATCCATGATTTAAACAAAAATGATATTGCAATAACGGCAGACTGTATCTTATACCAAGGTTTTGTCGTAAAACGCTTAGCCCGCGAACTTACAGAAATCCATATATCGGTCAGAATGCATATAAAGTTCAGCTTGAAAATACAAAACAAGAACTCTCACAAACAATCAATGATGACGCTGCGATTGAACAAGAATTCGCAGGCTACAAAGCATTAAAAGCGGCAAAAGATGAGTGTAACATCGCCCTTATTTCTGACTATATGGATAGTCCTTTGCAATTAGTTTCACTGCAAAAACGCTACGAGGAAAATAAAAAAATTGTTGAGGATGCAAAAAAAGACCAGTCACTTATGGAATTAAATTTCAAACTTGAAGAATTGACTAAAACGAAAGACGAACTTTCAAAGCAAATTTCACAGTTGCAAGAAAGAAAATCTGCATTGAAACTTAGAATTGAGTCTGATACAGAAAAAGCAAATAATACAGAAGAGGAAGTGCAAGCAAAAACTGTAGAGTTAAACAACTTATCCGTAACGAATGCCGTAGCCTATCAAGAAGCTGAAAGCAAATATGCTTTGAATAGAAAAACAAAAGAGCCGCCTCTTATCATTAAAAATTTCACCCCTCAAAGAAGTCAGTTTCAAAACGAGCGAGACAGCCTTTTAGATTCATTGCGCAATTTACAATTTACTTATAATCAAAAGGCGGGGAGTGATTTAAAGACTGGACTTGAAGATATAGATTCTTTCTTGCAGGAAAAGCAAAAGTTGGAGACAATCACTATTGTTGATTTTCAAAGCAAATTGATAAAAACACGAAAACAGTGTGAGGAAATCTTTAAGTCAGATTTTCTTTCCAAAATGAAGGAGCAAATTGGCGAAGCACGGGATTTATTCAAATCATTGAACAGAGAACTGGAAGCAATTCCGTATGGAGAGGATACATATCGATTTACAATTGAGAGCAATTCCAAAAAAGAAAATCTGTACAAAATGATTATGTCAGATAACAATCATGGAAGTACCGATAATCTGTGGACTTCTTCATTTGAAAGTGATTTTAAAGATGAAATAGATGAGCTTTTCAACAAACTTATGACAAAAGACGATACAGAAGATAAAGTTGTAAAAGAGTATACTGATTATCGAAGTTATCTTGATTTTGATATAAAAATCACAAAGACAAATGGCTCTGTGTTACGCTTCTCAAAAATATCAGGTGAAAAGAGCGGTGGTGAAACACAAGTTCCGTTCTATGTTGCCATTGCAGCCTCATTTTATCAATTGTATAGTTTCGGAAATTCCATACACCTAATGTTGTTAGATGAAGCGTTTGAGAAAATGGATGAAGAAAGAATCCGCTCAATGATGGAACTTTTCAAAAAACTGAATTTACAGGTTATTTTGATAACACCACCTTTGAAGGTTGAAGTCATAAAAGATGCCGTTGATTCTGTTATTATCACAAACCGAATTGAACATCAAAGTTATGCAATGGAGATGGAATATTGAGCAACAGAGAAATATTGAATAAACTTATCGACAAATACGAACGAAGTAAATCTTTTTCGGACAAAAACAAAGTTTCTCAATCGTTTTCCATTGAAATAGGGAAAGTCTTTCCTCAATACAATGATGAATCTAAACTTGATTATTTTATCGCCATGAACAATGGCATAAACGAACTTGTTCAAAAGAAGTTTATTATAAAAAAAATAGCACACGGTGAAGTTATAAAAAGTGTTTCGCTTTGTACTGAGTCTATTCCTGCTATCTACGATTACCTACACCGTACTCCGCGCAAAGAAACGCAGTCGGATTTATTGAACCTTCTTGATGAATATGCTGATAAAATAACGGATAACGCGCAAGCAAAAGACAGTGCATCTATCGAAATCTCGCCACTACAAGCATTTATTGCAGAGCAAAAATCACGCATTGAACAAAACAAAAATGTTGAACACTTTAACGGTGATATAAAGGAATTCAACGATATTCTTAAAGGCGTGAGAGAAGTCCTTGCAAACGAAGAGGAAGTTTTTATCCGTGATTTTTCTGTCAGAGTGTACGGCGACAGCAAGCGTTTTGAAAAGCTCCAATCTGCAATAACTTCAATTCTGGTTCATTATGGAGACTATGAGGACAAAGAAA
>ERZ842401.6315-NODE-6315-length-12689-cov-4.835602_pt1 | contig 12689 bp, 12 predicted proteins | sample MGYA00521270_ERZ842401 | MGnify/ENA primary metagenome ERZ842401 (study PRJEB31892, sample SAMEA3878208) | bioreactor metagenome | biome: Moose rumen | place: Sweden | collected 2011-10 | study: EMG produced TPA metagenomics assembly of the PRJEB12797 data set... | reverse complement strand
TTATGCTGTCATGCAAGGTCTGTGTGGACCTGCCACGGAAAAATCCGGGTGCGCCTAGTTCGATGTTTAACAATAATCATGTGGCCTCATGACAGGCTCCGTGTGAACCATGCTGCAAAAATATAATCAAAACTTTCAGCCAATTTGAAAGTTTGAGAAAAAGAATCCTATCTATCTAAGAAATTAACACAATATTAACCTTTCTAATGAGAATGAATACAAATATTAACCGTCCATTAGGCTAAAATCCCTGTGGTAACAGGAACATGAGGATGGCATGTTACTTTGGTAACAGGTTCAATTATTCTCCGGTAGGAGTCAAAACCATACAAATTGTACCTCAATCAGCTAAAAATGAAAGATTCCTTTAAAAAAGAGGGTTCAAAATTTGTTAGTAACAGAAAAAATGCCTACCTTTGCACCCGCAATCCAGCAATCTAACTATCTATCTAAGAAAATAGAAGTTAAAGGGAGGCAAAGAGATCTAAGTCTTGATAAGACTTGAAGATATAAAGACACTCGCAACCTGTTACCTGTTCCAAGAAGTAACAGAATCAGGTTATAACAAGCTGATTTTCAGCAAAGGTAAAAGCCCCTGCGGGTGTACGAAGCGAAAAAGAAGGTAAGTCAAAACGACTTGCCTTTTTTCTTTATCTTTGACTAAGTGTAAAATCCTCAATATGTTCAATGTCGGGTTGTGCGCCAGGAACGCCTACAATGCTGATGACATCGAAACGCCACGGCATATCCAGATGCCGGTAGTGGATATAGTGGTTGATGGCTCGCAGCAGGTTCTGTCGCTTGTGGTAATCGACGGCCTGTACAGGACTACCGAAATCCGTGTTGCGACGTGTCTTCACTTCGACAAAGACCACACACCCGTCTTGCTGGGCAATGATGTCGATGTCGCGATGCCCTGAATGCCAGTCGCGCTCCAGAATGACATAGCCCTTTTCGCGCAAATAGTATGCGGCAATAGTCTCACCCCAAGACCCCGTCTGCAGATGCTCCGGCATTCCTTCCTGCTGATGCTGACGGGAACGTCCTTTTTCCAACAAGTCACGGCAATTCCCGAAAGCGTCATTCACCCTTCCGTCCTTCTTAAGACTCGCATTGCTCAAATAAGCGTCGCTTTGTGCTGAGCGATCAGGAACAGCAGGTAATAGTCGTTCAAGGGCCAGGAATATCTTTTCTGCCTCGTCAAGACGACCTTCGTTCACCCGCAGCCTCAGCATATCGACAGCCGTCCAGAACATGGCAAGCGACGCATACGAACTCTTGTCCGTAGCATAAAGGGCACGGGCTGCCTCATAGGCATCCACCTTGCGTCCTTGCTTGCGTAGTTCAAAGATTTCTTTAGCAGTCATCCTGTCTATGAATTGAGAATCTGCTCCGCGTGCTCCTTGGTCTTTACCTGTTTGCCTGAGAATATCTGTTCGATGATGCCCTCCTCGTTGATGACGAAGGTGGTGCGGATGGTGCCCATCGTCTTTTTGCCGTACATGTTCTTCTCGCCCCAGGCGCCCATTGTCTCCAGCAACTCATGATTGACATCTGCAATCAGTGGGAAGGGTAGGGCGTGCTTCTCCTTGAACTTCTGGTGCGACGCGGCCGAGTCCTTGCTCACGCCCACCACCTCGTAGCCTGCAGCTTGTAGCTCATCGTGGTGGTCGCGCAGGCTGCAAGCCTCAGCCGTACAGCCGCTGGTATTGTCCTTCGGATAGAAGTACAGCACCAGTTTTCGTCCGCGATAGTCACTCAGACGGATGTCTCGTCCCTGTTCGTCCTTGCCCAAAATCTCGGGCGCTTTGTCTCCAATGTTCATCATATAGATAGTTATTGTGAATGCATTTACGTTGCAAAAATAATAAAAAACTATTAAACAATGTGTTGTTTATAGAAAAAAGTCTCTTTCTCGTGAACGATTCCCACCTTTCTGTGTATGCAATCATGAAGCCGAATGGTATTGCGCAATAACAGAGAGGCTGGAAACGTTTAATCATAAAAACAGAATATTAGCAATGAGAAAGAGAGTAATCATAACGTGCCTGGCAAGTCTGGCCTTTGCGCTTGGAGCGATGGCACAGACGCGGGCGGTACGGGTGGAGAGCCCGTTAGTGACGGAGAAGGACTTCGTGTGGTATACGGAGCAGAAGGAGGCGTGGCGGGCGCTGACACAGAAAGACCCGCAGAACGAGGAGGCCTGGCGCAACTACTACACCGCTGCCCGATACATGGGCTGGTACAACCAGAACGACACCACGGCGCGGCAGGCCATCCGCGAGATGCGGGAGGCCATTCCCGACACGTACACCTATAACTATTGTGCCTACAGGGCCAGCGTGCTGGGTCACGGTCTGGAGACCGACGGTGACAAGTATGCCGAGGCCGCGCTGACGATGCTTCCCGCCGAGATGCAGTTCTTCGACTACGAGGACTGGGTGTGCTACCTGGCCATGAAGGGCCACGAGGAGCGCATGGCGCAGATGGCCAAGCGCTACTTTGACAGCGGCATCTTCTCTGAGACGGTGCTTCGCTACAACTATAACGAGCTGGCAGGCATGGACGAGGGTGGCATCATCATTGCCAACGGCGACATGGCCGTCATACCGAAGTGGCTCATACAGGAGGGCATGGGCGCACACCGCGACAAGACCGTGGTATGTGCACCGTTCCTCGCCGTGCAGGAGTATCGCGAGTGGCTCTTTAAGAAGCTGGGCATAGAGCTACCCGTGTGGGAGAGCGGTTCGTACGATGACTACGAGCACAGGCTTCTGCAAACCATCATCGACCACTGCGGCAACCGCGTCTATTTCTCCGCCACCACGCCCCCAAAGCTGATGGAGCCTTGGAAGGAGCACCTCTACAACGAGGGCCTGACGCTGAAGTACAGCCCGAAGGCGTATGACAACATGGCCGTGAAGCGTCGCAACGTGGAGCAGCGTTACATGCTGGAGTATCTCTTGGTGTCGTTCCGCCCAGACTGGACCTCGGGTCAGCGCCTCTCGGCCAACTATGCCGTGCTCTTGGCCGACCTGCTGCCGTACTACGCCAAGCACGACCAGAAGCGATACGACTGGCTGATGCGGCTGTTGGTGAGCGGAGTGACGAATACGTCGTTCGACGAAGAGGAGAAACAGCAGTACCTGAACCTCCTGCTTAATAAATAGGCCATGCTGATACCTCTGAGACTGTCGGCACAGTCCGACGAACAGCTGATGCAGCGGGCTAGTCGTGGCAATGACCGTGCCTTCGAAGAACTCTACAACCGCCATGCCCGACGGTTGCAGGGCTTCTTCGTCCGCAGATTAGGCGACCAAGAGCTAGCGGCCGACCTCATGCACGACACGTTCTTGCGGCTCTATGATGCCCGTGAGCGGTATAGGGTGGGGCAGAGCTTCCGGCCGTGGCTGTATACCATTGCGTATAATCTCATTAAGAACCATTATAGGCAGAGCAACCAAGCTCTCCAGAGTCTGGAAGGGATTATTGACAATGACGCTGACGTAGAAGTCGAACTCGATGCGGCCATTCTGCATGATGCCCTGCGCGATGTGCTGCAACGTCTGCCTGAACCCTACGCCATGCTCTTTTCCCTGCACTACGAAGAGGAACTCACCATTCCGCAGATAGCACAGATCACGTCGCTGCCCGAAGGCACCGTGAAGTCGCGTCTGCACAAAACAATGAACATCATCAAACAAAACCTGAAACAATATGAAAGTAGATAATCAAGACATCATCCGTGCGGCCCGCGAACTGTGCGATGAAGAGAACAGCCGTATGCATGTCCGTCCCTGGCGTCGCAGTCCCCGTTTCCACGTGCCTGCTTGGCTCGTTGCCATTCCTGCTGCCGCCATTGTGGGCTTCTGCTTTGGCCTGTGGACGAACAGCCTGCAGTCTACAAATGCTCCTCTGACGGCGATGGCAGATACGGTCTACATCACGGTGAAGGAAACAGTTCCTGCAGTTGATACCGTGTATATGACAGAGTCAAGATCTTCTGCAACAGTCACTTCTACCCGTCGTGTAGTCAACTCGCAGCCCATGAAGAAGGAGCAATACGCATCTATGGGGCGGTCAATGGCTACCGACCAGATACGCTATGACCTGCTGGTGAAAAATTAGAACCACTCATGCGAATGATTTGCGAATAAATCGCGAATCCGAAAGTTTTGTTGAATCAGTGGTATGTCTTACCTTTGCGGCAGATTTTTCAACTATCGCGTTTATGAAAACAGATAAGACATATACACTGACAACGAAACGGCTTGTACATATTGCAACAAGTAGGCTGCTCTTTTGGCTTGCCTTTGCGCTCGTCGGGTGTGGGGATTCACAAGAGGATTTGCCTGATGATGCTTCTGGCATTTATCGGAGTGACGAACACCTCAGCTCAGACAGAGCAAGAAAAGATGATGACTGGTGTGTGGAAGTTCAACGGCTACACCAATCAGAAAGGTGAGAAGATTGACTGGGGAAAGAACTTCTCAGCCATCAAGATCTACAACCCTGACGGGGAGTATTGCTTTGCGCAGTTCTTCATCTATGCGGATGGTACGGTTGACGTAAAGCCGCACGATTACGGAACGTGGTCATACAAGAACGGTCAGTACATGGAGTGTGGACGGAAGGGCGAGATCATTTCGCTTACACGGAAGGAATTTCGTGGCAAGTGGAACGGATTGGAAGACTCATGGCTGAGAGTGGAGAATCTGCCAGAGAAGTTCACTACCTATATCATGTCCATGTGCCGTGTTCTTGACACCCGTTCAGACATGAAGGAAATCATTCTGCGCGACATCTTCAACCGCGAGAAGGGCACGCCCAATTATATTCCTGAAAGGAAACAATGAGTAAAGTTCTTCGCATAGCGAAGCGGCGAAAGCCGAGCGAGTAAAGTTAGTAAGGTTCAGGATAACCGAAATTCTGGAGGGCGCATCGCTGCGGCCTCCAGAATCACCTAAGTACTATTTTTACTAACTTTTACTAACTGAAGTTTCCCACCATCGTTTCATCAGATTGCAATCAATGCTCTTTTGTGGTACAACACAGCACATATTGCGGTACAAAACGATGCGGATGGCGGTACGAAACAGCGTTGTTCTCAGCTTTTGCTTACAAGCAAACGACCATTCGGTTACAAGCAAACGACCATTCGGTTACAAGCAAATGACCATTTGCTTGTAAGCAAACGCCGCAACCGCCTCAATTGAACATGCTCTGCTTAATCAGCTGCTGCACGTCGGCAGGCGTGTCCTTCGTCTTGCAGCAGTCAAGGATGTACTTCACCACCTTGTCGGGCAGCGAGACCTTCTTCCAGATGTCGTGACGCTTCATCCAGGTGCCCTTCGTCGTGGTCTTGTCTACCCACACGATGGCATCCTTGATGGCCTTGCGCCCCATCTCTGAGTACCAGCCGTCCTTGAACGTGTAGGTACCATACTCGTGGGGCATCACCACCACCTTACCCTCCTTGGTAAGGGCAAGCTCGGCACAGGCATACTCCCCGTTGGCACCGTAGTACTTGAACTGGGCGTAGCCGCTCTCCCGGCCGCACATCTTTTTCTTTTCGCCTTCCCACTGCATGGACTCCATGATCCATGTGCCGACGAGTTCGCTGTCGGCCACCTTTATGCTCTGTGCGCTTACATGCATGGCGCTCATGAGTGCCACCCACATCAGAAACATTGTTTTTTTCATACGTTTTACGTTTTTAGAATTGTTAGACATTGAGTGAATTGATTTCACGGTGCAAAGGTAAGCGCATTCCGCCGGGCGGACAAGTTTTCGGTTTTGCATTCACTTTGCAAGGCGTTTGCATCTTGTTTGCACTTAGATGGAGAGTATGAAATCGTCCCACTCGCGGGCACCGCCTTTGCGACCGAACACCTTCTTGAAGAGACGGCTGCGCACGGTGCTGATGGTGCTGGCATCGCGACTCAACACGGCGGCAATGTCTGTCGGCGAAATTCTGAGTTTAATGAGCAGGCACACCTGATACTCCAGTTCCGACATGGCGTGGAGCCCGCGCAACTGACTGCCGAAGCCGGGACAGATGCGCCGTATCTGACGCTCAATCTCGCTCCAGCCGTCATCCTTCAGCCGCTGTCCCGTGGCAATGCGGCGTTGCAGGCTGAGGTACTCGTCGGACTTGAAATAGGCCGCCTCTACCGATTCAATGGCTTGACGGACCACTGGCGGGCACTCATCCTGCACCTCCTGAATCTGCTGCAATTGCAGTTGCAACCTGCGCTTGTCCTTGCGATAGTCAATAGCAATACGGGTGATGAGCAACAGCAGCACGACGATGCCAATGGTAGCCGCTACGAGCCAGTGGATGACGCTGGCCTGCTGTCGCTCCTTGGCGGAGAGCATATAGCTTTGCGCCTCGCTGGTATCGTTCCCCGTGGTTGCTGTCACAATCTCCTTGATCTCCTCGCCCCATTCACGGGCAATGTCGTCTGCGAGGTGCCAAGTGTTCAGGATGCCGTTCTGCTGGATGACGATGGTCGTGTCATCCCTGATGGTCAGCGGATGCGGGTCGTCGTCCTCCAGATAGACATACTCGCCGTGACCCTTGTCTATCAGTTGCACCCGCAGTTGCTCGACGGGCTTGACGGTCAGTCCCGACTTCGTTCGCGTCAGCCAGCACTGATACATCACGCTGTCGCCGTCGTAGAGCCGCAGGAGTGCTCCACTCTCATCGGTAAAGTTCCTGGTGTGCCCGATGGGATAGTCCATCTGTCGCAGCGTCCATGCTCCCTGGAGCAGGTACTGCCGGTCATCGTCGTTCTTGGAGGTGCAGCCTATCACCAGGCACGCGGTCAGTAATAAGAATAGGTGTTTCATCTGTTTCGCAATTTGCCCGCAAAGGTAGCAAATAAAATGCAAAGCGACCGATGAGTCACTTTGCATTTTGTTTGCATCATTCACGCTCCTAATACCCCAAGTCCTCGCCAACGAGCACTACCGTGTGACGGCCTCTTGGCGAGTTTCTGAGGAAATGCACATAGTTGCAGATGGACTCGGGCGAGTTGCAGTTGTGGCACGTGCCGTCCACCTGACAGGGCGTCTTGATGTCGAAGCGGGCAGCATTGATGGGCGATGCCGTGCTCCTGGCCCTGGCCAGTGCTGCCTCTACGCTTTGAGCCACCTTGTTGAGGCCTATGACGAAGATGACCTTCTTCGGTCCCCACGTGATGGCCGCCACGCGGTTGCCGTTGCCGTCGATGTTCACGATGACGCCATCCTCCGATATGGCATTGGCGCTGGTCAGATAGACATCCGTCGAGAATGCCCTGAGATACATGGTCAGCTTCTCTTCCGGTGTCTCAACCAGGTCACGGTCCAGCACTTCCAGCGTTCCACGGCTTCTCAGCGCATCGGGAATCCCCAGGTCGCGCACCGTCATCGTGCCGCCCCATGTTACGGAACTGCCGTCAGCGATGAGTTCCGATACCTTCTTCACGGCCTCTTCGCCCGTCGGACAATAGAAGCCCTCTATATGGCGGCGCTGTAGGTTTTTGATGAGCCGCTCCGCCAGTCGCTCTTTTCTTAATTCTTTTGGTGTCATATCTCTACAATTTGTTTTCGTAATTCTCATAATAGTCCCAGCGCCTCGAACATTTTTCTATAAGTTTAACAAACCACAAATCCCTTCAAGGTATTTCCTGTCCGTCTCATCGAACGTTCCCAGTTCCTTGCTGTCGATGTCGAGTACGGCCACGACGTCGCCCTCCTTGGAGAACACCGGCACGACAATCTCCGACCGCGACTCGCTGCTGCACGCGATGTGCCCGGGAAACTGCTCCACATCGGGCACCACAATCGTCCGTTGCTCCTTCCACGCCGTTCCGCATACGCCGCGTCCAAAGCCTATATGCATACATGCCACAGGCCCTTGGAACGGCCCCAGCACCAACTCCTTCTCGTCAGAATCAGCCTTTGCGGCCACCCGATAGAACCCCGTCCACCAGAATCCCATCGCCTCATGGATGGCTGCACTCACGTTGGCCATCACCGCCACAGCATCCGTCTCGCCCGCTATCAGGGCCTCAATCTGCTTCGTCAGCAACTCGTATTTCTCGTTCTTGCTCATATTTCTCGTTCTTGCTCGTATTTGTCTTCGGTCTTGTTAATACTATTTCAACTATTGTATGTGTCACAGTTGGTATGACTTTTACCTTACTGCTCGAATTATTTCCTTCCTGCATCACCTGGATCTGTACGGGGATGCGGTCTTGCAGCTCCTCCACATGACTGATAATACCCACATGGCGACCTGACTTGGAGTGAAGAGACCGTAGTGTATTGACTGCGTTCTGCAATGGCTCACCGCTCAGCGTGCCAAAGCCCTCGTCGATGAACAAGGTATCAACGGCAAGCTGTTGTCCGATGTCGCTCAGTGCTAAGGCCAGAGAAAGTGACACGAGGAAGCTCTCACCACCTGAAATGGTACTGGCGGCACGGCTGACATAGCCCTGATAGGCATCTTCTAGCATGATGATGAAGGTACCTGGCGATACTTTCAACGTGTAGCGGTCGGTCAGCGTCTTCATGTAGCTGTTGGCAGAGTGAATCAGACTTGTCAGCACGTAGCTCTGTGCAATCTTACGGAACTTGCTGCCAGAATGGTCACCAATCAAGGCATTCATACGACTCCATTTCTGGTAGTCGGCCTTCTTGTTGTCAACATCAGCCTTCATCGCACCCAGACGCTGCTTGTTTTCACTGTCCGTCTTCAGTTCCTGACTGAGTGCACCCTTTCTGACGTTGGCCTCGGTCATTTGTCTATCATACTCCTGAACACGTAATCCCAGTGACTCTGCAGTATCTCCCTCTGCATATTCTGGCTTGTTCTGCTGATGTTCCTCTTGCCGATTCATCGCGGCCTGCAGCAACGTCTTTTGGGTCAATGCATTGCGCCGTGCTTCGTCCAAGGCCTTGTCCTTGCGGCTGATGTCCTGGGCAGAATAGACATTGAGTGCCGTCAGCATTTCCTCTGTTGTGCCTTCATGTTCAGCGCAGAAGCCGTCCAAGAGTTTCTGGTTCTCCGCAACAGCGGCAGTCAGCTCCTGTACATTCTTTTGCTTGGCATCTGCCAATTCCTTGGCGACAGCCATCTTGTGCTTACAGTCTTCAACTGCCTGTCTGGTTTTGTCAACGACACCTTTCTTGGCATCCCAGTCGTTTCTCAGTGCATCCAGTTTGCTTCTCAGTTCCTTAACCTCTTTCTCCTTTTGCTCTCCGTCTTTGATTTTTCCTTCAAGTTCACCGAGTGCCAAGTCCGTCTTGTTCTTCAGACTTTTCAGTACGAAGTGAACATTGTCATCAATAATTTCTATACCGCATGCATTACAAGCCGCCAATAGTTTCTTTTCAGCAGTCAGTACTGTCTGATCCTTGTCGAGATTGTCTTTGTCCCGATTGTAAGCTTTGACAGCCGTCATGATTTCCGCATCCAGTTTGTTTTTCTCTGCAACGATGGCGTTATAATCCTTCTCTGCCTCTTTGAACGAAGTCGTCATACCGTTCACAAGTTCTGCCAGTTCCTCTTCGTGCGGAAGATCAGCGACGATTTCCTGTCCGCAGACAGGGCACCTGTCACCCCCATGCAGCTTCTGACGCATGGTCTTGGCGAACTTGTCAACAGTATCTTTCTGCTTATCCAGCAACTCTTTGCAGGTGTTCATCTTAACTTCTGCATCGTGTATCTTCGCAGGGTACTCTTCCTGCTTTTTCTTGCTCTCCTCAATGCTGGCTAACGATTTTGCCAGGGCCTGGCGGGCATTCTCCACCTTTTCCTTGGCCTCTGCTACCGATGTTACCAGTTCATTGGCGGTCTTAATGTTCTGCTGCAGATCCTTTGCATCTTCTCGTTGTTTGCGTAAACCCGAAAGGTTTAGGGCAGCCAGATTAGCCTCCTGAGATTGCAGAGCTACCTGTTGTCTCTCAAATAGCACCTTTGCCGTCTCTGCCTCTCTGCCTGCTTTCTCAAAGGCCGGATTCAGGGTTTCAGACAGTTTCTTGTTTTCAGCATCGATGATACCTTGCTGTTTGCCAATTTCCGTTTTTCCTTCTTCAATATCCCGTTTGGCCTTTTTCTTTGTGGTCAACCAGTTTCTGGCTTCAATCGTTGCCTGCCATTGGCTCACCAGCGTTTCTTCCTTCTTGAAATCCTCGTTTTGTGTGATGGCAACGGCTTTCTCACTGTCTTCAGTGGCCTTCTTCACCTTTCCGGCCAGTTCAGCATCCGTCTTCAGCCAGTCACACTTCTTCTTGTCCGTATCATGCTGCGTCTTGACTTCCTGATAACGGTTTTCCAAAGCCGCGATTTCCTCTTTCTTTTGGGCAATCACCTCGTCTGAGAGGGTCTGGACGTTCTTCACCAGCTGCTCCGCATCTTCCCACAATCGTTTCTTCTGATTGGTAATCTCATAGACCTTGGCACCAATCTTTGTATAAACGCTCACGCCAGTTATCTTCTCCAGAATCTCAGCCTTCTCGTCATCCTTACTGTTCAGGAAACGAGTGAACTCGCCCTGTGCCAACAGCGTGGTGCGGCAGAACTGCTTGAAGTCAAGACCAATGGCAGCGTGGATTTCCTCACGAATCTCACGCTCTTTCGTCAGGCAGATGTCTGTATCAAGATTGTGCAACTGCCACTCCTTCGACTTCAGGTTGCCTGTTGCCTTGTTTCTGGCTCTTGCTACTGACCACGAGGCTTCGTAGCTACAGCCGTTGCTACCGATGAAGGTCAGCGTGACAGATGCCTCGCCCGTGTTCCGGCGCATCAGTTGTCGGGGGTCGTCAATCTTCACCGCCTTTTCGCCATCCAGCGTGTCACCCTGCATCTTGGTAGTGTCTAAACGAGGCGTGTCAGCATACAGGGCCAGGCAGATGGCATCCAGTATGGTCGACTTGCCGGCTCCCGTCTTTCCCGTTATCAGGAATACCTCGCTGTCAGCCAGCGGCTGAGCGTCAAAGTCAATCGTGGCATCCTCAATCGATGCGATATTGTGGATCGTCAGTTTCTGTAGTTTCATAATCTATAGCGGTAGCCAATTCTTCACTCTTCACTTTTCACTAACAGCGCAACTGCGCGAAACATCTCTTGCATCTCGTCGTCGAAGTTGATGCCTAAATCTTCGGCATATCTCCGAGCAATGTCGATAGGCTCCTCTGCCTGGAACTCCTGAACACTGAGCATCCTGGCTTCTGTGCGTCTTGCTGTCTTTCGCCTAACATTGATGCAGCAGAATCGACATTGCTTGTCTTCTGTCAGCAGTCCAGCCTCAGCCTGGGCCTCCAATGGCAGGAAGTCATCCACCTCCACATTCAGTCGGATATAGGCAGGTATGTCGTTGGGGAATTTTACCAACAGTTCCTTGGCCTCTTCCCAAGTGGTGAAGCCGTCTGCTGGCAGCGTCACCAGCGGATGCGGATTCTCTATCTCAATCTCCGTGACCGTCGGTCGCTCACCGTGTTTCTCTATCTCCACTATACTGACAGAATGGGTATAGGCCTCGTCGAAGCTGACAGGCAGCGGTGTGCCGCAGTATCTCACGTTGTGCTTGCCGCTATGCACGAACTGTCCGTGGTGGATATGTCCCAGTGCCAGATAGTCATAGCCGTCGCCCATCTGCTTCAGATCCGTGGCGTCTATGCCGCCCACGATAGCATCCGTGGCATGGTCATGGCCGGTGAAGTCGCAGCCGCTCACGGTTGTATGGGCAGTCATCACGATGGGTAAGCCGTTAGTGTTTTTTTTCTTCACCCGGTCCGTCAACTGTTGATAGAATCCATTTGGCATATTCCTTTCCGTACAATAGGGAATGGCAATCACATAGCCTTTGCCGGGCACCTCAATGATGTGCTCATCGGGATTCTCCCTCTCTATCTGTCCGATGGCATATACGTTCAGTTCGCGCCAGGGCGACTGGAATATCTCATGCTTCACACCGCTGTCGTGGTTGCCTGCCGTCATCACAATCACCATCTCTGGATTTGTCTTGTGAATTTCCAGCAGGGCATTTGTTAGCATGGTCTGTACGGCCGATGATGGCTGTGGCGTGTGATACACGTCACCACACAGCAGGAATACGTCGGGTTTCTGCTCCTTGACAATCTGAATCATTTGGAGCAACATCACCATCTGTTCCTCCGTCCTGTCATAGTTGTATAGCGTGTGACCTAAATGCCAGTCACTGGTATGTAGTATCTTCATTGAACGATTTTACGCATATCTGTGTATTTCTTGTTTTAACTCGGCCATAAGCCTCATTGTTTCTGCTGGGGGAAATGGCCATCCATTGCTTGCGTTCAGCCTCAGATAGCTTCTCGATGGCGTAGCGGAGCATGGTGCGTGGCATCTCGTGGGCGTTCTGACGGAGGAAGTCGCGAAGCAGGTCGAGATGGCTCTTACCCATTTCTCGCAGCATCCAGCCGACAGCTTTATGCATCAGGTCGTGGGGATGATGCAGGTGGATCTCTGCGTAGCGAAGACACCACGAGGGGTCGCCATGATGAGAGGGATACCATGTGCAGACAATACTCATGCGCTGCTTCCACAGACAAGGGCTGGCGGCCAACTCATCAAGCACTTGGCGCTTGTAGTCGGTATTGCCAAGTGCAGATGGCAACTGTAGCCAGTGCCCCAGAATCTTATAGACCGACAAGTCTACCAA
>ERZ842401.6314-NODE-6314-length-12690-cov-3.737950_pt1 | contig 12690 bp, 18 predicted proteins | sample MGYA00521270_ERZ842401 | MGnify/ENA primary metagenome ERZ842401 (study PRJEB31892, sample SAMEA3878208) | bioreactor metagenome | biome: Moose rumen | place: Sweden | collected 2011-10 | study: EMG produced TPA metagenomics assembly of the PRJEB12797 data set... | reverse complement strand
GTGGTGACACCTACACCGCTATTTCTATATCTTACATAGACTCGCTGTTTGACTAATATTAAGGAGGGCTATTATGGCAGAGAAGAAATATCTCGACGATGTTGGACTTGATGAAGTCGCACAGCACGTCAATAGGAGACTTAAAGTAGTCGATGTTATGCCCGTATCAGCAAATAATGGAGCGGTTCGTCTGTACTCAGGTGCAGACGACGATCCTTTTTTACAGGGGCATATATATAAATATGAAAATAATGCGTGGGTAGATATTACTGGAACAGCAGAAGCTACCGAGGTTATAGTTAATGTTGAAACTTTACCAACTGGTGAAGATATAGAAGATGTATTTTATAGAGTGACCTCTACAGGGAAACTGTATAAGGGCGATAGTACAAATCAGACAACTTCTCTTGTAACTCCTGATTTTGACAGTAACGATTTTGAAGTTGATAATAACAATGTTGCATTATCGGCGGCACAGCGGATATTCACAGGCACTACCGCTGAATGGGAAGCATTAACGACAGAGGAGAAGGCAAATTATACAGTTGTTAATTTCTCTGATGATGATAATCCCGAAGAGTTTGATACACGGCTGAGCGCGGTTGAAAATGTTATTCCGAGTGGGGCGAGTGCAAGTAATAAACTTGCAGCAAGGAGTGACATATATATACTTTCAAACCAATACAGCGGCGCGACTTATACTACAGTAAATGCACTTTTAGAAAAAGTCGCTGCTGATATGCTTGCAAAAGGCGGATATGGTGGAGCTGTTGGAAGTGTATGGACTGGCAAAAGTTATTTCAGCGGTACTTATGGCACTAATGGCAGTACTGCGGGAAATGCCCGTTTGCATTTTGAAAATGCACAAGGCGGTTATACAGAGTGCTCATTCAATTTTAGTTCAAGTGGGCTTGGAACTGTTAATTGGTTTAATGATGTTACCACATCAACCGTAACTTCGGGGAGTGCTGCACCTATAACAAGCGGCGGGGTGTATAATGCGTTAAACAATAAAACGAGCATTACGGTAACTTCTGCTGATAGTGTATACATTGATAATGACATCATATATTATTATCCACAAACAAAAAGAATGCTATTTAATCGATGTGCTTTTGTATATACACGAGGTTCAACAATGCCAGCAGGAAAAACATTATGTACGATAACTATTCCTGACGGAATAACTATATCGGAAAAAGGAATAATGATACCTGCGATGCTATCAGTGCCGACAACAGGCGAAGAATTACCGTCTGCCGTAATGCTGAACCCTGATGGAACTATTGTGACAACAAACAGTGAGACAAACTATCAATATGTTATCATTTATGGTGTGAATGTATTCTTCGAATAATTGGTACAGCCGCATTTGAAATGAGGGTGCTGAAAATTGAATAGCGAGAAAAGGACTATGCAGAAATGCGTGGTTTAATGCGATAGTAAGGTATCAGTAAAAACAATTACACCCCGCCTGTCTTGGCGGGAGTAATGTAAAAAGGAGATGATATAAATGAGCGTAAATATATATGACAGCACAACAGACACATTACATAAGGTCGCGGGACTTGTTGACGATACTGATTTGAAACAAGATATTGAAGATATACAGGCGGTTATTCCGTCCAATGCGAATGCAGGGAATCAGCTGGTTGCACAGAACGCAACGGCAAGGCTGCTAAACGCTACATATCAGGGTGCGGGGATGAGTCAGCGCGTTGTGAAACTGACACTGCCGTCAAGCGTGTGCGGAAAATTCCACGTTGTCTGCGAAACAGGCGGACAGACATCACTGCGGGATTTTATAATCCAGACAACGACTCGAACGCCATATGTCAATGTTTATAACCTCGGATTACGGATGGATTACATCGTAAAAAAAGACAACGGGAACGAAATCTATATCAACGTTCCCACATCTGACGGGTCTGTCCTGATATATCAGGAGGACGCGAACGCAGACGGCTACGGCAATTTATATACTGTAACATTAACCACAACAACCGTGACCGACGAGGCATTTATAAACGCAACGACAGTAACACCCGTAAATATACGCCCTACATCTACCGTCACAAGCGGAAGTACCGCACCTATTACAAGCGGTGGGGTGGCAAGCTATGCTGTTAGAAAAACACAAATAAGTATAGCTTCTGGTGGTTCAGCGGCTTATGTATTTGATAGTGCTTATTGTAATGGATTTCTTTCAGGAACAATGACAAACGTTGGTCAAGTTTATGCACAATATAGTTTATCAAATAAAACATTCAAAATGTATAATAGGGCAGGCACAGAGATAAGTAGTCCACAGATGGGATTAACTTGGTCTTACAATTCATCGACTTATACATTGACTCTTTCCGGAGGAGATGGTGGGGTATTAAATTTAGTGCAGTTTTGATGTGCCACATATCCTAATATACCGTGGAAAGCGATGATTTAGCCCCACCCCCCCACAACCTAAAAGGACATCAGAAATAGTGTCCCACACACTGAAAGTAGAATTTCAATAACACTTGGAGTGCGTGGGCGTTGGTATAGGTGAAACTTGCCTATCGTGGATAACTAAATAAAAACAATGTTCTAATGACCGCGCCCCTGCTACAGTGGGAATGCGGTCTTAGAAATAAGTATGATGGTATATTGCACAAATTCAATTCGGATTTATTGTAAAAATATCACAATGACAATGCTACAGCTTTATGATATAATATAATTAAGTGTATAAAGAAAGGGTTTACCGTGTCAGTAGATGAAATTTTAGAATACAACGGCTTGTCTTTGGATATTCTTAATTCCTTTTCGTATGAAAGTAAGTTGGGTCTTTCTTTGAAAAGAACTTTACATCGGTTTGTTAAAAAAATCTACTAAACGAATTATTTGATTACGCTGATTGGCTTGACAGTATGGATATTATCTCAAAAGTTTCTCTTGACTTTAGAGTAAAGTCTTATGAGTCAATCGAAAATAAATACGAGAGATATTATCCGAATACGCAAGTGTTTAAAGTGTTCAATGATATTTTAGGTTTCAGAGCTTTTTGTGATGACTATAGTTATTTGATAGATAATTCAAGTCAACTATTCCGAGTTGTCGATATGTCTAAAGGCAAAGCAAACGATGACGGATATAGAGGCGTTCACCTTTATTATCAGGTTGACAACAACCATTATCCTATTGAGATACAATTCAATACTTTATATGATAGACAATTAAACAATTGGCTTCACGATTATCTGTATAAAAATGACTATCCTCCGGAATTAGGAATAGAATTACGCAAAAGGTATGAACACGGTGAAATATTGTCAGAAAAAGATTTTACAGGGGTGCTATATAATGATTTACTTGGTTGCAAAGAATAAAAGGCAAAGAGGCTGTTATGCATATAAAACAGTCAGTGGTAAGCACATATCTCTTATAAAGAGAAGTTTGCACAAAGAAGTCGGGGCTAAAGGTGTTCAAATCGTGACAATCAGCAGACCTTCCGCTTACGGTGAATATGCGCCCTATAGCTTTGTTCATTCGGAAAACGAATTTGTTGAGAAAGCAAGGACACTCGCGGATTGAGATTCTTTGTGTTATTTAATAAAACCAAATAAAGCCAGCCGTACATCTTCGGGTGTGCGGCTTTATTATATGTGAGGTGATACAAATTGAGTGTAAACTATTATGATAAACAGACGGGCAAAATTTATGAGGTAGCTGGCTCGTCACGAGTTTGGATAGGAAGTAAGGCTGCTCACGATGCAGAAGTCCTCGCTGATAAAATGCCTTATAATGTTCTTGTAGCAATTCTTGAAACAGGACTTTTCTATCGTGACGCAAACGGAAACGAACAACCTGTTAGTATGAGTAACAATATTATAGCTAATTACTATGATAATACTTCCACATACAAAGTCAATGATTTTGTAATATACGATAATACGCTTTATAAGTGTATTACTGCTGTTGATACGGCAGAGGATTTTGATGGTGAAAAGTGGGTCGCTACTACTATTACAGACGAGATAAAGAGTTTATTGACATAATATTAGTTTTAGGTAAGTTGCACTGTAGCATAATCTAAGTGACATCTTCGTAAGTGCTAAAATATATTTTACATTTATGGAGGAATTTCATTATGAGAAACAAGAGATTTACAAAAGTTGTAAGCACAATCGTAGCAATATACACAATCACTTGTACTACTACGGTAAACAGCTCGGCATTTTGTCTTAACGACATTCTTGGGTGCGGATCAAATGGACAGAATGGTACTTGTGGTAACAGTATCGTACAGATCATTCAGTGTCTTAGAACAGGTAAATGCAATATCTTTGACCTGTTTACCAATAAGAATGATTGTATGAGTGGGGATTGCGGAGACACAACTACACAGACTGATGTGGGTAAGCCTACTGTTCCTATTATACCTACTACTCCTACGACCACGCCTACAACTACTACTAATTCTAATGTGCAGGCAGTATTTGACCTTGTAAACAAGGAACGTAAGTCTAATGGTCTTGGTACTTTAACTCTTTTCGATGAACTGTGTAAAGTAGCTGACGTAAGAGCTAAAGAGATTGTTAAGTCATTCTCACATACACGTCCAAATGGAACAAGTTGTTTTACTGCTTTTAAAGAGAACGGTGTTTTTTATAGGTATGCAGGCGAAAACATAGCTTATGGACAGAAAACTGCTACAGAAGTTATGAATGGGTGGATGAACAGCGCAGGTCATAGAGCTAACATACTTAACAGGAACTTTGGCAAGATAGGTATTGCTTGTTATAATTTTAACGGCGTTAAATATTGGGTACAGTTATTTACAAACTGATATATAATATTAGGGGATTGCAGAAATGCAGTCCCCTATTTTTTACATTTATAAAATCGGCGGTTTATAAATGAATATCATCACAACTTTCGGTCATACTATTATTGTGACACGAGATTAAATTTCCCCTGTCACCCGATTGTTATAAGGCGGCAGCGCTGTGTCACTCTAAAAGACTTTCGTAGGAGGAGGCTCACGACATTAGCCGTGAGCCTCTATTTTTTTTGACTTAAAAATTTTGTAATTCAAAAAGTTTATCTTCTATTTTTAAATATGCGTCCATTGGGATTTTTCCCGCCTTTTCCCATCTTGCAACAGTCTGTCTGGTTACTCCAGCGATTTCTGCTAACTCCTGCTGTTGTAATCCAGAGCGTTTTATAATATCAACTTCGTTAAGCCTGTTACGCTCTTGCATGAATGTGAAATAGAATTTGTTATAATCATCACCTTTCATTGGGGTGTTAGGAACATCATCCACATCTATCATATCAAGATAATGTTCAAGGAATTTTTGTGTATCATCATCAATGAGCCTTGCTTTCGACATTATCATGTGCAACCTTGCAAAAGCTGATAATAGCTGCTGACGTGCTTGATCTGTGTACGGAGCCATATTGATGTTAGAATTTAGTTTGGCAAGTCTCCCGAACACTTTCCCCATAACATAATATACATCTCTTTCCATTTTGTATATCCTCCTTGTGTAATATTATGATGCTATTATAGCACATAATGTTATATTTGTCAAGTGCTATTTAACATTTTGTTATATAAATTTTATTGTAAAGGAATGTATAAAAACAAAGAGGGTAGCGAATAGGCTACCCTTATTTTTTTATAAGTCGTCCAGCGCATCGACGGCATTTTTCTTCTGCGTATCAATCACGTGAATATACGTATTGTACGTGAACGTTACACTTGAATGTCCAAGTATTTCCGATATTACTTTAATATCAATGCCTTTACGGATTGCTCTGCTTGCAAACGTATGACGTAGTGTGTGAACTCCGAGAGCATTTTTTATTCCTGCTGATTTACAAATATTCTCATAGCAATTGGTAATTTTACCAACATCAATAACTTTGTTTAAACCATTGATGATAAAATCTGTATCACTTCCCTTAACTATTTCTCGCTGTACAGATAAGATTTCAAGTGCTTTCTTATTAAGTGGAACTATGCGCACTTTACTGTTTTTTGTTGATGTCTGTTCTATTACCTTACGTGTTTTCACATCTTCATCGTAATCGTAGATGGCTATCGTATTGCTGTCAACTCTAATTTGATTATTCTTGTAATCAATATCGTTCCATTTCAAACTGCATAATTCCCCACCGCGTAGCCCTGTGTAAAGGATAAGACAAAGAATGTTCCCATACTTATAACGGGGTTTGCCTGTTTTGTAACTTTTGGTTGCTTGCGCCTTGAACTCTTCAATTTCATCATCGGTAAAAAACCTAATATCTTTCTGAACGATGTTTTCTTTTTTTGGCATCTTTACAGCAATACAAGGATTCTTGATAATTCTGTCTTGTAGTATTGCGTGTTTCAAAGTTTCATTTACTAATACAAATGATTTGTGAATCGTTGAGTAGGAATATCCTTGTATCAAAAGTTCACCTATCAATTGACTCTGAATAATATCAGATGTGAGGTCTGTAAGATTATAATGTCCGATATGAGGTTTGATTTGGTTTTTGTAGGTTTTATAATCACGGTCATAAGATGAAGGCTTAATTGAACTCTTCTTTACTTTGGTAAGATAATACTTCATATACTCTTCGAGTGTTATATTATCTACCATCTCAGTAGTTTTAGTAGGTATTGCCAATTCATAGGCTTTCATCTTTTCAACTACTATAGCTTGAGTTTTACCCATAAAACGTTTGTATTTTGTCTTACCCTCTGGGGTACTGCCTATTATTATCTGTCCTGTCCAATATCCTTTTTCATTCTTATAAATCGATCCTGTACCTTTTGCTCTGATTTTTTTACTCATACTATCACCCCTAATGATAGTATATCATACCCGTTCTTGTTTGTCAAGATTTGGTGTGTTCATTGGTGTGTACAAAGCAAGCAGAGAAGGGCAGAAATGAGCAGAGGAGAGCAGAGATTTTTAGTTAATCAGAGCATAAAGAAAATGCTCTCAAACGGCTTTGTTGAGCAGTTTAAGAGCATCGCATATTGTATAATAGAAATCGTTTTAAATTTTTATCCGAGGGATTTTAAGTCCCTTGTGTCTGCCTATTCCACCACAGCGGCATACTTTATTTATGCGGGTTTGCAGACTTCTCAGCGACTTACCAGTTCAGTTTGGTGTGTTCATGGTGTGTTCACAGAAAATTTTTATTTTTTCTGCTCTCTTTTTTTATCCATTCCCTGAACTCGTCTTTGTTAATGTAATAACGGTTGCCTATGCGGAACGACGGAAAATCTCGGCGTTTGCACAGGTTATATATTGTCCTATCATTACATCGAAGATATTGCTTGGCTTCTTGCGGACTAAGTAATTCTGGTAAATCCATAAAAATTCTGCCTTTCTATTATACTATATTTGTTTGTTTTTGTCAACATTATTTTTATTACTATTCGTATTCTCATCAGTCGCTAATATACGCTTAGTATTATTTCTTTGTTCTGGTGTGTTGTTTTGGTGTGTTTATTTATTTTCCACTACTTCCTAAAGCTCCTAATCCACGCTCTGACTTTATTTCTTTGAGTTCGCCATAAGAAATTTCTTCAACTTTAGCAATGGGAACTCGTCTTAATACTGCTTGGCATATAGCTTTTTCATAGGGATATACAATTATTCGTTCTTTATGTTCTTTATAGATTTCAGGCAATTCTTCATTTTTTGATATGATTAGTGTCTTATTCGTAGTGTTCGTAATGGGAACGAACCATTCATTCCTATATCCGCTATCAATGATACCACATCTCTGGGCAATACCTTTAGTACCTGTACTCCCTCTCTCTTTGAGTTCAAAGTAATATTCTATGCTACAAGCAGAAGCAAGTCCAGTAGGAATAAGTTTTGTTTCGTGAGGTGCTATTGATATGTAGTCCTGCTCAAAATCGGCATATATATCATATCCTGCGTCTTCATCTCTCTTGGTAGGTATCTTTGCTGTAGGTCTTACTTTTGCAAATTTGATTATTGTTTCGCATATCATAGTATTTACTTCCTTTCACTTTTTAATTCTTTGTAGCATATCTGTTTAAGATTTTCAGCCATTTTAATGTTGAAATCTAAAGCATCGTACCAATCCAAAGTAGTAGGCTCTTTAGTGGTTTTGACTTGGTTTTGGTGTTCTATATACTTTCCTAATGCTTCATAGATTGTATACAATTGTTCTCTTGATAGAGTTAGTATAAACTCTTCCATATTAACATTTCTCACTTTCATTTAATAATATCATCAAGACTATGTAATACTTTTGGCTTGTACGGAACATAGTCAAATTCGTCAGCCTTATACCTAATATCAGTTACCGCGTCCATTACAGTTGAGATACGTTTTAGTTCTTTCTTGGTTGCTGTGTGACCACGTTCTAACTCTTGTAACTTCTGTGCCACCTTGCATAGCTGAACGGCATTGAGCCTACAGTTCTCATCACCGATGAAGTGTAGAATATCAATGATAGCGTTATCATAGTATTCCTGTTGGTTTTCTAAACTACGCTTTAGGGTGAAGAATTTATTCTCTGCGTACTTGCCTATATCCTCTGTAATGATTGATACGGTATCTTTTGATATAGTAGGTTCAGTTGCAAAGACTTGTTGTACGATAGTCTTTTTAGGCGTGTAATGTTCTGCACCAATAACTTTGAAGTATTGTTGATCGTCAGGTGGGACAGTTGTTTCTATAAACTTTTGAGCTTCGTCTTTTGGGAATATTGTAGCTTCCCTCCTGCGTACAAGACTATAACCTTTCTTAGTGCGCTTGACGTAGTAATTTTTGTAACGTGTGTATTCTATTAGTTCAATTGGTATTCACCTCACTTCCTATAACTTCGTGTTCTTCTACACGGACTTTATAATACATAGCTTTGTCCTTAGACATACTATCACATATTTCTTTGGCTCGTTTGTAATCAGCACAGATAAACTCCAACTCATCAAAGATGTAACCGTCCATTTTGGAACTGGAAATAACTACATAGACTTTCATATATCCCTCTTTAACCACACTTTTATTAAGTAATATGTTGTATGTTAAGTAGCGTAAAGCCACCTAACATACAAGATATTATGTGTCATACTTTTCTGTTTTGAGCATTACGCCAGTTAAAAAATATTCAAACATTTTACTACAGTGTGCGCAAAGATCAATCGGAACATTGTGATAATTGGCAACAATTGATACAACTGTTTTGTCGCCCTGTAATTGAATTTCGGGTACATATTTCGTATCAAAAGTATCATCATATAATCTGCCACATCTATCGCATTTCTTAGCATTAGCCATTTAATAACACCTCTTTCCTTTAATCGACTGCAACTCCGTTGATTCCGTCAAATGTTTCATTGATAAATTTCTCAACTTCTTCTTTGGTATTAAATGTCGGCGTGGAGTATTCTGTACTAAGTGGGTCATCAGAGTCGTACCATTCAACTTCTTGATATATACCTACATTGACATCTAACTTATCATATACTTTCTTATTAGTTTTATACAAAACCCCATACGCTTTTCCTAAATAATCATCAAACGATGTTATTTCATAGAAATTGCTTAAATATATAGGAAAATATATTGTTATTCTACCTTCGCACACATATCCTACATACCACATTATCGTATCACCTTTCTTGCCACAGGTATCAGCATACCTCCAACACTATTCCCTGCTGTCATAACTACTAACCATATCACGGTCTGCCAGTCCCACATATTACTTACTGTAAAGTAGAACATATTTGCTACACAATGTTCAAACCCGCTAAGTATGAATACCATTACAGGCAAGAATACCACCATAACTTGTGCGACTTGATTGGTTAGGTTCTTATATCCGTCCGCAACTATGAACATCAATAGACCGCAGAATACCGACAAAACAAATATGCTTATTAGGTTATCATTGAGTTTGGTTTCACATAGGATTTGCGCTTTTTCTGTAAGGTTCTCCCCTACCCTTGTAAGTTGCACTGATAGACCTACTATCATTGTTCCTATGAGGCTACCAAGCCATATTATTATAAGGTCTATTATGTATGATGGCTTGTTACCTATGGCGTAGCCTATCTTACCAGTATAGAGATTAAAGCCAAAGGTCAATATCGTGAATAGCCCAAGTCCGAACAGGAACGCCCCTATGTATTTGTTGTCGCAGGATAGGTAGATTACTCCACCTATCCCGATCATTATGCCTGCAAGGAGAGAACGTAAGAAAGTATCAAGATGTGGTTTTAGTTTTGTTTTGGTCATTGTTTTCATTCTTTACTCACCATTTTCTTTCATTTGCTTTTTAGCTTTGATAAAAATATCAATCAACATATCCATATCTTCAATAGTAGGTTGAGTTTCTTTTGGATTTTTGAAGATAATATCTCCTTTCTTGTTACGGGATATATCACCCTCTTCAAAAAGTGTAGCGTATGCTGTGTTATCACCATCAATATCGTATGTAAGCCATAAAGTTTTCATAATTGTCAATTCCTTTCTTTGATTAAAATGTAGGGATGGCATCTTTACCGCCGTGGATATGTTCAGAAGCAGCGGCGAAAAATTCATCTTTTGTAAATGCAATTTCGACAACTCCGTTTTCATAATCGTCGTTATCAAATTGAATAAATATTATGTTACCATTTTTCTCAATATCTAATATTTTGCCTACTATAGTAGGGTAAAGAATTGATGTTGAGCCACAATACTTTTCATCCTCTTGGGTATATAAACAATAATCATAATATTCACAATTAGTATCATCATCTACTTCAATAGAAATATCTATGATACCATATTCGCATTCAATTTTACCTTCTTTTGACGGGTAAATGACAAATGAAAGATAAGTAGGAAATTCTTTTTTGCCTTCTTTTATTTTTGATTTTGTATAATGATACAGTCCAGCAATATTAAGTTCTACATTATTGCCAATTTTAATTTCCTGCCATCTCTTTTCAAAACGCTTGTATTCTTCTATACTCATCATATAATTTTACTCCTTTCTGCCCTCGACCCTATTGCCGAGGGCGTGCATAAAACGAAACTTTTATTTAGTGCTATTTTAGTTGGCTTAACCAAGCCATTTGTGGTACATTATTTTACGCAATAATTTCACATTTTTCGTGAGATTTTTGAGGATTTTTGCACATTTTTCTTACACGTTAGTGGATTAGATAATTTTGTGGATTTACTCAGAAATTTCAATCTACATAAATACTTTCCAAGTCCTCTGTGGTTTCGTGTTTAACTCTCATTTGAACTTCCTGCTGCTTTCCTTTATTGAAAGCAGTTGAGTAGTCACCTGTTAAATACCCTGTCACGCGACGGAGCTGCTGTATATGCTTACTACCACACATAGGGCAATGATCGTTAAATTCATCGGTGTAGCCACAATCAAGACAAGTATCATTAGGAACATTTACCGCAAAGTAAGGTATATCCTTATCCATAGCATAGTTGACTATGGTTTCAAGAGCGTCAAGATTGTTCTTTACTGTCGAAGGAAGTTCTACATAAGTAATACAACCAGCATTGCTATACCCCGTTAATTGTGACTCGACATTGATTTTTTCAAACGCTGTAACTTGTTTCCAGACCGGAAGATGTATCGAGTTTGTAAAAAATTCTCGGTCTGATACATTAGGTATTTCGCCGTATTTGTCTTTAAATTTCTGCATCGCTGTGTAACATAAATTCTCTGCCATTTTTATTTGGACTATATTTTCACCATACTTCTCGTATGGGGCTACCCTTTCGCTTACGCTACTCTACTAACCTCATCGGCTTTCGATAGTCTCTACACATTTACTACTATTCTTATTCTTGCTACATTTCAATTTATTGTACAAACAAAAAGTAAGTACCGCTTTTTGTCCATTTAGGGATTTTATTTCGTTTACATTGGTCGAGTATTGTTTTATAATTTATACCCGTTTGTCTTTCAGCTTCCCAAGAGTTCCAATATGTACCAATTTTTTCATTTGTTTCTATATCATATTGTGCAACTACAATTGGTGGTGCTGCACTATTATCGTCTTGAAAACGAAAATAAAATGGTTTACGCACAGGCTTTTTATATTTTGCTTGTCTCATAATAGTATTTAATGGAATATCAGTTTCACGATGAGCTTCACGCGCACTTCCGAATTTTTGTATTATTTCATTTGTGTATGTATTAAACATAGTTACAGGTTGTGATTGAGAATCTTGATAACCTTTATCATTTACAAGTAAACCATCATCAACAGCCTTTTGAGTATTTTCAGAGTATGTTGTCCAGTATAAATTCTCAACTCTATTATCATACTTAATATTATTTCTATGTCCTACAATTGGCAAATTATCGGGGTTTTCTATAAAAGTCTCTGCAATCACTTTATGTAATCTACGTTGCACTACATTAAATTTGTTGTTAGCAAGATCGATTATGTACTTTATGTTCCCATATACATAACTATTACGATTATTAGTAACTGTACTATATTTAAAATATTTTCCCCAGTTTTTGTGTTTGGAAACCTTACCATTATGTCTGTTTTTGATAACTCTTGTTTCCATACCATAAAGGTTTCCGCTTCTATCTACCCAATTTAATGCACCTTTAACTTGTCTTGCATCGTCGGGTAACTTTTCAAGAATATTCATATTTCTTATTCCTCCTTTTTTGAAGAATAAGAATAGTAGATTTAGC
>ERZ842401.6313-NODE-6313-length-12690-cov-3.837436_pt1 | contig 12690 bp, 9 predicted proteins | sample MGYA00521270_ERZ842401 | MGnify/ENA primary metagenome ERZ842401 (study PRJEB31892, sample SAMEA3878208) | bioreactor metagenome | biome: Moose rumen | place: Sweden | collected 2011-10 | study: EMG produced TPA metagenomics assembly of the PRJEB12797 data set... | reverse complement strand
TAATTTCCACTTCTACACCGCTGGGTAACTCCAACTTCATCAAAGCATCAACTGTCTTCGGTGTAGAACTATAGATGTCAATCAATCTTTTAAACGATGATAATTGAAACTGTTCCCTTGATTTTTTGTTAACAAAGGTAGATCTGTTAACGGTAAAAATCCTTTTGTGGGTTGGCAATGGAATAGGACCGCTTACTACAGCTCCTGTTGCCTTTACCGTTTTAACAATCTTTTCAGCCGAATTATCAACCAAATTATGATCGTACGATTTTAATTTGATACGAATCTTTTGACCCATAATACGATTTTTAATTTTTATAGTTGATCAATAAATGTGATTTTTCCTTTTACCATGTCGATAATATCTTGTGCAATATTTGCCGGTACTTCTTGATAATCAAAAAATTGCATAGAAGAAACGGCTCTACCAGATGTAAGAGTGCGCAAAACTGTTACATATCCAAAAGTTTCTGCCAATGGTACATGCGACTTGATAATTTTCATCTTTGCTTTTGAATCGGTGCTAATTACCTGTCCTCTCCTTTTATTTATATCGGCTATTACATCACCCATATACTCATCGGGCGTGTCAACAGTCAACTCCATAACGGGTTCAAGTAAAATAGCTTTAGCTTGTTCTGTCGCAGCCTTGTAGGCTTGTTTGGCTGCTATTTCGAAAGACAAAGCGTCCGAATCTACACTATGAAATGCACCGTCAATAAGTTCAACGGTAAGACTTTGCAGTTTGAAACCTGCCAATGGACCATTATTCATAGCCTCAAGGAATCCCTTTTCTACTGCAGGGATATATTCTTTGGGAATAATTCCACCTTTTATGCTATTTGTAAACGTTAAACCTTGGCTACCTTCTGGAGACGGAGATATTCTAATAGTAATATCAGCAAATTTGCCTTTACCTCCTGTTTGCTTTTTAAACACCTCATGATGTTCAACGCTTTTAGTAATTCTCTCTTTATAAGTAACCTGTGGCTTACCTTGGCTTATCTCAATCTTATATTCTCTTTTAAGCCTATCTATGAGAATATCAAGATGTAGTTCACCCATGCCATTGATAATTGTCTGTCCAGTTTCAGTATCCGTATTAATCTTAAAAGTAGGATCCTCTTCTGCCAGTTTTTTCAACGCATTGTCAAGTTTATCAAGATCTGCTTGAGTTTTGGGCTCAATTGCAACACCGATAACAGGATCAGGAAAGTCTATAGATTCAAATACAACTGGATGTTTCTGCTCAGCAAGCGAATCTCCTGTTCGTATATCCTTAAAACCAACAGCACCACAAATATCTCCAGCTTCAACAAATTCTACAGCTTCTTGTTTATTTGCATGCATACGGTAAAGGTTTGAAATCCTTTCTTTCTTGCCAGTGCGCACATTATATACAAGTTCACCAGAATTTAGTTTTCCTGAATAAACTCTTATATACACCAATCTTCCAACAAATGGATCAACCGCAATTTTAAACGCCAAAGCAGAGAAAGGTTCTTTGTTGTCTGGCTTACGGATAATCACTTTGTCAGGGTCTGATGGATCTGCGCCTTTTACTTCTCCTATATCAATCGGACTTGGCAAATAAGCCGCGATAGCGTCAAGAAGTTTTTGTACACCTTTGTTCTTAAGCGACGAACCGCAAAGAACTGGTACAACCTTCAAATCAATAGTTGCTTTGCGAAGTACGGATTTTATTTCCTGTTCTGTAATAGAATCCGAATCTTCCAAATACTTTTCCAAGAAATCGTTATCGGTTTCAGCAATACGTTCTAATAGTTTTTCGCGCCATTCCTTTGCTTGCCCCATCATTTCGACAGGTATTTCTACCTTGTCGAATTTGGTACCAAGTTCATCTTCGGTCCAAACATAAGCTGACATATCAATCAAATCAACAATGCCAATAAACTTATCTTCGGTACCAATTGGAATCTGCACTGCTGCTGGTTTAGCTCCAAGTTTATCTTCTATTTCCGATACAACACTGAAAAAATCAGCACCTATCCTATCGAGTTTGTTAACAAAAGCTACCCTCGGTACATTATAACGATCAGCTTGTCTCCAAACGGTTTCTGATTGAGGTTCTACACCGCCCACACCACAAAAAACTGCAACTGCACCGTCCAACACTCTTAACGAACGCTCCACTTCCACTGTAAAATCAACATGACCAGGAGTGTCTATTATATTAATAGTGTGTTTTACGTTGTTGTAATTCCAATAAGCGGTAATGGCGGCTGATGTGATGGTAATGCCTCTTTCTTTTTCTTGCGACATCCAATCCATTGTAGCAGCTCCATCATGAACTTCACCCATTCTATGAGTTACACCTGTATAATACAATATTCGCTCGGTAGTAGTTGTCTTACCAGCGTCTATATGTGCCATAATACCAATGTTTCTCGTATTTTTAAGCTCGTTGTTCATTTTTTACTGCTCCAATTATCATTAATAAAATGTCGTTAGAATCTGAAAAACGCAAATGCCTTGTTGGCTTCAGCCATTCTATGGGTATCTTCTTTCTTTTTGTAAGCACCACCTTCTTTGTTGTAGGCAGCAATAATTTCTGCTGCAAGTTTCTCAGCCATTGAGTGACCAGAACGTTGACGTGCAAACTGAATAAGATTCTTAATACCAATAGATTCTTTTCTGTCAGGACGAATTTCGGTAGGTACTTGGAATGTAGCACCACCCACTCTGCGGCTCTTTACTTCCACATCAGGAGTAATGTTTTCCATAGCAGTTTTCCAAACCTCTACGGGTGTTTTACCCGAATCCTTGGTTTTGGCTTCTACCAAATCCATTGCAGAATAGAAAATTTTAAAAGCAATGCTTTTTTTACCGTCCACCATAAGGTCGTTAACAAAACGTGTAACGATTCTCTCGCCATATTTTGGGTCGGCTAAAATTGCTCTCTTCTTTGGTTTTGATTTTCTCATTTCTACTTAATCAAAATAATTTTACTTTTTCTTAGGTCTCTTTGTACCGTATTTAGACCTTTGTTGTCCGCGTCCGTTAACACCAGCAGTATCTAATGTACCACGGATGATGTGGTAGCGTACACCAGGCAAGTCTTTTACACGGCCGCCTCTTACCATCACAATTGAGTGCTCCTGCAAATTGTGTCCTTCGCCAGGGATGTAAGCGTTCACTTCCTTCTGATTTGTAAGCCTTACACGGGCAACTTTGCGCATTGCCGAGTTTGGTTTTTTAGGAGTGGTGGTGTAAACACGCAAGCACACACCGCGACGCTGAGGACAAGAATCCAATGCCGGAGACTTACTTTTAACGGTAAGTGTCTTTCTACCTTTTCTTACTAATTGTTGAATTGTAGGCATTTCTTTACTTATCTTAATAATTACAATATTTTGAACCGCAAAATTACGATTTATTATTTAAAATGCAATAGTTCAACCGCTTATTTTTTTTATTTTTTTTATTTTTTTTGTTAATTCTCTGACTATCAATACTTTATTTTTAAAAATATTTTTCTATTTTTTTTATTATTTTTTTGATGAATAAAGATATAACTTTTTAATACAATCAATCAATGCCAAAAATAACATTGTTGCATAAAAATTACATTAAATTATACGGTAAAAATATTAAAAAGTTGTTAAAATTTTGATTTTGTATTGCATTTGCTCAGACAAAACGTTATTTTTGCTAATGAAACTTTAAAACTATCTACCATGTTTTCTAACGCCTATATAATTGCAATAGCAGCGTCATTGGGGGTGGCGACAATCGTAATAATTTACAGAATTGGCGAAATAGTTTTTGAAAAAATCCAGGAAAACAAAAACAAAGAAAAAAATTTCAACATGACAGAGATTTTACAAAACTATCGCAAATCGCTCTTGAAAAGAGAAATATACGAAGAAATCCCCAACATTGACAGGTTTTTGAAAATATTGAAGGAAGGAAAAAAGCTTCCACGCGAGTTTTACAAAAACTACGAGGTTAAGTGTAACACATTCTTTGTAATGGAATACAACGAACACGAAGAAACGGAAGTTGGGATACGCAAAATTGTTCCCTACTTAGAAAAGAAAGTAAAAGAGCAAAAAAAAAACACAAAAAAAAATAAATAAAAAGTTTGATATAACACAAAACTATTTTTTTGCTCAAAATATTTTAATTTTGACCGGCGAAAAACCAACGCCGGATTTTTTTTGTAATTATGATTTATCCCAAAAATTTTGAACAAAAAACAGGATTTGACAAAATCCGTGAAATGATAAAAAGCCACTGCATGAGTGGACTCGGCAAATGGAAAGTTGACGAGATGTTTTTTTATACCAATTTTAAGACAATAGAAACACAAATTAATCGTACCGAAGAATTTAAGCAAATATTACTTACTGGAAAAGAATTTCCGCAAGACGGCTATTACGATTTAAGAACAGCGTTAAAAAAAATAGAAACACTTAACACTTACCTAACGGTTTCCGAACTTTTTCAACTAAAAAAGGGTATGGACTCAATGGTAAAAATAACATCTTTTTTTAAACGAGAAGACTCATCGCAGTTTCTATTTTTAAAATTTTTGTGCCAAGACATAGAAATACCAAGACCTATAATTCAAAAAATAAACAACATTCTCAACGAAATAGGCGAAGTTAAAGATTCTGCATCACCAGAACTTAAACAAATTCGCAGTCAAATTACATCAAAACGAGCTTCCGTGTCTGGTGTTGTAAGTAGATTACTTCGTACAGCAAAAGCACAAGGTTGGACAGAACCAGATGCAGAAATTACACTTCGCGACGGTAAAATGCTAATTCCTGTACAAAGCGGTGCAAAAAGAAAAATACAAGGAATAGTGGCCGACGAATCAGCAAGTGGAAAAACATCTTTTATAGAACCACTCGAAAGCGTAGAATTATCAAATGCAATACGCGAATTGGAATTTGCAGAAAAACGCGAAATAATAAAAATTCTTACAGAAATAACCAATCTTGTACGCCCTGAAATACCAAACCTTGCAAACGCATACAACATTTTGGCTGAATTGGACTTTGCTCGCGCTAAAGCGTTGTTTGCAATAGACAATAACTGTGAAAAGCCAAACATAAAACAAACTCCAGAATGTGATTTTATCAACGCTAAACACCCTATATTATCGCTAACTCTCAAAAATGAAGGTAGAAACGTTGTACCTCTTGACATCCAACTAAATCAAACCGACAGAATAATTATGATTTCGGGTCCAAACGCTGGTGGCAAGTCGGTATGTTTAAAAACTGCTGGCATAATACAATATATGCACCAATGCGGAATACTAATACCAGCAAGTTGCCATTCGTCAGTGGGAATTTTCAACGACATTTTTATCGACATAGGCGATGAACAATCTATTGAAAACGATTTGAGTACATACTCTGGACACCTCACAAACATGAAAGTATTTTTAGACAATGCTACCGACAAATCACTTATTCTCATCGATGAATTTGGTAGTGGAACAGAGCCAATTCTCGGTGGCGCAATAGCCGAAGCTGTTCTGGAAAGTCTAAACGAAAAACATGTTAAAGGAATTATAACAACACATTACACCAATTTAAAAAATTATGCAACCTCTACGCCTGGACTTATAAACGGTGCAATGTTGTACGATAGTTCAGACATGAAACCTCTTTTTACACTTCAAACGGGAAAAACAGGAAACTCTTTTGCCTTTGAGATTGCACAAAAAACTGGTCTTAGCACCAAAATTCTTAAAAAAGCAGAGGAAATAGCAGGAAGAGAACACATCGACTACGAACGACGCATTCAAGAGTTGGAAGAAGATGCAAGAAAAATAAAATTGAGAATGCAAAGCCTTGATGCCAAAGAAAAAAATCTCGAAAGACTTGAACATCAAGCTGCTGTAGAAATGGAAATAACACTAAGCGAACGCAAAAACATACTCAAAGCTGTTAAAGAACAAGCCGCTGAAATACTAAAATCGGCCAATAAAAAAATAGAAAACACAATACTTAGCATAAAACAAGCTAACGCTGAAAAAGAACCTACCAAACAAATACGCAAGGAGTTTGAACAATTTAAACAAGAAACCGAAAAAAAAATCAACGAAGACGAAAAACTTATAGACAAAAAAATTGAACGCCTTAAACAAAAACAAAAAGAAAAAGCTGAACGCCGTCGTCAAAAACGAGAACAAAAAGCTGAACTACAAAACCAAAAGACAATAAAACCACTCGAAGTTGGCGATAAAGTTTTGCTCGATGGGCAAGGTTCTCCTTTAAAAATACTCGCCATTAAAGACAATAAGGCACTTGTAGCATTGGGACACATGCAAACATTTGTTGACACTAATAGGCTTACAGCCGTAGAAAATGTTGGTAAAAAAGACGAGCCCAAAGTAAATGTTACAATAAAAAGCGAGAAAAAAAGTGGAAGTTTTCTATTTGGACTTGATGTTCGTGGTTTGCGCGGTGATCAAGCCGTGGAACGTGTAGCCAAATATATTGACGAAGCTCTCGCTGCTGGCGCAACAGAAATAAAAATCCTACACGGGACAGGCAATGGTATCCTTCGCTCGTTAATCCGCGACTACTTATCAACACAAAACATAATAAAAAATTTTCATGACGAAAAAATAGACCTCGGTGGTGCTGGAATTACTGTGGCAACAATTGATAGTTATTAAAAAAACGCATATTATACACAAAAAAAGATTGTAATAATATGCGTTATAAATTTTTATATTTTTTCTACTTCAACAGTTACAACAGTCTTGTTAAGAAGTTGATAAGCTATTTCACCATAGGTAATAATGCAGTTATAAGAAAATTTCTTTCCCTCAAAATCTCCATGGAGATAGTATATTATACAGGATAAGCATAACAAAACATTGTTTTTTGTATTAAGTTTTTTGTTAAAGCCATCAATATAATTTTCTCTCTTACGACCAAGTCTATATTTCTCACCTGCAACAATAGGAGCATAAAACTGAACTTCTTTTTTTAGACTATTGATTAACACAGACTCTCGATTGATAAGCGCACCACACTGATTTTGAACAAGTTTTTGACGTTCAAAAGGCAATGTTCCAAACAAATTGGCAATATTGCCTTGTTTTCCATCTATCAAACAACTACTCTGTACGTATGATGTTTTTGGAAAAACTATTTCTGGCGAATCTGGTTCTATCTCGTCAAAGTTAAGAATTTCTGAATGAACATAATAATCATTAGAAAGTTTAACGTGCATAACAGCAGCTTTATCATAAAGCAACTTGCCATCCATACCAGAAACAACAACAGATTTTTCAACTCCTATTTTTTCTATATCAACACCAGCTACAAAACCTGCAACAGGGTAATCAAAAATACCATCGTATGAAAGTGAATTTTTAGAAAAATTTTCTAAAACCAATGTATCCATTGGTATGGTTAAAAGCGTAAAACCAGTTTCAAAACTATTAAAAGCAATTTTATTTATATTATTTTCGTCAAAAACTTCCAAGAATACATCTTTTGCAATATTGGTAAAATCGTAAACAAAAATACGTTCCTCGTCCTTAAGCCCAACCTTATCGATAAAATAAACCGTAGAACCAGCTATCCATTTACCAGCAGGAAGTCCTTCCAACGCTCTTGGACTACCAGCAAGCAACATCACTCTTCCTTGCAAGATAAAAGTTTTTACCTCGTCTTTGGTATATAATTTATTTTCCATTTAAAACTTCTAATTCTTAAAAATATTTTTACAATCTTCTCTTACACCATACTCATACTTACAACAAAGCTTGTACAACTCGTCTGCAGCTTCGTCAACAGTACGTTTCCCTCGTTCTATATCTTTCGACAACTGAAAAATAAAAACTTTAAAGGCGTAGTTTTTAAATTCATATTGTAACTGACCATTTACTAATTGTTTCCATTCCGGTCGTTCTCGTGGCGGCACTACAAATGTTTCCATTTTTTATATATAATATAAAGGTGTATTTTCTATTACCAAAATTACAAAAAAAATCCATACTGCAATTTTTTTTATCAAAAAACATACAAAAAAAACTACAATACCGCTGCCTTCACCGAATAGTTAATACTACCAGAAAGCGGCGAACTGCTATAAACCCAATTCCAATTGTCTTCACGATTTAATTCTGGCATTTGACATTGTATAATTTGACGGTTAGAAACTTCAAGATTATCTGAGTTTTTACGTATTTCTACACAAGGTGTTATCAAGCAAGATTTTCCCTTGGGCAAACTATTAACATGACTTTGTTGTATTTCTGTTATTAACTGACGTGCAGAAAAATCGTCAAGTAGTTCCTTTCTATCAAGATAATCAACAATCAAGTCGTCGAGAAAAGCAAGCGTATTAACCGATACAACAAAATCAAATTCGTTAAGACATTCTACATAACCACCATGACAATAGTTTTTGTTACAAATAAGAATATCAATAGTAAAATTCTTATAATTTTCAAGCGAATTGTATGTCTCAACAATCATTTTGGTAATATCTTCTTTCACAAACTTTACATTTGGAAAGTTTGATGCCCTTGCTCTAACTCTCGCTGGGTGTACCACATCTATAAAAACCACCTCATCAAACATCCTTGCAAGTTCCATTATTGGCACATCAAAACACCAACCACTACCAATAACTGCGGCTCGTTTCTTGCTTTTCACCCTCGTAGCAGCATGCGTTATATATCGCTTTGTATTAAGAAGGTGTTGCCCCCAATTTTTTATTTCCGAAATATAACGATAGTAATACTCTCTGGACTCAAACTCATAACCCATACGAGCATAAATTGTGTTTTCTGTTATTTTAAAAGGATTTATCATGGTTTATCAATTTAGCACCAAGTTTTTCTGCCTGAACAAAAATTTCATCAGCCGAATGTTCAAAACCTTTAACTGGCGACATACAATCAACCAAAATTTTAAGTTTACTACATAACACTGGACAAAATGCTACAATCTGCGCCACCGAATTGGCTACACAATGCGACTGTGCTTCTCCCGCTACAAAAATATTATCAAACCCACCAAGAAACGTAGCAAGTTCGTCATTAAATTTTGTTTCGGGTGCATCGTCATAAACCACTTCCGCCATAAACGCACCAAAATGCTCGGTATTTTGGCAAGTTCCTTTGTATGTTACAGCAAAACTATGGTCGTTTGACAACTTTTTCCAACGGTCAACAGCTGCATTAAGCGGTTCAAAAAATTTTGCTCCATTACTATTTGCAATGCAATGTTTTGGCCAAATAGTATGCTGTTTTCCATTTTTACTAAGTTGACTAAGGTAATTTTCTACCAACGAAAAGTTCCCATCAATAGGTATCCACCTTTTTTTCAAAACATCATCAAGGCTTACAATAGTGTATGGTTTTGGATTACAACCTTGAGAATCAACCCAAAATGCTGGAAGCGATATATTATTTTCGCTATGCCAATCGGCTGTAAATTGTATATGACTTATTTCTGCTGAATATTTTCTTATCCAATCAGCAAGACGTTGCATATCTTTTTCCGCATCGGGAACATAAAGCGATGCTCCAGGAACACAAAAATCGTTTTGCGGATCTATTACTAAAAGTGCATTTTTCATAACCACAATTTTTTGGTAAAACCTTTGTGTTAATAAAACACAAAATTATAAATATTTTTCAAAAAAAAATATTTATTCTCAAATTATTAAAAAGAAATTAATTTGGTAAATGTACATAGCCACAAAAAACAATTTTATACCTAAAAATACACAATAATATTTTTTTTGCCCCATAAAAATACACTTAAAAAACACATTTGTCCACCTGCAACAACACCTTAAGGTATAACTTTGCATACGTAATCCAAGTGATTAAGGCGGCTAATATACAGCCAATATTTTTAAATAACGCTTAGATAATTACAGACAAGATATGATTTTTGATTTTACTTTATTTTTAACCCCAGCCGCCTTCAAAACTTGGAATAATTTTTTTTTTAACTGTTTTTTTTTAAATCTCTTTTTAAGTATATTTTAGTGTAATTTGGTTAAGAAACGGCGGAATCCTCTTTCGTCGTTTTTTTTATAATTTTATTCTACAAATTAAAATACTCCCCGATGGATTACCTCTCCGAAATTCAAGCCCACCACCATGCAACATCAAATAGCCGTTTGCAACATATAGACTCATGCAGGTTACAAAATCATCTCCCGTTTTTTTATTCAGTTGAAACAACATATCATATATTTTACTCATTTCAAACCCTTCTGGCATACCTACACCTGTATCACTCACCGTAATATAAAACGAACTTACATCATCGGGATTGTTTTCTATGCCCAACTGTATATTTCCTTGGGTTTCTGTAAATTTTATCGAATTGCAAATAAGTATATCTATTACCCTACCTATTTTTTCCTTATTGATTTTGACATTCAACGATGGATAATCAGAATGAAAAACATAATTTAATTGTTTTTCTTCAAAACTATTTCTAAACTTTTCGCCCAATTGTCTAACAAAATTAACAATTTCAACCTGTTCAAATGTCAACTTAACTTCATCTTTGCTAAGTTTAATAAAATCATGAATATTAGACGAAAAATCACTACGATTGAGTTCATCAGACGAATAATTAGAGCCAATATTTTCTAACAATTGAAACCAAGCATCACTACGACGCTCTTCAAAATTAGTTTCTACAATTATGCTCCGCTTTTTCAACTGCTTATATTTACACCAAAATATAGAAAAAACAATTGACACAGCCAACAAAACATAAATTACCTTGGCTACATTGCTAAGATAAAATGGTACAGGCACAATAAAAACGTATGTTTTTTGTGGCGATACACTATTGGAATAATATGCTCTTACATCAAGTTTATATGTTCCATAATCCATGCCATCAAAAAAGAGCGTATTGCTTCCCATTGGTATGGTTACTTCTTTTTCGCCATCAAAAACATAAGAATAACTTACCTTTTCTTTGGGTAACCAACTACCTGCCGAAAAAACAATAGTTGTTGGCAAATTCTTTTTTGCAATTACAAAAGTGTCGCAATAGTGTATTTTTTTATCCAACACCTTAACACCATTAAATTCTGTTGATAAATCAACATATTGTCCACCAATAACGAGTTCACTTATCGACACAGAAACAATATCTTCGCTTTGTACTATCTTTACAGGCTCGAAATAAGTAACACCATACATTCCTCCAAAAAACAAAGTGCCATCATTTGCAATTGCACACGAATTTTTTGAAAACTCGTTTCCTTGTAGCCCATCATCTACGTAAAAATTGATACAAGACTCATCTTCGGGATTAAATTTACATATACCACCATTGGTAGATAGCCAAATATTGCCATCGTTATCGGGCAAAATAGAACAAACCATTTCTCCTGGCAAACCTCCTTCAATGCTATATTTTTTTATAAAGCCATTTCGCGATGCCTTTATTAGCCCAGTGCCAGTACCTGCCCAAACATATTGCCCATCGTAATAAACAGAATATAAAATAACTCCTTCTAATGCAATGTTTTTTCCATTAAAAAAAGATATAAAACTTTCATTTTTAATATCATAGCAAAATAATCCTCTAAACGACCCTATAAAAAGCAAATCGTCGCAAGAATGATAAAGACAATTAATATAGCCATCTGGCAACAAATTAGCATTAGACGAAAAATTATAACCATCTCGTACTGAAGGAATTTGGTATATGTCTTTCTTTTTTGGATTAATCCTAAAAAGACCTCCGCCCATTGTTCCTGCCCAAATATTTCCATGATTATCAATAGTAAGCGCATAAACATTTCTCAAACCTTGGTCAACCATCCAACTAACATTTGGATAAGTACATTTTCCTGTGGCAGGATCAAACACACACAAACCACCATGGAAAGCTCCAAGCCAAATATTACCAATAGAATCCTCCAATATTGACATTATAACATTAGGAACACAATGGTTGCTACCATCATAAACATAATGTTTAACGCTATCTGTTTTTGTGTCGACAATATAAAGACCATCGTTGTCGGTTCCAACATAGAGCAAACCACTTTTTGACATATAAACCGAGCCAACGCATGTATTACCAATAATATTTTTTGTCCAAGAACGACACCCATAATAGCCAAAAGAATACTTAGCCGAAAATTGTCGTAATATACCTTTTTGATAAAAAGCAATCCAAAGATTGCCTTTGTTGTCGTGCATAACATCATGAACTTTACCAGCTTCAAGGTTTAAACAACCATAACTAATACTATGGCTAACAGTCTTTTTTGCAATAGGATCTATACGCTTTAACCCGCCTCCTTCTGTACAAACATAGGCTACACGCCCATCAAGCACCCTTATATTATAAGTAAAATAACCGCTATCTATTTTTTCAAAACGATTATGTTTCGCATCAAGCATATATAAACCAAGTTGACTATTGGCAGCATACACATTGCCTGCATTATCGCATGCCACTGCCGAAACACTAAGATCCCCATAGGCTCGTCCCTCAAATTTATAAGCAGTGTACCTATTATCGGGCGATACCTTTGTAAGACCATAATCTCCCGATGCTACCCAAAGATTGCCCTGCGTATCCTCATCTATATGTATCAAAATATAACCGACTTGCGAACAATTTAACTGATATGCTGCTGCACTATCAGCAATGTATTCAAATATACCATGACTTGATGTACAAATATATATAC
>ERZ842401.6312-NODE-6312-length-12697-cov-10.664215_pt1 | contig 12697 bp, 1 predicted proteins | sample MGYA00521270_ERZ842401 | MGnify/ENA primary metagenome ERZ842401 (study PRJEB31892, sample SAMEA3878208) | bioreactor metagenome | biome: Moose rumen | place: Sweden | collected 2011-10 | study: EMG produced TPA metagenomics assembly of the PRJEB12797 data set... | reverse complement strand
AAATTATATAAGGTTATATTAAATATAAATAAATTATTATATATAAATAAATATAAATGGGAAAAGTTCCATTATATAATTATATATTTTTTTTATCAATAATATTATCCTTATTTCATTTTTCATCAAATCAAATAAAAACTCCAGAAACATTTAAAACAGCAGATCTTTTATTTCCAAGGAAAGACATAATAAATAATTATTATTACAGTTTAATCGATGCAAAAGTTTTAACAAAAGAAGAAATAACATTATATTTAAAAAATCAAGGAATACATTTAACTCGCGATGATTGTTGTGGACAATTAGAAGATATAAATGTTTGGAATATAATGGATGGAATATCTGAATATAAAGAGATATATTCAAATGCTAAATATGATCCTAATACTAAACGAATAGAATATAGATTAAAAGTGGATAAAATAGAAAATATTGGATATACTTTATATCATAAAGTTAGAGTAATAAATAAAAATAATGACAATACAGTATTAAAAGTATATTTAAAATATAAAGATAATTCTATAACAAGTGAAGAAATAACTATTAATAATGCAGGGCCGGATTACTTATTTGAATTAGAAATTAAATGTAGGAATGACGTAGATAATACCGTAGTTAAAACTATCAATTTGTATTCAGCTGGTGGTATTACAAATACAGAATTAAAAGGAGAATTATATTCTATAATATTCGAATATCCAAATTTGTCTTATTCTCCAGCAATAGCATTGCATTGGACTTATTTAAAAATGCAATCAACATTATCCAATTTTTCCATTAAGGGAAACTCCTTATGTGATAATAGAGATAATCCTTGTGTGAACGGTTATTATTGTCAAGGAGGAGTCTGTAAACAATGTCATCCTTCATGTTATGATTGTGTCAACGGGGGATTAAGTACAGATTGTTATTCGAAATGTAATACCCATTCTGTTTCATTATCTCCTGATAGAGGAAGTTGTTCTATAGGATATGTCGACTTAAATCAATTTGAAAATTTCATAATTGAAAATATAGTACCACCTCCGAGGAATAACAGAATGACTATTAGTCTATGGATGTATGTAAGTGCTTTTCCTGAAATAGAAACTTATGCTTTTATAAATAATAGTTTTAGTGATAATATAAATATTGAATTTAAATTTACTACAAATACAAATAAATTAAATATCAAATGCACTAATAAAAATTTTGATATTGATGAGAAATATTTAAATACATGGCTTTTTATTAAATGTGCTATTAAATACGATCACGATATGCTTATTCAAAACAAAAATTCATTATATATCAAAGCATTTAATCCTACTACTGATCCACCAACAAGTGATTATTGGGAAGGGGAAGACACTTTTCAAAGTGAGCCTATGAAAAACTGTGGACACGAATTTAAAAAATATTTCGAGCCGGATGATTTTATTTCATTGAGCTTTCTTAATTTTAATAAACTAGAAAATACAAAAGAAATATGTCATGTATATATTAAACAATTAGTTTTATTCAGGGAATTTTTACCTGAACCTTATGATAATAAATATTTTAATATGGAAAAATTAATATCAGGAACTACTATAGAACTTCCCGAAATATTATTCATAATACCTTTCGATGAATTAAAAAAGCAAAATAATTTTTATAAAATCCGAACATATTCTTACCAAGGTAAAGTCGAAGTAAATGATATCATATTAAGTCCTAAAGAAACCGGAACAAGTTTTACATTATATCCTCCAAAATTATTCAAGCGATTAGATCTATTAGATAAAAATAAACAATATAGTTCACCTGATTTAATTAATATCACAGATATAAATATACCTGAAAATAGTAATATTTTAATCGCAGCTAGAGAAGGATTACCTTTATCATGTAATGATAAATATTTTTTAAATTTTGATTATGGTGCATATAGATCTAATAATCCTTCTACTTATAGTGGTTCATGTGTAAAAAATTGTAATAGTAATACTAAGACAGTTTTATTTGGCTTAGGAGATTTAAAAGGTTTTTGTAATAGAAATTGCGATGAGAATACTACTTGTGTATATGAAGGAAAAAATTTAATCAATTTACCAGAAACATTTAGTTGCAAAAATGGCTTTTATAATATGTTTTATTATTGTGAACAGGAAGCAAAAAAAGATTCGACTAAAAATATTTTTTATTACGATCCTAATTATAGTCCGGCAAATATCGTCCTTGATTTAAGATTATATAATTTAAAATCATATATAATAGAATTTTGGTACTTTTCTTCCGATTGTGATAAAATTACAAGTGGTTATATATTTTACACAGATCAAATCCAGTTAAAAAAAGTCGAAACGTCTTATAATGTTTATACCACTGCGCATGATATAAGAGGCGCTTTTAATATAAATGAAGGATATTGGAATCAGATTGTAATAGAAGTTTATTATGACCCGAGAGCGGATAGAAATAAAAAGACTAAAGTATATTTACAAACGAATTATAATTCTGGTTTTGCTACTTTAGTAGATGAATCGGAAAATGATTATAAATTAAATTATATATATTTTTGTAATGGGAGAAGATCAAGTTGCAATAATTTGGATTTAAATTGGTATTGTAGTTATTATAAAAATTTGCGTCTATTTAACGGTAATATGGCCCAACGTCATGTGACATTTAGATACGATGATTTCTATCCTGAATTTTTAGTTTCATCGATTCTATTATATTTACCTTTATATGGTGAATTTATCGCGAATAATAAATTAAAACAGTATGTAAATAGTGCAGGGGAAGAATTCTTAGCACCTTTTACTATTAAATATTCAAGTAATAATTGGAATTTTCCTCAATATAATTTCTGTACTAAAAACGATATACCTTCGGGAAACTGTTTAAAACCTTTTGATGCAGCTGGAAATTGTTTTTCTTGTCAAAATGGTATTTTATCGAGAAGCGAAGGAGGAAAAGAAGTCAAATGCACTACTAATGATATTAAATATTTTGTTAAATTGCCTCCGGCTCCAAAAGAAATAATTTTGCTAGATGCACCTTATTATAAAGGAAGAACAATAACTTTTTTTATTAAATTATATGGCTTTAAAGAAAATGGAGAAATGGATATTGTTATTTTAGGTGATCATTTAAAATTGAGTTATAATTCTTATCCCGATAATGAATATTTTGGACTTAATTTAAAATCTTATATAGGCAGTTCAGAAAAAGTTATCTCTAATTATTATGATTTTAGAAAACATTTTGGTCTTTGGACATTTATTTCTATAGCAACATTTAATGAAGAATATAAAAGTTATTTTCCTCCTATGGTAAGATTCGAAATAAATCAAAAGAAAATGCCTATTGTTGGCTCTTTGGATTATTTAACAATAAATAAAGTAAAATTTTCGGATAAAATTTATGCTTTGATTTTAAATGTTCAAGTGTATAATACTTATTTTATTGGGGCTCATACTTTCGAAACTCATCCTGGTATTAATGGTATAAATGTTCCTCTTACTTATCCTCTTACTCTTATTTATCCAAAACCATTTTATGAAGCAAAAAATAATGAAAATGAATGTAAAAATCAAGATGGTGATAATCTCCTTTGCGAAGCAGAAAAAGATGACGATTTACTTCTTTTTGGTTTACCTACAGATTTAAACAAATATAATTGCTTTATTAATGAAACCTTGATAGAAAAAGAACATTCATGCTCAGGAGAATGTGATATTTGTTTCGGTGATAGTGAATATGATTGTTCTTGTAATTATGCCAATAATGTCGAAAAGATATTTTTAGGAAACGTTTCTAATCATTTTTGCAAAAAATTAACTTATATTAATTTTGCAGGAGCAAATCAAATAACAATAATTGGCATTACTAACCCTGGAAATAAATTTAGTATGCATTTTTGGTTCTTTGCCCATTCTTATATAGAAAATGTTTTTAAAGGGTTTAGTTTTGAATGGGAAAATCAACTCACTATTAAACTTGAATTAGATTCGACAAATAAATATAATTTTATATGTCATGTTCAAACAGAAACAACTAATGCAATAGAAATTAAAATGGATACTTGGAATTTTCTTCATTGTTCTGCTGATTATGAAAATAAACAAATATATTATTCTACAGAAGAAGATTCATTTAATCAAACTTTGGGATTGACTTCTCATTCTTCAGGTAATCGATTAATAATAAAAGATTTAACAGTGGATGCTGGTATAAGATATTGGGGTATATTATACTATAAACATATTAGATTATGGAAAGATGCATATCAATCTTCTACATTTCTTTCCAGAATTAATATACAAAATAACTATTTTCCTGACCCATTATTAAATCAATGGAAAACGCTTTTTAATAAAGATCACATAGCAAAAGAATCAAAGCAATCAACATATGATATAACTGTCCGATATGATGATGATGATGATCCAAATAATGTATTAGGAACAAATATAATTCCGGAAGATATATATAAAGAAATGACAGATAAGCCTTATCTCTGTGACGAAAAAGGAGAATATTATAATAGAAAATCATCGAAATGTGAAAATTTCATTGGAATCTCAGATATAAGTAATGATATTGAAATTGAAGGGATAGATGTCGCTTATAGTCATAATTATGGAATTGCTTTTTGGATTTTAATGGAAGATTATAGCGATATAATAAATAGTATAGATATAATATGGCAATATCATATGCAAATTTCTTTGCAATATCATCAATATGATGCAAATAATAAAGTATTTAAATCATATTGCTTTCCACAAAATTATGAACCTTATTCTATAATTTTGGGAGATGATTCTATATCTTTAGATGATAAAGCTGATAAAAATGTTGTATTAAATTCAGTCGTGAAAGAATATGATAAAGATAAAGATTATAGTGGAGAATGGCAGTGGATTCAATGCTCTTTGTCTTATAATGATAGATATTTTTATTTAAATGATAAAGGAGAAAAATTAATAAGTGAAACTTTATATGAATACGGTGGTGAAGAAGTTAAAAATGATGAACCGTTAGGATTCTTTTTTAATGAGTTAGAAAAAAATCCTTTATCTAAATTAACAATTAAAATAAATAAAAATAATAAAGAAATATATTTACGTTGTTTATATTTATTCAAAGATTATCTCCCATATAATTACAATTTTAAATACATGAACATGTATGAAATAGACAAAGAAGAATTTCCTCCTTTGACATTAGCAATAAACTTCGGTGAATTTGAATTAGATGGTAATACAGTTTATTTCAAATATAAAAAATTCACATCCTTAGAAAATTTAGTAACGCCTTTAAACACCAAAGTAGAATTTCCTTCCACCTCCCCTCCTTTAAAAGCTTTATCAACCAAGTTCGTTTTTTTGCCTTTATGTAATCCTTCCCAAAAAGAAAAATATAATCCGACTAAAAATTTATGTGAAGAAATAGAAAATTGTGATGAAACGGCTTTAAATTGTTTATATTGTATGGGCGAAAATATGCCTTTAGTCTGCAAAACGAATTATTATATTAACATCGACGAAGAAAAAGAAACAGTCGAGTGTTTAAATTATTGCAAAGGAAATTTATTCCGTTCCCCTGGTACATTACCTACTCAAGGAATATGTGGTACTGATTGTACATCTGAAGACAATTCCGAATTTTTATTAACATGTCCAAATACTGCAGCTTCGATATTATCTTATCAAACTGACTTCGAATGTAAAACGGGATATAATAGAATCGGCTATCAATGTTTCGAAATACCTCCTTCGGACGAAGATCCAAATTATGGTGCCTTGTTTTATAGTGGAGTAAATCATCCGTATAATATATATCAATCTTTCACTAATGATTTTATTTCTTTAATAGGGAACGGATATGTCTTGGAATTTTGGTTCATGATAGATAATGTTATTTTTAATCAAGAAAAATTTTTCAAAGATCCAACTGACCCAAATAATCCAAATAAAGGCTTTTATTATTTTTATTCTAATGTACATGAATTATTCGTCCAAAGAGAAACTAATGGTGATTTAAAATATTCTTATTATTTTAATCGTGGTTCTTTATCTGAGTATCAAGTCTCTTTACAAGATCGTACAAATATACACCGATATGAATGGAATAAAATTATCATATTTGCAGATTCGACCATAAGTGGAATAAAACAAATTCGTCTTTATGTAAATTTCGATAAAGTGGAAGAAATTAATGTTAGACTTGAAGATGACTTAACTTTGATATATATTGCTTTTTGTTCAGCAAAGCCGGATTTGAATTTTCCTCATTGTGTTATCGAAGGAAATGAAATTCATTGGGCGTCTGCTTTTTATAATAATTTAAGAATATGGAATATCTATACTTCAACTATAGATACGATTCAATCATATATTAGTGGAATATATAAAGAATACCCTCAAAGTTTGATTTTATTTTATCCTTTGACTATAGAACATTTAGATAATAATCGTATGACGAATATAATGACTAATTTAGAAGAACATATCAGTTTTAAATGTGAAAGTGTAGCCAAATGTGGTGTGTATAATAAAGATAATATAATTATATATAATTATTCATCCAAATTTGACTGGGGCTTAAAACATAAAGGATATTTCGTTAATGCTTTAATTAAAAATGATATTAATAAAATTATTAAAATTAGTGAAGGATCATGTCCTGAACATTGTTTACGATGTTTTGAAAATGATGAAAAACAATGTTATGAATGTAAAAAAGGATATGTGTTACAATATAAAACATGTCAAGATGCCACGAAATTTTATTTTTTGAAAACTCCTTCAGGAGGTGTAGCGACATCTATTGATTTCGTATTAGAAAATAATGATGGTGATTCTATCACTATATTAAAAGGCTTCACTATAACTTTCTGGATGAAGTTTTATGGTGTGCCTTATTCTACTATAACGGAATATTGTAGTATATTATCTTTAGATTCAAATACTTATTTAGCTTTTCAAAGATCAACGAATAATTTAGTCATTTTAGAAAATTCAAAAATGGTCTTTAGTGATAGTAATTTCGGAAAATATTTTGGTATATGGATACCTATATCTATCGCGGATTATATTTCCAGTGAGCAAAATGATATCTATCCTAATATGTTTACACTTAGTGTTAATAGAATTGATATCCCTTTTTGTGAAGGCTATTCTTTACCAGCGACTGGTATAAAAATAAATCAAATTCAAATAGGATATGAAATCATAGCTTTATTTGCCCAATTAAGAATTTATTCGAAGTTTATTCAAGGAGGGTATGGTCATATACGTTCTAAAGAATACGATAAAAATTTATTTTATGATAAATCCCTTATAGGTACAAGTAGTACAAATTGTGTCGATCCTAATGATTTAATATCGAATGTTAATATATTATGTGCCCCGGATTATTCATATCATTTTATCGAAGAAGAATATTGCAACGAAAATGATAAGTTTTATATGCCTTATAATAATAATAACGAATTAGATTTGGATAATGAATGCCAAGAATGTGATGGATTATGTAATACATTATGTTTCGATTCAACTGATCAACATTGCACTTGTGATATGACTGATGGCATTTTCTGGTTAAGACGAAATGTAAATATGGAAACATATTGTGAGCATATACCCTATTTAGATTTCGGAAATATTAACGAATATAGATATGAAGATGCTAAAATGTCCGAAACGAAAGAATACACTATTGAATTCTGGCTCTTTGTTTACTCATATAACCAAGTAACAATGAATTTTAAAAATATGTACATCGAATGGAATTTTCATAATCGATTAAGATTATATAACGAACAAAATTCTTTAAAAGTTAATTGTCAACCGATTTGGAAAGACCGCGATTTCATTACGACGAATTACCCCGATGTCAAACAAGGCTCGTTGAAATATTATCAATGGAATTATGTTCGCTGTGGTACCGATTATAAAAATAAAAAATATTTTTTAAATACCAATGTTGAATATGAACTTAAAGCAAAGCCTGAATTTTTTATTGATATCGAAAAGGAAATGGTGGAACAACCTAGTGAAAATAAATATTTTAGAATTTATCGAGGAGAAGATTTCTTGGTTAATTTCGGATTTGTTTTTCTTAGAGAAATTAAATTATGGCGACAATATAATTTAGATTTTCTTGATTCTCAATATATTTATTTCGATTTAACAAAAACGACAGTAGAAGATATTAAAAGGGATTTCCCAGGACTTTTATTATACTATCAAAATGAGTTTCATTTAAATGAAAAAAATAATCCAATCATCACTGAAATTTTATCAAATACAGAAAAAGAATTAGGTCGTGATCCGGGTTATATAGGATATAATGTAGTCGATCCAAATAGAATGGGTTATTATAAAAATTTAACTATATGTCCTTATGGAGAAGTTTATGAAGAAATTCCAGGTAATGACCCTAAATGCATAGCTATGACTGGAGATGATATGAGCGATCCTTATTGTTTAATATATAGTAATTTACAAGAACAATGTTTTCAATGTAAAAGTGAAAATAAATTTTTAAATAAATGGATAGAAGAATTCGATGATCCATGCTATTTGGATTGCCCAGTGACACTTTTCGAAGATGAAAAAATCAATCAATGTCGACGATGTCATGAAACCTGTAATGAATGCACCGAAGAAAATTATAACAATTGTACTTCATGTACAGGTGAATTATATCTTAATGAATTCGAACATACTTGTATACCTAATTGTGAAGTTGATGGTTTAACCAAGAGTTTAAATCGGCCTAATTACTGTGTAGTATTTGACGCAGATGCTTCTTTAGTTAACGTCGATTCTTTAACGCCAATTGATGTCAATAATTTTAATTACATCGAAGCAAAAGTAATAAATCCATCAAGTCCAAATTATAAAACTTTATGGTTATTTGACGTCGAAAAAACAAATCAAATAAATCGTGAATTAGGCTTTACTGATGATTTGCCCTCAAATGCAAGTCCTTTTACTAGTGATTTATCTCAAGTCAAAGTAAATTTAAATACTAATTTCTTTAAAATAAAACATCAATATGTTTTCGGGATGAAAATTTACACAATAAATGAAGACGTGGAAGTACCTATATATGTCTGGTGGACTTTGACTATGAATGCACCACCTTTCGGTGGGAAATTAACCGTCATGCCTTATTTAGGTCTATATAATACTACGACATTTATTATGAGATGCGTTGATTTCTTGGATGAAAACACCCCTGCTGAAGATATCGAGTTTTATTTTTATTATGTCGAAATGAACACAAATTCCAAAATTAAATTATACGACGGATTTTCTTTAAATAATGAAGTGTATAGTAATTTCACAGTGCGTTATTACCAATTCGAATATTCCAATATAACTATATATTGTCAAGCGAGGGATAAATTTGGTGCTATTTCCGAAGCGTCGAATGTTATTACAATAGTTAACGATAAAAAATCGCCTTTGTATAATTTAAAACAAATAATTGCCTCTTTTTATATCGTGGACGATGCTTTAACTGATATACAATTATTAGCTCGGGCGGAAGTATTAATGAGTTTAGGCATTAATCCTTACAATACAAATAACCCAGAAAAATTTTTCACGACATATGAAAGCTCATTAACTGGCGAAATTGTAGAAATGACTGATCCGACATGTGTTACTGGTTATTGCAATGATAATGGTGAATGTCAAGTTATCGATGTTGCTTTGACTTGTCATTGCCAAGGAGGATTTTTAGGTAAAGAATGTTTTTTGGATAAAGATGGATATACTGATTTATCTTATTATTATAAAAAATTATATCAGAGATTAATTGATAGATTGAATCAAGTTGGTCCTGGAATTAATGATATAATATTTAAAGCGTTTTATAAATTATATTTCGCTGCGCAAAAATTTTTCCAGGAAGAAAGCTTTTTTGAAACGAATATGGTCGAATTTAAAAATTATTTTTATACCTCTCCTGGGAAAGAATATATTTTTGATGATGGAGATTATGTTGATAAATTAAATAAGTTATTTGATTTAAATGAATTTTTTTTCAATTTTTATTATATAAAAGAAAATAAACTCAAATTAGAACATAAAATAAACGAAAACTTTCCTTTCAGAAATCGAACATTAACCGTATCAGAATATTCCATATATCAAGCCGGGTTCCAGAAATTTTTTGATATGATAGATTCAGATACTTCTTTTATTATAAAAGAATGCGAAAACAAAGGAGAATGCAATGAAGAATATATTTATGAGTCGGAGCATTTTTCTTATTATTTAATAAAAATTAATGAATTATTCGATGATGTTAGTTTTTTTGAATCTTTAAAAACAGTTTGGATTACATATAAACCAGTGGTATTATTTATGAATTGTCTAAGGCAAAAATATACCTCATTTAATTTATATTTTAATTATATTGAATATGCTGTGAATCCTTTAAGTTTCGAAAATCAATTTTATCCGAATATAACATCACCATTAATTTCGATAAAAATATACGATACAAATGGGAATAATATTCCCATAAGGAATTGTCCTTCGAATAAACTCATAAAAATAAATTTACCATTTAATTCATATGATTGGATTAATTACATCAACAAACAAAAATGGCTTTTCTTACCTGAGAATTATAAAATCGAGTCTGATCCTGTTTTTCGTGATCCGATATTAATTTGGGAAAATGGCTCCGTATCAGATGACACTGTCGAAGAAAGAATTTTGAAATATTATCGTTATTATAATATAGTAGGATTAGTATATACACCTTCTGAATTAAGTTTTTATGAATATACTTCTTTTTTGTTTAAAAATATTTCGGACACTTTTTTATTAATGTTTGAAACTAATCATTTAAGTTCATTTACTGCAATGCTAATCCCGAATATAATGAACTTCGTTGTCGATGGAAGATTTTATTATTTCCCGAGGTATGAAGTCTTATTATGTTTGGATAATCATATACATAATCCCGTGTTTTATATCTGGGGATCACTTTTGTTTTTATTTATTGCTATTTCAATTTTTTTCGCGTTTTATGATTATCAATATTTCGATAATTTAGAAATCTTAGATTTCCTTAAGAAAGAAATAGTCAAAGTGCATTTTCCTTATGGACAATTAAAATTTGGTTTGAATGACGAAAATATTTACAAACTAATTCCGAAAGAATCGAAATTAAAAAAAGGATCGAATCGACAATATAAAAAAATGTTTAAAGAATATGATTTAGGTGATATATCCGAAAATGATAATGAAAATAATAACGAAAATGATATAAGTGTGAATAAAAATAATAAAAGCAATAAAAAAATAGAATACGATTTAAGCAAGAAAATAACCGAAACAGAAAATATGTATACTAGTACAAGAAATCAATTTATGACTGGCGTCGAAGAAAAAAAAGAAGAAAAATCGGATAAAGAAAAAGCCCAAGATGAAGTAACAGAAATACGCACACATAAAAAAGTAAAAATAAAAAAAAATAATAAAAACAGAAATAAAAGTAACCCTCCAAGAAAAAGCCGAACTAAATTATCCTCAGAAAATTCAAAAAGGCTTTCTGATCTTTATTCAAAACATACTAATACAAAAAGCAGCAAAGAAAATCAAAATATTCAACAAATAAATGACCTCGAAGAAGAACCAAAAGATATCAAAGGATACGGTGAAAATAATCCCGAAGAAGATTTTAATGAGAATAAAATCGAAGAAAATTTAGATTCCGAAAATAATAATATAAGTTCAAAACAAAGTAAAAGACTAAGTAAATATTCAACATCTTCAAGAAGCACAAAGAAAAAATATTATTATGGTAAATACGGTACAAAAGCAAATTTAGTTTCATTGCAGAGATTTCATAATAAAGCCGGACGAACTAATGTTGATAATGACGGAATCCCATTAGATATAATAAATGAAGAAGAAGAAAGAGGCAAAGCCTTAATAGCTTTTTCGAGATTATCTGTATCAACATGTGTTTTTCTTTCGTATAATTTAAAAGTAAGACATATTTTATTAGCTCCATTTATTAATCTCACTTTGTTTAATAATCGTTGGAAAAAATTAATGGTTTTATTAACGCAGTTATATATGCAACAAATAGTAATATCTGTTGCTTTAACCATGAGAGAAAATATTATAATGAGTAATATAAAAGGAATATTCGCTGTAAGTATTTTAGCAAGTGCGATATCAGATTTCGTCGTGTATCTTTTTGTTTTCTTGTTTCAGAGTTCGAATTATCAAAGAAAAAGATTGTATAGATTAGTAATGATGGGAGAAAATTTCACTGTGATGAAAGCTTGGACGAAATTAAAAAGACAAATGAACTTTAAATTATTTTTTGGATTTATTATCGCGTTAAGTATTTGGGCTTTTAATTTTTATATTACTTTGATTTTTACTGCGGTTTGGAAATATCAAAGAAGTACTTGGATTACTTGCTTTTTCGTAAGTATGATTATGGATTTAATTGTTGGTGAACTATTAACAGAAGGATTTTGCGCTTTTTGTTATAGTAGAAGAGCGAAGAGTGTGAATTTCAATGTCTTAGGAGAAGGATTGAATAGATTAAGAGCTTATAGAACTATGTGGCCTTGATTTTTTATTTATATGAAGATATAAAGATAAAAATAATGCTTGTTATATAAGAATATTTTTTAGTATAAATAAAATTTGATATTATATGCAAATTATTT
>ERZ842401.6311-NODE-6311-length-12698-cov-9.144902_pt1 | contig 12698 bp, 12 predicted proteins | sample MGYA00521270_ERZ842401 | MGnify/ENA primary metagenome ERZ842401 (study PRJEB31892, sample SAMEA3878208) | bioreactor metagenome | biome: Moose rumen | place: Sweden | collected 2011-10 | study: EMG produced TPA metagenomics assembly of the PRJEB12797 data set... | reverse complement strand
CAGGGTCGAGGTCACGGAACAGGTCACGTGCCTCGTAGTTCCATACCCACCACATATTGTGGGCAATCTCGTCCAAACACTTCAGTTGCTCGGGAAGACAGGACTTAACGGCCAGTTCCTTCCACTGTGGAGCATTTGCATAATCGGCTTTAATTTTCATAATCTCTCAAATTGTATTTGAATACTATTTTATTTCTTTACCTTATTATTAATTGTACGTTCCTCCGCTTTACGAAGGGCAATGTCGTATGCCTTGTAATAATATTTGATAAACTCACTCCATAACGCTTTCTTCGAGAGGTCGTCGGCATGCCTGCGACACTCGTCAACCTGCTTCTTGGTCATACCAGAGAACTTGGCGACAGTATCCTTGATGGCATCAGCAACCTCGGAGTAGTTATAGTCGGTGCGGTGGATGACCTTCACACCATCCTCTATCTCGCCATAGCGTCCGAACTCCTTGTTTGCCCAGAGACCAAAACCAGCGAGGTCGGTGGTGATGCATGGCACTTTGAAGGCGATAGCCTCCAGCGGAGTGTAGCCCCATGGCTCATAATAGGAGGGATAGATACAGAGGTCGTTACCTAATACGACATCGTAATAGGTCATATCCATGATACCGTCTTTGCTGTCAAGATAGCAAGGTAGGAAAATCACCTTCACATGGTCTTCCTTACGGTTGTGCATGTCGTAATATTTCATCATGCCCAGCACGTTGTCATGGCTCATGTTATGCAGCCAGTGCGTAATCTGAGGCACCTCCAAAGGCGTATCGTATGACCTTCCATTTTCCAGTCTCTCTTGCAAGTCCTTGCGGGGCTCCCCTACCCAACCGGGCACCTCGATGAAGGCAAGCACCTTCTTCTTCAGTTCCTTGTCACGCAACAGGCGATTCATTGCCTCCACAAAGACATCGATACCCTTGTTGCGGAACTCATAACGTCCTGAGGTGGAGACTATCAGCGTGTCGTCGTCAAGGTTCTCACCCAACAAGGCGTTGGCAACCTCCAACAGGCGCTTACGTGCCACCTTGCGCTTCTTGGTGAAGGTGGCAGCCTTTGGCACGAAACTATTGTCGAAACCATTGGGCAGCACCACATCAACAGGCTTGTCAAGCAACTCCTGGCACTCGTTTGCGGTAATGTCACTAACCGTCGTGAAGCAATCCACATGCAGCGCGGTCTGTTTCTCGATAGAGTGCTTGCTCTGCATGTTCAACTCCTCTGCCATCTGATCGCCATGATAGGCGAAGAGATAGTCGTAAAGGGGTTTCTGATTTCCTGCTATCGAGCGACCGATACTGGTGGCATGTGTTGTGAAGATAGTACCGATCTGGGGCAACACATTATTAATATATAAGGCACCCAGACCACACATCCACTCATTGGCATGATAGACAACACGTTTCTTTGTTTTCAGTAGATAGTGATTGTAGAAACTCTCCACTACAAGACCTGCCGCATAGGAGAACATGGAAGCCTCATCGTAATCGCCATAGGCATGCAACGAGTCGACTTGATAATGCTCCCACAGCCAGCCGTAGATCTCGTCCTTCTTCTCGAAGAACGGGTGGAAATCAACTAAGACAGCGATTGGTTCCCCAGGAACAGTCCAACGACCAACCCTTACGGTCAGACCATGCTCCTTAGCCTCCCATTGCCACTCGGCAAAGAGCGCCTTGTCCTCACGGAAATATGGACTCTCCTCTTTCTGCCAAAAGTCAGGACCAATAAAGATAATCTGATCCTTCATCACATCCTGTAATGTCTTTGCGCGAGTAGAGAGAACGGTATAAATACCGCCTACCTTATTACAAACTTCCCAACTCGATTCAAAAATATAATCGGGCTTTAAAATTTCTTTTCCCATCTTATACTAGTATAACGGGTGCAAAGTTACTTAAAAATTTTAAAAATGTAGAAGGAAAAACGATATATTTTTAGATTTTTCCACAATTAATTGATATAGATTTAGTAACTTTGCCCCATGATGAAAAGATTTGGTTTGTTGACACTTATAGCCCTGATAACGCTCGCCATCCATGCACAAAAGGACTGCAAGCCTTTTGAGGCGTACCTATACAACGATGAGTACGAGGTGTTCCTACGCATCAACTTCTACGACAAGAACATCAAGATAGCGGGACAGGAACTCTACGGCGAACTACCTGGCTACCTGGGCAGGAAGAGCCACTCGTTCTGTTGGGTGATGGTAGAGGCTGAGATGGAGAGCGACAAGAAGGCGAGAATGACGATGATCAACGATTTTGGCAGCGAGGACCTTGAGGCGTCGCTCACCCGCAAGAACGACTCAGTCTATATCTTCAAACAAGAAGAAGGGAGCACTGTCAAGATACCTAAGAACGGTAAATGGCAGAAACTCCCTAAAACACTTGTGTTCAAGAGGAAATAACCTACAGCACGATCGGTATCAGGACTTTGATACCTATATTACGTCCCATATTACTGATACCTGGTCTCTCCGCATACTTCAGTCGACTGAGATGCGATTGATATGTACGGTCAAAGAGGTTAGCGGCATTCAGGAAGACGGAAGCCACCCTTCTGCCATGCCATCTGACATCCGTACCCGCAGAGAGGTTGAGCAATGTGTAGGATGGTGTTTCCGTCTCTGTACCGTTTGCCGTATGCACATGGCTCTGACGCAGATAGCATTCCAAACCCAGACTCACATAGGTATTGTTCAGCACCTTTCCGTCACGAATGATATCATAGCGTAAGTCACTGGTCCAACGGGGTGCTGGAGTAAAAGGCAGATAGCGGTTGTCCTCTGACTGGTGCAACTGCACGGCATTCACATACGAGAAGGTGTTCTCAAAATGCAGCGGCTCGACAGGATGAAGGTCGACAAAGAGTTCTCCACCCCACAGACGGGCATCACCCGCCATATACTGATAGTCGTCAGCATGCTCATCCAGTCGCTGCAAGAAGATGTAGTTGCCGATATGATTGGCAAAGAAAGACAATTGCATGGAGAGGACCCTCGACGAATAATCGACTCCGAAGTCAAACTGCCAACTATGTTCTGGCGACAGTGTCTGATTGCCTATCTCATAACGGAAAGTCCCCTCATGCTCCCCATTTGACCCTAACTCACTCAGGTTGGGTGCACGGAAACCGTGCGAGAGGTTCAGACGGGCATTCCATCGGGGAGTGATACGATAGATGACACCCACACTGCCTGTTAGTCCACGGAAATTGCGGCTAAAGTCGGTGAAGCGCTCCTCGCCATCATCCTCCAAGGCATAACTATGCAGATGACGCAGATCATAGCGCAAGCCACCACTCAAAGTCCATTTCTCAAAGTTGCGGGTGACAGAGGCGAACGCGCCAATGTCAAACAGGCGATAGGATGGTATCAGAAACTCCTTGCCTAAGTTCTGTGAATGCTGCCACATACCCGACACTCCTGCAGCCCACTGCCAATGGTCATTAGTCTGGGTGTAATGTACATCGTAATTGACGGTATGCAGACGGAAATCCAGTCCTAACTCGTCAGCCTCCTCATATTCCTTACGACGGTTCTGCTGATAGCCCACCACAGCCTTCAAAGAGCCATCACCGATGATGAGGGAATTGTCGAGCACTGCCTTATAATGGTAAATCTTCTGAAAAGCCTCAGAGGGTAAGAGACTGCCTGTCTCCTCCTCACGCTCACCTTCTATCAGTCCCGGCTTAATATGATAGGAGGAGAACTTCAGATGGGAATAGCCCCAACTGCGACTCAAGCCCAACATACCTGTCAGTGCCTGTTCACGGAATTGTGAGCCCCACACCTTGCCGTCACGCTTGTTCTTGTATTCTCCCGCATCTTTCTGGCTCCATCGCCAGTTCCATACGACACCACCACGATTACCTGCGAAGTCGATGGTATAGTCCCATAAACGGTTGTTGGTCTGGTACTCGCCTCCAACGGTCGCCGCCATCTGACCAAGTGGCATCACTGGCTGCTCATGCAGCACCAGCACACCAGCCATGGCATCGGATCCGTACATCAGAGAGGCTGGACCTTTTAGTATCTCAACGGAATGAACAGCCTGCGCATCCACCTCCACACCATGCTCATCACCCCATTGCTGACCTTCCTGACGGATGCCATCATTCACGGTGACGATACGATTATAGCCCAAGCCACGAATGACGGGTTTGGAGATACCACTTCCCGTCGTGATCTGTGACACTCCAGGCTGATGGGCAATGGCATCAATAATATTGGTGGAGGAGGTCTCTTGTAATACTCGTGGTGCCACGACAGATATTGGGGCAGGCGAATGATTGGCACGAATGGTACCCGTCAGTCCTGTCACTGTGACCTCTTGCAGATACTGCATGTGATAACTGAAACTCTCAATACTATCCGTCTCAGTTTGTGCTGCCACTGGCATGCATAAGCATACCAATGGCAATAGTAATAATAGAATATTTTTCATTTACATATTCATACCGCCATCTACCTGGATGACCTGACCACTGACATAACTTGACATGTCAGAGGCGAGGAAGGTAGCAACGTTGGCGATATCCTCAACCTGACCACCACGACGCAGAGGAATCTTGTTGATCCACTCCTTGCGGATGTCATCAGGCAAAGCCTGGGTCATAGCGGTATCAATGAAACCGGGAGCGATGGCGTTAGCACGAATACCCTTGGGTCCCATCTCTTGACCAATACTCTTGGCAAGGGCTATCAGACCAGCCTTTGAGGCGGCATAGTTTGCCTGACCGGCATTACCGTGAACACCTACAACAGAAGCCATATTGATGATGCTACCACCACGCTGACGCATCATAACAGGAACACAGGCGTGGATGAAGTTGAATGCCGACTTCAGATTAACGGCAATCACGGCATCCCACTGCTGCTCTGTCATACGAAGCATCAAACCGTCTTTCGTGATACCTGCGTTGTTTACCAGAATGTCAATGCTGCCAAACTCCTCTTTAACAGCCTTAACGACCTCCTCTGTCTGAGCGAAGTCTGCGGCATTGGATGCGTAACTCTTTGCTTTCACGCCTTTTGCGGCGATTTCCTTCTCTGTTTCTTCATTCACTTCCAAGTCGGTGAATGCAATGTTTGCACCTTCTTCCGCAAACTTCAACGCAATGGCTTTTCCAATACCACGTGCAGCACCTGTGATGAGTGCCGTCTTTCCTTCCAATAATCCCATAGTTTTTTATTTTTTATCTGTGAATACTATTTCTTGATCTTTCCTAATGCACCATACACGACTTTGGCAACCTGCGGCTTCGTTGCCTCCTCAGAAAGTCCGTGGGCGATACGTCCATAGATATACGGCACCTCCAGGCCCTTGATACAATAATGGGTAATTCCCGCTACTAATTCAACATTATCAATATCGAACTCGCCATCTTCCTTTCCCTCGCGGAAAACCTTGCTAAACAACTCGATCTCCGCATCGTCGAAGTTCTTGCGAACCTTCTCTACCATCCAGATGTTACGGAAAAACTCAGCACGCAAATTACCATTGCGAACCACCGTCTCACGAATCATGTTCAAATGGGTGTAGATGAGTTCTATCACCTTCTCCTGAGGACGAATCTTACGAGCAGCAACCTCGTCGAGTTTGTCGGACAAACGCTCCAACTCACCCTCTATCACAGCATAATAGATGTCCTCCTTGGATTTAAAATAGGTATAAAGCGTACGACGACCCTTGCCTGAAGCCAAGGCGATGTCATTCATCGTCGTATTCTCCATTCCGTTCTTGGCAAACAACTGGCGTGCCACGTCAACCAACTTCTGTCTAGTCTTCGATATTGACATATCTTTTTATCCTCTCAATTTTTCATGTTGCACAATGCAAATACGATGTGCAAAATTAGAAAATACTTTCGAAACAGCCAAATAAAATCGGGAAAAACGTGTAAACAGCAACCAAAAATCAAAAAAGGCTCAAATATATTTGGTCTTTTCGGAATTTAGTCGTACCTTTGCACTCGCTTAAGAGAAATGATCGCGGAGTGGAGCAGTTGGTAGCTCGCCAGGCTCATAACCTGGAGGTCGCATGTTCGAGTCCTGCCTCCGCAACTAAAAGAAAAAGAGACGCAACCCGATAGTGGACTGCGTCTCTCTTGTTTTTGAATGTTCTTACTTCATGTGTCGCATCACCTTCTCGTAATAGCGCTGTGTGGCGCGTTTTGAATAATGTGGACCTCCATTCCATGAACGAATGGCGTGTTCTACATCATTGGAACGATTGTAGACCGACTGCAGGAGAAGAAACATCTCCTTCGACTTCTGAACGTCGAAACGGTCGTTCAAGGTGTAGCGCTTCTTACTCTTTTTCTCCTGTAAGATGAGATTGCACTGCTTCACACAGATCGGAGTAATCTGCATTGCTCCACAGGAATTCCCACTTACGGCACGTGGATTACCCCCACTCTCAACTTGAATAATCGCATTGATAACAGGGTTCCAGTCAAAAGAGTTCTCTTTTCCATTTGTCCCAGCCGATGCCTCGACGGAACAAGCCATCAAAATGGCTACTGTTACTAATACTTTTCTAACAACCTTTATCATAAAATACCTATTTAAGTATGACCGTCTCACCACGAGACATTCAATCGCCACACTATTGTTATCGCGCACAAAGGTACGGCTTTTTATCGAACCCACCAAACATTACCACAAAATATAACATTGATTATCAATTAATTAACATAAATCAAGTGAATATATTCGGGATTTTCCTTGGAAGTTTGATGTTTTCTTTGTATCTTTGCGACCGATTTCGAAGTCAACTATTCGGAATCAACTATTCTAAAATAGAATAAAATGATGAGAACAAAAACCAAACTTGCATTGATTTGCATGGCCTCGTGGACTCTAGGAGCCTGCGAGAAGGAACTCGTCAGTGACAACATCATCGCCACTGATAGTTCAGTGAGTGTCATTACTCGTTCTGTAACCGCCGAGGAAACCATCAGTTTTCCTGTGGCGCTCTATGTGTTTGACGCTGAAGACCATTCTTTTGTCAAGAATGTCACTGTCCCTGACCAGGAGACTCCCCTCACCTTCAGCATCCCTCTTGGCTCGTATGACATCTATGCTGTCGGAGGCGCAGATGAAGCACGCTATGACCATCCCTCTGGAGAGGATCTTGATGCGGAGTCTGAGATGACGCTGAAGGACGGGAAGGAGCATGCCGACCTAATGACCGCTCATGAGGTCATCACACTCGAGGAGAAAGATGACTATGAACTGACTCTAAACATGGAGAGACAGGTCATCGAACTAACCAGTGCCGTCGTCAACAACATCCCTGACGAGATCACAGAAGTCCACATCCTCTTGTCTCCTATCTATAAAAGTATCAAGATCAATGGAGACTTCGGGACTATATGGACACATAGTTACCCCCTCACCGATAGCGGGGAAGGGCGATGGACACTCCCCTCTCCTGTCATGATGCTCTTTGACACTGACGCTGAAGAGGCAAGCATCACCATCAGTCTGACAATGGATGACGGGACCAGCAAGAACTATTCCTACTCTTTGACGGAGGATATTCGCAAAAACCACCAGATCAGTATCAATGCCACCTATCAATACGATAATAGCATCAACATCACAGGCAGCATCAATGGCACGACATGGTTGGGTAGCGAGGAGATAGTCTTTAACTTCGGAGACGAGAGCACAACCGAAGATCCTAACGGAAACGATGACGACACATTCATCAACGAGCCAACACCTTCCGTGGGGAGCATCTACAAAGAATGCTACGTACTGAAAACGACTCCCAATGCCGAAGAAGGGTACAATGAGGTTCTTCTCCTTTATAAAAACGACTTCGAAATCAACCCAGCAGACAAAACAGAAGAACAAGTACTCCAAGAGATTAACAATCAACTAAGCACCCTCACTATCAACGGAATCTCTGGTTGGCGACTGCCGACCAATGTGGAAGCAAATTTGATAATCAGCCGCGGAGGGGATATTAATAACAAACTCAATATAGCATTTAATCATAGTACAAATTATTATTGCCTTATAAATCAAGCCCTAAAGATATTCACCCTAAGTGGTGTGTTAACTGCATACACTTATGTTTCTGGTGAATATTACATCCCCGTCACCACTCTAAAATTCAAACAACAATAACAAATTATTAACAACAAAAAGCCCTGTTATCGAAAAGATAGCAGGGCTTCTATGTAGTACGGAATCGATATCCACTCCATCCGAATGAAGCCTTCAAACGAGGTGTTTGAACGTTACATTCACTCCGTTTGTAAGCCACAAACACCTTGAAAGTAAGCCTCAATCATTTCCATGCTTGGAAACACACAGGAAGGAGGTGAGGACGGCAATGGGGACTGTCTCATGCATGGGATATAGCCCTGCGGTGTAGCCTCCTCGCAAGGGGGAGACAAAAAAGAAGGTGGGTCATGGTTGACTCACCTTCTTTGCGTATAATAACTATGATTTGCTTTACAGCATGGTTATTCCTCTGTTGCGGGAGCAGTCTCCTCAACGGGTGCCTCCTCCACTGCGGGAGCCTCCTCCACTGCGGGAGCGGGAGCAGCCTCTTCCTTCTTCTCCTCAGCAGGAGCGTTCTCTGCAACGACCTTCACGGGGATGGCGATCTCAACCTCCTTGTGGAAGTGAACAGTGGCAGTGTAGTCACCTACTGTCTTGGCATCTGCCATGGTGATGATCTTACGATCGATGTCATGACCAAGTTTCTTCAGTTCCTCAGCAACGATATTCGCATTGACAGAACCGTACAACTGACCTGTTGAACTCACCTTGGCGGCGATGGTCAGAGCCACATCCTTGATAGCCTCGCCCTTCTTCTCAGCCTCAGCCTTGATGGCAGCGAGTTTGTGAGCCTGCTGCTTCAGGTTCTCAGCGAGAATCTTCTTGGCGGAGGGAGATGCGATGACAGCCTTGCCCTGAGGAATCAGGTAGTTACGACCGTAACCAGACTTCACGTTTACGATATCGTTCTTATATCCCAGACCGATAATATCTTCTTTCAGTATTAATTCCATATTGTCGTCCTCCTCCTTATTTATTTCAACATATCAGTTACGTAAGGAAGCAGTGCAATCTGGCGAGCACGCTTAACAGCCTGAGCAACACGACGCTGATACTTCAGCGAAGTACCCGTGATACGACGGGGAAGAATCTTACCCTGCTCGTTCAGGAACTTCTTCAGGAACTCGGGATCCTTATAGTCTACATATTTAATACCACTCTTCTTGAAGCGGCAGTACTTCTTCTTCTTCGTGTCGATAGAAGGAGCAGTCAAATAGCGGATTTCTGATTCTTGTGCCATAGTTTAAGCCTCCTCTTTTTTACCAAATTTGTTACGACGCTTCTCAGCATACTCAGCGGCATACTTGTCGAACTTCACTGTCTGGAAACGGATGACTTTCTCGTCACGACGGAAAGCGGTCTCCAAAGTCTTAATCACTGACGGCTCAGCCTTGAACTCCACGAGGAAATAGAAACCCGTAGACTTCTTCTGAATAGCGTAAGCCATCTTCTTCAATCCCCAGGCCTCTTCATTCAAGATCTCTGCGCCTTTGTCGGTGAGAACCTTCTTGAATTTATCGACCGTTTCCTTTGTCTGCTCATCAGACAAAACGGGAGTCAAAATGAAAACGGTTTCGTATTGATTCATACTACTAAAAATTAATAATTATTTGTTGTTTTGCAAAATTGCGGGTGCAAAGGTAGTGCAAATCGAACAAAAAACCAAATTTTATTTGTGTTTTTTTGAGATGCAGCCTACCTTCAAGGCTAATTTTAGCCTAAAAGGTACGAAAAAGTGAGCACAATACAAAATAAAAACAAACATTTTTTATTTTTATTGCCGAACGGAAGTGCCTTCAAGGCTAATTTTAGCCAACCTATAGTCCAAGGAAAAATAAGAGGTACTCCGATTGGAACACCTCTTATTCTGTGATTACTCGACTTTAAGATTTCATATTATTAGTCCCGTTTCCCATAATAAATACTCTTAATCTTTGCAGTCGGTTTGAAGTCCTCTGCTCGTCGAGGGACGTCGGTATTAGGCAAATCATTTATATCCATAGTATAGACATAATCTTTTGATGTGGCTTCAACAATATTTTCATAGTAAATAGGATCCCAGTTCAGTTTGGGGTTCTTGCGGAAAAACTCACGGGCAGAACTCCCAACGTGGAAACCATTGGTTGTCCTGATAAACGAAGCACCGTTATCAACATAGAAAGAAACGATTTTTCCATCATCGACTCCAACGCTAACAATCTCTTTTCCGTTCTTTATAAACGTAACCTTTTCTACGAAGACATCTTCCTCTTCATCAGTATCCGCAATAAATTCCTTTTCATAACCTTTAAAATAAGTGAAGGTATCATATAGACCTGGAATTGTCTTGGGAAGATATCTTACATCATCGCCTATACGTATAGGTCCCAGTTTACCATTTCCCATCACAAAAGTTTTGACTACAGCGTTATACGCTTTTTGCAATGCTGGGCTGTTAAGGCTTTGCAGATACTTCCACCACCAATAGTTTGGCAGATATTCTTCATTCATACGATTAAGAGCCTTAGCAAACTCAGCCTCTGTCACTGCATGCAGAGTCGGTTCTCTCTGTTCTCCGTTCGCAAAAAAAACTGGAGTCAGTTGCTGTCCTTTTACCCACTTCGCAATAACGCCTGATATCTGAGCCACCTCAACAACGGTACCTCCATCTGACAATCTCACCTTCCGTAGTCCAATAGTACCCGCATTGTTTCCTTTCTCTGACATAACATCAAACAGATATACATTTCCTTCCTTTCTGGGGTTATCCAACACACCGACAAAGTTATCATTTCCTAAGAAATACGAAATAGTTCCCCATTCTGGAATCCCATTATCATTAAATTCTTTCTTACGATTGACGGATATCTGAAAATCTCTCTCATCAGACTCTTCTGGATAGAGGAACCACATTCCTGATGGATATACCGCTTCTGAAAACACCTTAGCCGTGATTTCAAGTGGCTTCTGCTTTTTAGAAGGAGTCTCTTTGCTCTGATTCTGGTTGTAATTATTAGATTGTGCCTGTTGCTGATTCGAACTTGCCTGTGCAGGCTGCTCTCCGGTATTATAGAACGTCAGGTAATCACTCTGCGCAATTTGCCTCTGGAGGGTCATGTCAACCAAATAGATACGAGCATAGTAGTTATTCTTGCCTGGTAACGGATTGAGCGCATCAACATAGATGGCTTGCCATTGTCCATTAAAGACTGTGCTTGGGTAAGTGCAGGTCAATTGATTTCCCTCTGATATCATATTGTTACCGTCAGCAAACTTGTGGTAAGTGCCTTGCGGTATCTCGATAGCAAGAACTGGTACTAATTGATGTCCCTGTAATCCATTCACGGTCAATGTATAGTGAACCTGAAGCATTGTCCGTCCGTTACTTTGATCCTTTTGATCATAAGTCAAGCGCATATTGGAGAAATACACAGATGGCTGCACCTGCCGCTGTTGCACCTGTCTCTGCTGTGTATTCTGTTGTGAATTATAAGTAAACCCACCCAACACGGCTTTCCCCAAATTCTTCAGGAATTGAGCATCGCAATTGATAGATGCGACAAAGCCCAATAACAGGATTAATAGTATTTTCTTCATTATTTTCTTTTAATTTATTCGTCTTTCATCTGCCATCCCTTGTCTTGGTAATAGATGTATTTAACATTATCTATTTTGAACCTACCCCCTTCATTGACCCTACTGAAGATACGTCCAACAGGAGTTACGTCATCATATTCAAAAATAATCTCTGCCTCTGCGCTATAATCTCCTGTCTTAAGGATATTACGTGCTTTTACGACATCCAATTTGTATGCTTTAAGGAGAACGATATTAATTTTCTCCTTGTCTTTCGCTTCCTCATAGACACTCTTCGCCTTTTTGCTTTTTGAGGAAGTCTGAGGCTGAGGTTGCTCTTCTATGACATCCGTACTATCAACTACCGCTGTATCCAAAGCCCCATTGTTCTCTACTGCTGGAGTAGTTGATGGTTTGGGGGTGGCAAATTCGTTCATGCTAACTTTACTCTCAGGAAACTTGCTCTCGTCAACTTCCATATCCAGTTTCATGTCCTTTTCATCGTCAGAGGGTTTTACCTCTGGCGCTTCATAGACCAATTTCTCACCTTTCTCAGTCAATGCGATTGTTACAAAATAGGTAGTCACCTCTTCATCCACATAATAATTTTGCTTTTCCACAAAAGGGATCCCCCAATAGCCACGATGAGTCACTTTTCGAGTTTTTCTGACACGCTCTTTTTTAATTACCTTCTCACATTTGTAAGTAATCAACTCATTTGCCGCCAACTGCCTGTAACGATAGCGTCGCGCGTCATCATTACATTCAAAGTAGCCCACGGAAATCGCTTCAGTCCCCTGCAGTTTTTCTAATCTTTGCAATTCCTTCTTTACCAAGGATTTTGCAGTTGAAGCACTCAGTGAATCACTGCTTTCACTACATGACATCAGACATAAGGTTGCAACAATAGCAACTAACGTCATCATTAATCCACAAATACTGTTTTGATGTTTTTTCATATTGTACTAATTTAATAGTTTATATCATCGTTTACTTTTCTCGCAACACAATCAACGTAGTTTCATCTTACGCCAATTATCTGTTAATGAAGGTGACGG
>ERZ842401.6309-NODE-6309-length-12699-cov-4.283217_pt1 | contig 12699 bp, 15 predicted proteins | sample MGYA00521270_ERZ842401 | MGnify/ENA primary metagenome ERZ842401 (study PRJEB31892, sample SAMEA3878208) | bioreactor metagenome | biome: Moose rumen | place: Sweden | collected 2011-10 | study: EMG produced TPA metagenomics assembly of the PRJEB12797 data set... | reverse complement strand
GTTCAGACGTGTGCTCTTCCGATCTTATTACATAAAAATGTGGTAATTTTGCAGCCAAAATAAATAAGGTACATGCAAAAAAGCGTTATACAATACCTCGTAGCTACCGCAGCAAAGCACCCAGAGAAGACTGCTGTACAGGATGCCACCGGCAAGATTACCTTTACCGAGTTGCTCCGTTCGGCATTTGTTATTGCTGACGAAATAAGGGCCAAGGGCGCATGGAAATCCCCTATTGGCGTCTATATTCCAAAGGGATGCCTGATGGTTCAGGCCTTTGCCGGCATCAACATGAGTGGAAACTTCTACGTTCCACTTGACACAAAGTCGCCAGACACGCGCATTCTCTCAATTCTGAATGTGCTCGAATCAGACATCATCATTACCGACAAAGCTCATGAGGAGCAGGTAAAGGGTATGTGCGACAAACAGATTATCGTGATTGAAAAAGCCTTAGAGCATGAGCAACGAATAGATGCTGATGCAGACAACTATCTGGCCAAGCAGATAGACACCGATCCTGTTTATTCTATCTTCACTTCTGGCTCAACAGGTACACCAAAGGGAGTAGTGATTGCCCATCGTGGTGTCATCGACTATATCGACTGGGCTATTGACAGATTCGGATTCACAAGTGACGCCGTCATCGGCAATCAGGCCCCGTTCTACTTCGACAACTCCACACTCGACATCTATCTGATGTACGCTACTGGTGCCACTCTGGACATCATACCTGAGATGAACTTCTCGTTCCCAGCAAAATTAGTGGACTACATGAACGAGCATCGTATCTCGTTCGTGTTCTGGGTGCCATTCGTACTAATCAACGTGGCCAACTTCGACATTCTCGAGGAGAAAAAGCCCCAATATCTGAAGGACATCCTCTTCGCTGGAGAAGTGATGCCAAACAAGCACCTGAACTACTGGCGCAAGCACTTGCCCCAATGCCGCTATGCAAATCTTTACGGTCCCACAGAGATTACCGTGGACTGCACATACTACGAGGTTGACCGAGAGTTCGCCGACGACGAACCGCTGCCAATCGGCTATCCTTGCAGGAATAGCGATGTACTGATACTGGTGGATCAGGAGCGTGAGGCTGCCGTCAACGAAGAGGGAGAACTCTGTGTGAGAGGGTCTTCGCTGGCTCTTGGCTACTATAACGACTGGGAGAAAACGCGGAATGCCTTCATCCAAAACCCACTGAATAAGCATTATCCAGAGACCATCTACTGTACAGGCGATATCGTCTACAAAAATGAGCGAGGCGAGATCATGTATGTGGGCCGAAAAGATTCCCAGATTAAGCATAATGGCTACCGTATAGAACTGGGCGAAATCGAGAATGCCATCCTTGCCAGCAAACTCGTGGACAACTGTTGCGCCGCCTACGACTTTACCAACAAAAGGATTGTGCTCTATTATCAGGCTTCGGAAGAACTTGACAAAGGAGTTTTCCGTAAAGCCGTCGCCAACAAGATTCCTCGCTATATGATCCCCACAGCTTTCTATCGCGAAGAAATGCTCAAACAAAACAGCAGCGGAAAAATCGACAGATCGTATTATAAGAAACTGATTAATGGATAAAGGCATGACATTCAAGACACTCGACAACATAAGCCTCGACACCAAAATAAGGGAACGTATATCTGAACGGCCCAAATATAAGAATTGCTATCTGCCGAATCTTGACAATTCTGGCTTTCTGGAATACGGTGACACACTGGTAATCCAGAAAAGATTTGGAACGTTTAATCGCGTATACTTTTTATCGGATCATCCTAACGAACTCGTCGAAATATTCAAGACTTTAGGGAGTAATGATATTATTAACATTCCATCGAAACAAGAGCTTGACAAAACTTTAGTTGAAGCCCTAAATCAAGGTGGCTATACCTTATTCCAGACTTATGAGCGTTACTATAACAATCATGTTGACTACCGAGGAGAATTCACTGGAGAATTTGCCACCGACGACGATGCCCAGCAGATTTACGACTTGCTTTATGCAAACTTCATACCATACACGGACCATCTGCCCTCAATGGATGAGATTTATGAAAGAATCAGCAATAAGGAGATTTTCGTCACAAGAAATCATGAGAGTAAAAAGGTCACAGGTTTATTCTCCCTGACCTTTGAGAAGCAAAGATGCTTCTTTACCCTGTGGCTTAACACCTCTGGCGATATCAATGAAAGTCTATCGCTATATTTCAATGCCTTTAATTACATGCACGAGAAAGGTTACGAGAAAGCCTATTTATGGGTACGTGAAGACAACAAATTCTCCAAGCCCATACATCTGATTCATGGTTTTGTATTCGACGGCTTAAAAGATTATACGTTCACCAAAAAATGATGAAGTCCTTTCAGCAACTAAAAAAGAACCTCAAGGCTGGTATAACAGGGCTCCCCTCCATAAAACTAGCGCTTATCGGTGATACTGCCACCCAACTATTGGTAACAGCTATCCGTGGTATGGGGGTAGAACGTGGATATGACTTAGATGTCTACGAGGCAGAATTCAACCAAGTGGAGCGTCAGCTTCTTGACCAATCGAGCGAGCTCTACTCATTCAATGCCGACATCATTGTTGTCTTTCAATCGACACATAAGCTCTGCGAATATCATAGCACATTGGATCAGGTACAACAATCCCACCTTGCCGATGAGCGAATTGGATTTATCACTTCCGTCTGTGAGAATCCCACATTTGCCAATAAGAAAATCATTTATTTCAATTATCCAGAAATTGACGATACTGTTTTTGGAAGCTATGCCACCAAGGTTGATTCATCTTTTACTTATCAGGTTCGCAAGCTCAACTTCGAATTGATGAATCTGGCTCAACAACATTCAAATTTCTTCATCTGCGATATTTCAAGCCTCCAGAATAAACTCGGACGTGACTTCATGTTTGCATCAAACATCTATATTTCTACTGAAATGACTCTTAGTGTCGATGCATTGCCATATATAGCCAGCCGGGTGATGGATATAATCGAGGCATTCAAAGGACAATTCAAGAAATGTCTGATTCTTGATTTGGACAACACCATTTGGGGAGGTGTAATCGGTGATGACGGCTTGGAAGGCATACAATTAGGGCATGGACTCGGAATCGGGAAAGCATTCACAGAGTTCCAGATGTGGGTAAAGAAACTAAAGCAAAGAGGTATCATTATCTGCATAGCCTCAAAAAACGATGAAGCCATAGCCAAAGAACCTTTCAGAGAGCATCCGGATATGATACTAAAGTTAGAGGACATTGCTGTTTTTCAGGCCAACTGGGAAACAAAGGTCGACAATATACGTACTATCCAAAGCATTTTGAATATCAGTTTCGACTCGATGGTTTTCTTGGATGATAATCCTTTTGAGCGAAATATAGTACGAGAAAACATTCCTGGTATTACCGTGCCAGAACTTCCAGAAGATCCTGCAGACTATCTGGAATACCTCTATAGCCTGAATCTATTTGAGACGGCCTCATACAGCAATGCCGATCTGGATCGGACTAAACAATATCAAGTAGAGGCCCAACGTATTTCGCTTTCCAAGACTTTTGATAACGAAGACGATTTTCTCCAATCACTCAACATGGTCTCGGTCGTTAGCGGATTTACGAAGTTCAATATACCACGTGTTGCCCAGTTGTCTCAACGCAGCAATCAGTTCAATCTACGAACTATCCGCTATACAGAGGCTGATATCGAAGCCATGACTGAAAACGATGCGTTTATTGGCTTATGTTTTACACTCGAAGATAAATTCGGAGATAATGGGCTCATCGCTGTGGTGATCATGAAAAGGGTGGATTCTGAGACTCTCTTTATTGATACATGGTTTATGAGTTGCCGCGTCTTGAAACGTGGAATGGAGAATTTCACACTCAACACAATGGTTGAGCAGGCTAAAACAGCGGGCTATAAGAAAATAATTGGTGAGTACTTGCCTACTAAAAAAAACAAAATAGTTGAAGAGCATTACCCCAGTCTGGGTTTCCAGAAGATTGGGGGCAATTCTACTCAGTACGAACTGCCCATTGATGGCTATCAACCTCGAAAATGTTTTATTGAGAAAAAAGAAATATGACGATAACACAACTTGCAGAGCAGTCTGCGCATTTATCACATACCTACCAGGTAACACCTGAGGTCTATTCAAGCTTCCAGCATTGTAGCGGTGACTTAAACCCGTTACACGTTGATGTTGCTTTTGCAAATTCGAAAGGTTTTGAGAAGCTTGTCATGTATGGCAATATACTAAATGCATTCCTTTCACATTTCGTGGGGATGGTTTTGCCTACCCCGAATGTGATGATTCAATCGCAAGATATCAGTTTTAGGAAACCCGTTTTCCTCAATGACAAGATTGTCATAGAATCAAGTATCGACACTGTATCTGAGGCCGTAGATGTTATCTGCTATAAGTTAAACTTCATTAGGATAAAGGATGATAAAAAAGAAATAGTTGCAAAAGGTCACGTACAAATAGGACTCTTAAAATGATGACACAAGAAAAAATATATAGTATAAAGATGCTCGCAAGAAGGATCAGAATCGACATCATCAAAACGGGATATCTTTCCGGTAAGAAGGGTGCCCACTTTGGTGGTAGCCTGTCATTGGTTGAGATTCTGGCTACCCTTTATCACGAATTTGTGAACTACGACCTTAAGGATCTGGAGCATAGAGACCGGGTAGTGCTCAGCAAAGGGCATGCTGCCTTGGCGCTATATTGCACATTAGCAGAACGAGGCTTCATTACTAAAAACGAGCTTGAGACTTTTGAACAAAATGGCAGCGAGTATATAGCACATTGCAAGCGTAATCTCTTAAAAGGACTGGAATTTTCTGGTGGAAGTCTCAGCTTGGGCCTTTCACATGCCGTTGGTGTCGCCTATGCCTGCAAATTAAAAGGACTATCCAACAGAACTTATGTTATCGTGGGTGATGGTGAGTTAAACGAGGGATTAGTATGGGAGTCATTAATGTTTGCCAGTCAGAATAAGCTGAATAATCTAACCCTTATTGTTGACCATAACCATCTACAGGCAGATGGCACTATCGAGGAAGTCATGGATACGGGTCCCCTCAAGGAGAAACTATCTTCCTTTGGGTTTGAAACCCAAGAGGCAGACGGCCATTCTGTTGAATCGCTTTATTCGGCATTTAGTTGTCCTTCTGCGACGCGACCAAGTGCCGTTATTGCGGAAACAATCAAAGGCAAGGGGGTATCATTTATCGAAAACAAAGTGAAGTGGCACCATGGTAGCCTGAATGAATCACGCTATCAAAAGGCACTTAAAGAATTGGGGGAGGATTGGCATGGCTAATATCAATATACAACAATATGCAGGTATCGGACAGGCTGCCGCCATCTTTGGAATGTTCCTGCCAGACAACGTAGAACAATACACTAATATAAATGTTCTCTCTGCAGATATGTCTGTGGCTGCAAGCTTGGATAGATATATTTATCAAAATCCAGACAAGTTCACAGAAATAGGTATTGCTGAGCAGAATTTAGTGGGTATTGCCGCTGGTATGGCTTCTGAAGGTTTCACGCCCATTGCTGTTGCACAAGCTGCATTTATCACAATGAGAGCTTTCGAGATGGACCGTCAATACTTAGGGTACATGAAGAATAAAGTTATCCTTGTTGGACTGAATTCTGGATTCTACCTCCAATATTTTGGCAACACCCATTATTGTCTTGAAGACCTGGCTATCCTTCGCAGCATACCCAATATGACCATCCTTTCACCAGCCGATGCTGGGGAGTCCGTTATGGCAATGGATGCTGCATTAAGACATGATGGTCCTTCTTATATCCGACTGACTGGTGGATCCCAGGCCCCTACCGTATATTATAACCAGTGTGATTTCGTCATTGGTAAAGATATCGTGTTGAGAGACGGTTTTGATGTCTGTATCTTTGCTACCGGCGCTTGTGTCGGCTATTCCTTACAAGCAGCCAACATTCTCTCTGAAACATATCAGATAGAAGCAACAGTAATAGATGTACACACTTTGAAGCCTTTCGATACGGATACTGTAGAAAAGGTTAAGAACTACCCACTGCTCGTTACTGTTGAGGAGCATAGTATAGTTGGAGGACTTGGAAGTGCCTTGTCGGATTTCACCTCATCACAAGGTGGCTATCCACCGATTATGAAATTAGGTGTTGACGACATCTTCTCTAAACCTGGAGATTATGATTTTCTTATGGCTCAGCATCATCTGACACCAGAAGCTATCGTAAACGACATCTATCAAAAATTAAAGAAATGACAAAAACTGCTATAATTACAGGATGCAACCGTGGATTAGGCAAAGCCTTAATGAAGGCCTTCGCTGAGAATGGCTATGATATCATTGCCATAGTCAGGAATTTGAGTAGTGATTTTGAAGAACTTGCCAAAGGACTTCAGGATCAAGGTTGCAATATTTATCCTATATGTGCTGAATTGTCAGACAAGAATTCAATATTGAAGGCCATTAACACTATTATTGCACTAAATAAGCCGATTGATGTGTTGATTAATAATGCTGGCGTGAACTACAGCAAGCCGATCTTTTTTATGGAATATGAAGAAGTAGAAAAGAGTTTTCTTATTAATTATCTTGCCCCTTTCCTACTAACAAAAGAAATAGGCAAGCTTATGGTGAGACAAGGCTTTGGCAATATCATCAATATTTCTTCTGTAACAAGTCTGGTGACCATGGCTGCAGGAAGTGCATATAATGCAAGTAAGGCATCTTTGAATTATCTCACTATGAGTGCTGCTCAAGAATTATCCCCAATGGGTGTGAGGATTAACGCGATTGCTTGTGGTGTGATAAACTCCAGCATGTTCTCAGAATTGAAACCTGAGATTCAGAAAAAGAATTTGAAAAGAGTAGCCATTAAAAGAACTGCGGAATATGGCGAAATCGCTGACGTGGCTATTTTCTTAAGTTCCGACAAAGCCTCATATATTACAGGGCAAGTAATTAGAGTTGATGGTGGATACGTATAATATAATATAAATTGAATATGGAGAAAAAAGTAATTATTGAGAAATTGAATGAAATCTTCTGTGACGTCTTGGATTTGGACGAGATAGAACTGACGGAAGAAACTACCGCTAACGATATTGAAGAGTGGGACTCCTTAGCTCAGATACAACTTGTTGTTGCTATTGAGAAGGCTTTTGGACTGAAATTTAACTCACAAGAAATCGTTAACTGGAAGAACGTGGGCGAAATGATAACAAGTATTCAAAATAAAAATTTGTAGGATAATGAAAGAAAAGATTATTACAATATTAAATGACCTCAGACCTGAATTCGATTTCGTTGAGAATGTAAATTTCATCGAAGAGGGTATGCTGGATTCTTTTGATATCGTTTCTTTGGTTGATGAATTGGAAGAGACCTTTAAGATAAAAATCCAAGGCACTGATGTGATTGCCGACAATTTCTCTACAGTTGACAACATTATTGCCTTGCTTAAAAAAAGTGGTGTAGAATAATGGATTTTAGTTTTAAGAATAAGAGAATCTCTGGTATATTAACCATCCTCCCTCAGAAAGTCAGGACATTCGAGGATGACATGGGAAACTATAATTTCCCAGAGAAAAAGTCGTTGCGACTAAAAAAAGTGATGGGATATAACACACATCGTATGGCTGATCCCGGACAATGCTCCTCAGATTTCTGTATCCACGGATTACAATACCTCTTTGATAATAATCTGTTAGATAAAGACAGCATTGATGCGTTAATCCTCGTCACCCAATCACCTGACTATTTTATGCCTGCGACAAGCAATCTGATCCAAGGCCATTTCAACATGAAACACGACATGATCTGCCTTGACATAAACCAAGGTTGTGCCGGATTTGAAATTGGATTGATTCAGTCTTTTATGCTTTTAGATCAGGAATCCATTAACAAGGTTGTTCTTTTGAATGCCGACGTCCTGAGTCCAAAGGTATCAATACATGACCGCAACAGTTTTCCTTTGGCAGGAGATGCAGCCTCTATCACAATTGTTGAAAAATGCAGCGATGACAAAGAAATCCTTGCATCTGTTAAGATGGATGGTACAGGAGCTAAAGCGCTTATGATTCCAGCAGGAGGGTTTAGAATGCCTGCAACAGCAGAAACGGCTATTGAATATGAAGACGAAGCGGGTAACCTTCGCTCATTAAATCATCTCGTTATGCAAGGAGATGATGTTTTCAATTTCGTTCAACAAGAGGTTCCTACAATGATCCATTCTTTATTGGAAAAAGCCAAGATGGGCGTGAATGATATAGACTGGTTTATGTTCCACCAGCCTAATAAGTTTATGTTGAACAAACTGGCAGATGCAATCGGTGTACCATACGAGAAGATGCCGAGTAATATCGTCGAGAACTTTGGCAATGCCAGTGGAGTTACCGTTCCTACCTGTATTTCATACAATCTTGGAGAAAAATTAGAAAAAGAGTCTTATAAGATGTGTCTTTCTGGTTTTGGGGTAGGACTCACGTGGTCGGCTATCATTATGGAAATAGGACATTTGAATTTTAATAGAATTATTGAGTTTTAATAATATGGAAGAATTAAAGGTAAAATTGGCAGAAATCTTGGAAGTAGACAATGTCGAGGATAAAGATGTTTTAGAGGATTTTGATTATTGGGATTCTTTAGCAATTCTCTCAATTATCTCCATGGCCTCTGAGAATTACAAGAAGACGTTCAAGGCAGCTGATATCAGGAGTTGCGAGACAATAGCTGACCTTTGTGCACTGATTTTAGGCTGAATGGATACATATACTATCATAACAGGTGCGACCTCGGGAATCGGTCTGAACATAGCAAAAAAGCTCTCAAGTGAGAGAAACATTCTTCTTCTTGGCAGAAGTCAGGAGAGGCTTGACAAGGCTATCGCTCAAATGAAGGCTGTTAATACCATCGGTTTGGTCTGCGATTTGAATACTGACAGAAGAGTATTAGCATCAAGGCTTTCTGAGTTCATAACTTCCCGTGACATTCAAGTTGATACGCTGGTTCATTGCGCAGGTATAAGTCAGATTATGCCTGCCAGAAGGTTTGAAACCAATACCATCGATATGATTTTCAATGTGAATGTCCTATCTGTTATGGAGTTAATAAAGGTTCTCCTGAAAAAAGAGAATAAGGGTGCTCTTAGAAATATTCTTCTCATATCATCACTGGCATCTATCAGGGGAGAAAGAGGGAACGCTATTTATGCAGCCTCCAAGGGCGCACTCAATTCATTAGCAGTTACACTCGCCAAGGAGCTGGCGCCGAAAGTTCGTGTAAACACCATTTCCCCTGGTACCGTAGAGACTCCTATGACGCAATCGTTTCTGGACACAGAAGAAGGACAGACTCACTTAGAGACATATCCTTTAGGAGTGGGGCATTGTGAAGAGATCGCCAACCTTGCCTCTTTCTTATTGTCTACCGATTCGAGATGGATAACTGGACAGAATATTGTCATTGACGGGGGGCGATCTACTTATTAACAAACGACTATTATGGCAGAATACGTAAGCTATAAAGAAATACCTTCTATCCTTGGAATAGAAAGAAAGGATGTCGTTTTGCTGACATCGGATATTACAGACTTGTTCCTTCAATGTCAAGAGCATGGCGAGTCATTTGATGCCAATATTCTGATAAATCGGTTTCAGGAGGCTATCGGCAAAGATGGCACTCTCTTAATTCCCACATACAATTGGGGGTTCTGTCAAGGCAAGACCTTTGACTATAAAAAGACACCAAGCAAAACCGGGGCCATCAGTAATGCGGCTTTAAGGAGAAAAGACTTTAAACGTACCAAACACCCCATCTACTCCTTTGCTGTTTGGGGAAAAGACACAGATTACCTCTATTCTTTAAATAACATTGAGTCCTTCGGTCCTGACTCTCCTTTCGCATATTTGGAAACAGTTAATGCTAAGAATGTATTTATCGGAGCCTCTCTACGAAACAGCTTCACTTATATACACTATATAGAACAAAAATTAGGTGCCAGTTATCGCTATTCCAAAACATTTAAGAGTCACTATGTTGATGAAACTGGGGAAGATAGTGTACGAGAATATGCCATGTACGTAAGAGACCTGGAAAGAAATGTGGTCTGTGCCCCAGACCCTTTCGTCGATGACTTGTATATACATCAGGTTGTTAAAAGCGGAAATATTAATCATGTCCCCTTTGAGGTTATTAAATTTAGCGATGTCACACCTTTTATTGAAAATGACATCTTAAACCACAGAAGTAAGAACTTATGCAAATTTGATGGACAGTAATGTCTATTCTTTAAATACAAAATATGAGTAAAAAACTATATTATAGTTCTTGTGCCATTGCGGCACCACATATTGGAGTCGTAATTGATGATATCCTTTCAGCAAAACAAGAAGGGCACGAGGTATATTGGGCTTATTGCCAATGTGCCCTTTCTACATGCTTTATGAACCTGAATGGCTACAATAGTATATGCCACCTATGTCATTGTATGTACCATCAATACAAGAAAACATACGGACAGGGCATACACCTTTTGCCTATTAATCGGTCGATGGTAAATAATAATCATCAGCTCTACGATTTCCAAAGTATCGAGGAACTCAAGCATTTCACGTATCGTGATGTTGAGGTCGGAAATTCTATTTTATCTTTATACTATACAGTTACCCGAGATCTTGATATGGCACGATTAGAGAAATTCCATGCTTTCACTAAGCCTTTGATACGTGAAATGTGTGGTCTTGTCGATTATGCCTATCAACTAGTTGAGCAAATAAGACCTGACGAGATAATTATTCATAATGGCCGCCTCTATGAGAACCGTTTCTTCTATGATATAGCAAGGGCAACAAATACAGCTTTTAAGGCTGTAGAAACAGTGGGCGGTCATGGAGAGCCATATGCAAAAATGAGTTATCCCGGTGCGCTTCCACACAATATCGAAAAATGGAATCAATTAGCAATTAAATCATGGAATCAGGCCAAAGAATCTGAGGAAGAGAAATATAGAATCGGGTCCTCATTCTTTGAACGGAGAAGAAATGGAGAACTTGTAGTTGATGTAAAAGTCTATGTTGCCAACCAAAAGAAGGGTCTTCTACCTGAAGGATTTGATCCTACAAAAAGAAATATAGCAATTTTCACATCATCACAAGATGAGATAGTTGCCTTAGGTGATGATTGGAGCTATGACCAACTTTTCCCAAACCAACATGAAGCCATTGGATATATTCTCAATCATTCTGTACCTGACATACACTATTATATAAGAATACATCCAAACCTAAAAGGTGTTCTGTATAAAGACCATACTGACCTCTATAAATACGACAAACTGCCAAATGCCACTGTCATTCCACCAGAAAGTCAGGTTAGTAGCTACGATCTCATGGACGCATGCGAAAAAGTTATCACATTCGGTTCTTCTGTGGGTCTTGAGGCCTGTTATTGGGGCAAGCCATCTATTCTTATCGGCCATACCGGCTATGAACTATGTGGTGCTGCCTATCACATCAAAAAACTTGCAGATCTTATGCCTGCTATTGAGGGGAATCTTCCACCTAAGCCAAAAGAGGCCGCCATCAGGTTTGCGTACTTCGTACTTGACAGAAAGTACAAGGTTGACAAGACCGTCATCGATATTGGGGTGAAGACGAAGAAACTTATGAGGACGACATTTACCTACACATCATATTTTAAGTTGTGGAATTCACAGACACTCTATCAGATAGTATTTTATTGGTACTATTGTATACTGCCCAAATTTACAAAGCCCAAATACCATTTCCCTTGGAAATAATAATCGAGTAGGAGATACGGCGGTTCCTCAACCTTTCAGCACCGCGGATGCGCACTATAGATTAGCAAATCAATGTAATCGTACGCATAGTGTTTTCTTCTTAACAACGGATTTAACGGATTTTACGGATTCATGGATTTCACGGATTTTTCCAATTATCCGAGATTTCCACTTCTTTCGCAAGAAAATCCGTTTAATCCGTTAAATCCGTTGTTGTTAAAAACTTCTCAGTATCCCATGCAGCTCGTAGTGCCGAGGGCCGTCAGCACGGCCGACAGGACGCTGATCGTGGTCTGGAGGATGAACCTCAGGATCTGTTTCTTCCCATCCAAGGGGGATGGCATCTACGGGTCGTCCGGATGTCAGTTTGCGGTCGTTCGGATAAGGTTTGGCGGTCGTCCGGATAATCCCTTGAGGGGTATAGGGATTATCTCGACAACCGCCACAAGATACTCGGATAGGTCGCAGGAGATATCAGAACAACCCGTAAGTGCCAGCCTATGTTTATATAGTCATATACAAATAATTAGAGCGGGAACCAATGCCGAAATCCTCGGTATAGGTCTCCCGCTCTTTGTTTCCCCTGCTGATTTCTAAGATTTCTCCTTACCTTTAAAGGACTTGACCTTCATGCCTAACTTGTCGGGCATAACAGCATTGAGCAGGATGCCGACAATGGCAGCGATGGCGAGGCCCGACAGATGGATGGGACCCATGGCGATGTCGTCGTTGGCACCGTACTTCACGCCGATGGCAAGCACCAGTATGAGAGCAGCCACGAATACGTTGCGCGAACTCTTCAGGTCTACCTTCTCCTCCACAAGATTGCGCACGCCGACGGCCGAAATCATGCCGTAGAGTATC
>ERZ842401.6308-NODE-6308-length-12700-cov-5.061052_pt1 | contig 12700 bp, 10 predicted proteins | sample MGYA00521270_ERZ842401 | MGnify/ENA primary metagenome ERZ842401 (study PRJEB31892, sample SAMEA3878208) | bioreactor metagenome | biome: Moose rumen | place: Sweden | collected 2011-10 | study: EMG produced TPA metagenomics assembly of the PRJEB12797 data set... | reverse complement strand
GTCATCGTCGTCGACGACCTCGCCTCCACCATGGCCGCCGCCATCGTCACCAAGAAGCGTGGCCTCCGCCTGGCCCATCTTGTAGCCGGCACCCGCTCGTTCGACATGAATATGCCCAAGGAAGTGAACCGCCTTGTTATCGACGCTCTCTCAGACTACCTCTTCACCGCAGGCATCCGCAGCAACAGCGTGGCCACCCGCGAACAGGCCGAGGGTTCCAACACCTACATGGTGGGCAACATCCTCATGGACACACTGCGCTTCAACCACCAGCGGCTGTGCAAGCCCAGCATCAATGTCAGCGAAGGGCAATACCTGGTTTTTACCTTGAACCGAAAGGCGCTGATGGCCAACGAGGAGAAATTGAAGCAGCTGCTTGATGCCATGATTGCATCTGCTGGCGAAACGCCCATCATTGCCCCACTGCGCGGACAGGCTTTGAAAGTTGTCAACAAGCTCAAACCTCAGAACTCAAACCTCAGAACCCAAAACTCACTCAGCTATCTGGAGTTCGGTTGGCTCACCGCCCATGCCAAGGGCATCATCACCGACAGCGGCAACGTAGCCGAGGAAGCCACGTTCAACGGTGTCCCCTGCATCACCCTCAACAGCTACACCGAACATCAGGAGACCGTCACCATAGGCTCCAACGTGCTTGTCGGTGAAGATCCGCAGCGCCTGGGGAAAGAAATTTCCAAGATGATTAGCGGCCAATGGAAGAAATGCGCCCTGCCCGACCGCTGGGATGGTCGCACGGCAGAGCGCATCGTACAGATTCTGGTATAATTCAGATAGTTATTTCGCCGCAGAGGCTCTGGTTCATGAACTTGCGCACCTGCTCGTTGTCGTCGTACTTGCCCTGAAGATACATGAGCTTGGTAACGGCAGCTTCGACGGTACTGTTGCGACCACTGATGACGCCCGCCTCCTTCAGCTGGTAGCCCGTGTCGTAACGCGACATCTCCACGGCTCCCTGCATACACTGACTAATATTGACAATGACCTTGCCCGCAGCCGTTCCCTGCCGCAACGCACCGAGAAGCCACGGACTCTGCGGCGCATTGCCGCTGCCAAAGGTTCGCATGACGATGCTGCGCAGGTTGGGCGTGGCAATAATGTGGCGAATAAGGTCTTCACGCACGCCGGGGAACAACGAGAAGATGATAACGTTCGCATCAAGCCTGAACTGCGGCACCATGGGTTTACGGAAGTTGGGCTGATGAATAAACTCCTCATGGTAGGCAATCTCTACGCCCGCATCGGCCAGGTGCGGGTAGTTGAACGACTCGAAGGCGTTGAATTCCTCGGCACTTTGCTTCGTGGTACGATTGCCACGCATCAGATGGCCGTTGAAGTAGACGCACACTTCGGGCACGATGGCCGTCCCGTCCTGATGGCGCGCCGCAGCTATCTCGACAGAGGTGATAAGATTCTCTTTGCCGTCGGTTCGCAGCTGGCCAATGGGCAACTGTGAACCCGTGAGGACAACCGGTTTCGTCAGATTCTGCAACATAAACGACAGCACCGAGGCCGTATAGGCCATGGTGTCAGTCCCATGAAGTACGACGAAGCCGTCGTACTCGTCATAATGGTCGCTGATGATATGCACCAGCTCCGTCCACAACTTTGGCGACATGTCGCTGGAGTCTATGGGCGGATTAAACTGGTACACGGAAATCTCTGTCTGAAAATGCTCCAGCTCGGGCACAAAACTGCGCAGGTGCTCGAAGTCGAAGGGCTCCAGTGCACCGGTCTGCGGGTTCCGGTTCATGCCGATGGTGCCCCCGGTATAGACAAGAAGAACCTTAGAAGCGTACATCAAGCTCTACGTCTACAAGATTATAGTTGTGATGACCTGCCCGCTCGTTTACACGGGCATACTCCAGGTTGAGCTGCAAGTTCTTGGAGAAGAGATAGTCGGCGCCCACCTCGTAGTATGTCTTGCTGGAGGCCCATGTCTTCTGGTCGCGGTAGCAGTCGTAGCGCGCCTTGACGTGGCACTTATTCTTTTTGATAGGAGCAATGGCCAGCGCATAGAGACCGTCGGCCTTGTCGCCCTTGGTCACGTCCGAGCCATAGCCCTGACTGTGAATGTACTCCGAGCGGAAGGTCCAGTCACTCTTGGCAAATTCCAACGAGAAGGCATAGCGGTTCTTCTCGCCTACCCCCTCACGATAGCCGTTCCATCCGAAGGCACCGAGGCGCAGGCCCTTCACTGGCATAATCCACATACCTCCGATAATGTCCTTGCGGTTGTTGCGATCCTTCACGTTGATACCCTCGCCGTTGAACACACCAACCTGATAGTGCAGCCAGTAATGACCAGCCAGCTTCAGGAAGTCGCCTTGCAGCTGTAAGCCGAAGTCACGGCCATTGCTGGCCTGTTCGCCCGTTCTGTCACTGAAGCCGGCCAGCTTCGACACATTCTGCGAGTAGCTCATAAAACCCTGAGTGACGGGGTGCATGGGATTCTCGTATGTGAAAGGACGCTTGAACTGTCCGACCTTGACGCGGAAGAAGTCAAATTTCTGCCATTCACCCCACCAGTCGACCATACGGATGGTGAGGCTGTTATCCTTACCCGAGACGTCTTTGTCGAAGGAGTTACCATTGACCTGCATCTGGAACTTATAGGCAAAGTCTTTCGCCGCATGTCCGTCAATAGAGACACGGGCCAAGCGAAGGTTGAACGTATTGCTTTCTGCGTTCTTCTTATCGCTGGCCTGATATTGCAGCATACCGTATCCGCTCAGCTTCATATCGCCAAACCACTTTTTCTCCTGGGCACTGGCCGTCGTCGCAAGCATGGCGACTGCCACCAAAGTCATTAATTTTTTCTTCATAGTTTCATTGCAAATTAAGTTACTTGTGCAAAGGTACGAAAAAAAATCGTAATTCATTAATTCTTATTCAGATAAATTTCGTATCTTTGCCATCCACATGAATTGACGCTTATGAAACGACTCCTGCTCTTGGCCATGCTGGCCCCGCTTTTTGTCCATGGCCGTCACCAGATACTGGCCCCCAACTTCAAGTCGCTGCAAGTAATTCTGAACGACGATTTTACTGCACTTCCCATCATGCAGCTGGGCTCCGGCGATGTGCTCCACATCGGCTTCGACGAGCTGTCGCACACCTACCACCGCCTGGTCTACCAGCTGGAACCCTGTAACCCCGACTGGACTCCCGTCGACGGTCTGTTTGAAAACGACTGGCTGGCCGGGTTCAACAACATGCCTATTGAGGACTATGAGAACTCCATCAACACCACTGTGCTCTACACCCACTACCAAATGCAGCTGCCCAACGAGAACACCCAGCTGAAGATGAGTGGCAACTACCGCCTGCACATTCTTGACGAGGACGATGACAACAACGAGGTCGTCTGCGTGGAGTTCCGCATTGTTGAACCGCTCACCAGCGTGTTCCTGGGTGTGACTACCAACACCGACGTGGACCTGAACCAAAGCCATCAGCAACTGTCCATGACCATAAAATACAACTCCCTGCGCGTAACCAACGCCGAGGAGCAGGTTCAAACCTTCGTGCTGCAGAATGGCCGTGAGGACAACATGAAACAGAACGTCCGCCCCAACTACAACACTGCCACGGGGCTGACCTGGGAGCACAATCGCGGCCTTCTTTTCGAAGCAGGCAACGAATACCGTAAGTTCGAGGTGCTTGACCCCAGCCACCCCACCATGGGCCTGGGCTACGTGACCTGGGACGAGGAGCAGGGCCGCTTCCACGCCTTCCCTTTCTTTGCCGAACCCCGCCGCAGCTACATCTACGACCAGGATGCCAACGGCGCCTTCCTCATCCGCAACAGCGACAATGTGGAGATAGACTACACGTCAGACTATGTGCTGGTGCACTACAAACTGAAGCCACAGCGGCGCTATCCTGATGCCCGCATCCTGATTGACGGCCGCTGGACCATTGAGCCGCAGGACAACTACGTAATGGAATGGGACGAAGAAGACCAGTCGTACAACGCCGTCGTACTGCAAAAGCTGGGCTACTACAACTATCAGCTGCTCATGGCCGACTTCGACGGCACCACACATCTGCTGCCCGACGAGGGTTCTTTCTATCAGACGGAAAACAGCTACACAGCCCTTGTCTATTACAAGGGGACTGGCGAGCGCTCATGGCGATTGGTGGGAGTTGCCGAGGCATGCTACAAGAACATCTGAGCCTTCTGGCTTCAGGCCTTGTGGCTCTGCCGATATTCCGCAGGCGTCTGCTTGTATTCATGGAAGAAGGTGCCCATGAAATAGTTAGGGGTATAGAAACCACATTCGTCAGCCACCTGTTCCGTTTCCATGTCCGTGGTTCCCAACAATTTGGCTGCCCTGCGTAGCTTAATGAGCAAGGCCAGGTCGCGCGGGTTCTTGTAAAGATTCTCCGTCACCACCTCATACAGCTGTTGAATGTCCATGCCTCCCTCATCACTCAGCTTGTGCATTGTAAGCTCGTGGTTCTCATTAGCGTTGATGTAGGGCATGATCTTCAGCATCAGGTTGATGAACTCACGAGAAAGTGGCTCATCCTTGGCAGAAACAAATCCCACGGCAGCATCAGCCGGTACCGGTTCCAGCCGCTGGTTGGAATACCCCTCGCAGCGTTCGGCGAAGAAACGTATCTTGCGGATGATGTCACCCTCGGCGTTGTTGCGACGGTCGCGCATACGGGTGTTACGGTTGTAGAAGTAGAAATTGACGATGAGCAGTGCCAGCAGCACCACACCCAGCAGCACCAGCAGGCCCGTGGTGCGCCACCACGGCAGCTTCACATGCACTTTCCACACAAAGCGATTCTCGTCTGGAACATCCTCCTCCCAAACATCTGGGAACATGGACGACTGCACCTCAACATGGTAATCTCCCGGTGACAGGTTGACCATCGGCAAATGCAACAAGCCCTGGCTGTCTACCATGGAAGTGGTGAAGGTGGAATAGGTGTGCCACTGGTTGTCCTGCTCATAGACGCGGACACGATAGTAGGTCTGCATGGGGCGGAAATAGTTGAGGGCAGAGAACACCAGACTGATAGTGTTCTGATCGCTCTTCAGGTTGATGTGTTCTGTGCGCGTCATAGCACGGTCGGTAATGACATTGCCGCCGTACTCCACTCCCGGCTCCACAGGATTGCCGTTCACCAGCATACGTACGAGCTTGGGCTTGATGTCGGTTATCAGATGAGGCTGATTCACCTCCGACAGGTCTGATGGGTTGAACGCCACCACATGCTCTATGCCTTGCATGGCCACGGTGCCGTCGGGCAGCAGAATGGCTTTGCCGTTGCTGAACGACTCGCTCGGCACGTTATCCCCCTCCATGAAGTTGTTGACGAACACCACTTGGTCGTCCTTCACCAGGAAAAAGGTGATTCCACACGACGTGGAAGCCCACATGTTGTGGTCGGCATCCTCCACCAGTGCATGCACCACCTCATTGTTCATGCCCTGTCCTCTACCCAGGAACAGTGGCAGCTCCTTGCCCTGTCGCTCCACGTAAACGCCCTTGCGGGTGGCTATCCAAGTCCATCCACGGCTGTCGACGTATTTACAGTTGGCTCGCTGTCCTTTGTATTCAGTAATGTTCTGGTCCAGCGAGTCCATCATGATGGCATACTTCGTGGCCATCTCGTCGCCCCAAGCATAGGTGCGGAATGACAGTGAGTGCGGACGGGCATAGAGTATGCCACGCTTCTCCGTGCCTATCCAGAGGCCTCCCTGGTGGTCGAAATCCATGGTATTGCAGTCCGTTGCCATGGTCAGCCCATTGGTCAGGTGCAGCTCGGGGATGTGCTCCAGTTCGTGCGTAGAGGGCTGGTAAATCCAGTAACCATATTCACAGGGAATGTAAAGCTTCTCCTTCTGCCTGTCCAGCACCAGGTTGTTCAGATGATAGCCCATTTCCATGATGGTCTCAAAGGTCTGTGTCTCTACATTGAAGAACAGCAGGATGGCCCCCTTGTCGCCATTCCTTATTTGGAAGAAGCCCTTGTGATACGGCAACACCACCGACGAGCTGGCATATTTTTTGCCCGTGGACTCCCATTCGTATGCCTGAACACGGCACTGCATATTGCCAAGCGTGTCGAACCCTACCACGTCACCATTGTCATAAAACATATAGATGTTGTTGTCAAAGACATCAACGTCCTGCAAGCTTTGCTCACGCATCATGGGAAAGGTCTGCTTGTGAGCGATGGAGTAGAGTCCCTTGCCCGTCAGGAGCCACATGCCCCCGTTCTGGTCGGCGAACAAGTCGAGCACAGGCTCGTTACACCCCATTTGGCGTATCACGCTATCTACGTTTTGAATATAGCGCTCCGTCATCAAGTCCAGGCACATCAACTTGCGCTTGTCCTTCAGCCAAATATGATGTTTGCGGTCAAAATACAGGTGATAGTGACCGCGGTACTGAGGCAGCGGGTATTCATACTCGGGGCTGATGTCGGCGTGGGTAAACGCCTTGCCATCGAAGAAATTAAGGTTGCCGATGGTAGAGATAATCAGTCGGCCGGTCTTCGTGCATTTCACTACCTGTGCACTGTTGTCGGCCAGGCCGCTGGCTGCATTGATCACAATGAACGAACGCTCCTCCTCCTTGGCATTGGCTTGCAGGGCCAACAACCAGGGCAAGAACACGAATAAACAGATCCGTCCAATTTGTTTCATGTCACGTAGTAAATTGTTGCAAAGATACAAAAAAAAGAAATTGCCACCAAATAATTTCCTGCAAAGTTTCCCTTTTTTGACTGATGGGCCGAGATTTTTCCATGCGGGGCCGAGATTTTTTTGCGCGGGGCCGAGATTTTGAAAAATCTAGCGCCAGATTTTTTTTGCAGGCAGGGCTATGGGGAGCCTGAACGCATGGCCATGAAAAAAGGCTGGCCCCTTGGAGAGGCTCCAGCCTTGCTATGTAAACCGTCGAGGTGACAGGACTCGAACCTGCGACATCCTGGTCCCAAACCAGGAACGCTACCAACTGCGCTACACCTCGAAAAGCGGCTGCAAAGGTAATAACTTTTTTGCAACCGCACAAATTTTTCGCAGATTATTTGATGATGCCTTGCTCGACAAAAATCTTTTTCAACGCGATGACCGAACGTTCCACCTGCTCGTTGGTGTGCGTGGCCATCAGGGCATAGCGCACAAGCGTGTCCTGCGGTGCGCAGGCAGGCGGAATGACAGGATTGATAAACACTCCGGCGTTGAAAGCCAGTGCCGTAACGAGGAACGTCTTCTCCACATCGCGCACATAGAGCGGGATGATGGGGCTCTCGGTGTCGCCAATCTCGAAGCCCTCCTCACGGAAGCGTTTCAGGGCGTAACGGGTCACGTTCCACAGTTTTTCAATGCGCTCCGGCTCGTTCTGGATGATGTGAAGGGCCTCCATGGCTGCTGCCGTGGCGGCTGGCGTGTTGGATGCCGAGAAAATGTAGGTGCGGCACGAGTGGCGCAGCCAGTTGATGGTGTCGGTGTCGGCAGCAATGAATCCGCCAATGCTGGCCAACGACTTGGAGAACGTGCCCATGATGAGGTCGACATCCTTCGTCAGCCCAAAGTGGTCGCATACGCCCCTGCCCTGCCGGCCGAAGACACCAATGCCATGAGCCTCGTCCACCATCACGGAGCAGTTGTACTTCTTCTTCAGCTCAACAATCTCCGGAAGCTTGGCTAAGTCGCCCTCCATGGAGAAGACGCCGTCCACCACAATCAGTTTGATGGCTTCCTCGGGCAGCTTCTGCAGCACACGCTCCAGGTCTTCCATGTCGTTGTGCTTGTAGTGCAGCTGCTTGGCAAACGCAAGTCGACGACCATCGACAATGCTGGCATGGTCGCGGTCGTCGCAAATGACGTAGTCGTCTTTACTGAGCAGTGCGGGTATGACACCCTGATTTACACTGAAGCCAGTGGAGAAACAAAGACAATCGTCTTTCCCAATGAACTGGGCAATCTCTTTTTCCAACTGGACGTGAAGGTCGAGTGTGCCGTTCAGAAAACGGCTGCCAGCACAGCCTGTGCCGTACTTATCAAGAGCTTCCTTGGCTTTGTCTATTATGCGCTGGTCGCCCGTCAGGCCTGTGTAGGCATTCGAGCCAAACATCAAAACCCTGTGGCCTCCCATTTCAACCTCAGTACCCTGCTTGCCTGTGATGGCGCGGAAGTAGGGATAGACCCCTTTGGCCATAAATTCCTGAGGAAGTCGATACGATTTGTATCTCTCTTGTAGTTGTCCCATAACTATTTATAGGTTTTCATTTTGTTTCAGGCTGCAAAGTTACACAAAATTCTGCAATTACGGCTCATTTTTCCTGAAAATGTTTCAATTAATCATTTTTCTTTCTCATTTTGGCTGTATTTTGTCCGAAATTTAGTACATTTGCATCCATGCAAGAGAAGAAGAAACACATTGTATTCATTGTAAACCCCATTTCGGGCACCAACTCGAAGAAAGGTTTTGACAAGATTGTCGAAAAAACGCTTGATCACGGCGTCTTCGACTGGCAAATCATCCGGACGGAATATGCCGGGCATGCCGAAGAACTGGCAACGAGATGCGCCCAGGACGGTGTGGACATCTGTGTGGCCGTGGGCGGCGACGGAACGGTGAATGAAGTGGCTCGCGCCTTGGCTGGCAGCCAGACCGCACTCGGCATCGTTCCCTGTGGCTCGGGCAACGGACTGGCCCGCCACCTCTGCCTGCCCATGAGCATGAAGGGGGCGCTGGGCATCATCGCCCAGGGAGCGGTGGACTACTTCGACTATGGCATCATCAACGGCCATCCCTTCTTCTGCACCTGCGGCATGGGGTTCGACGCATTCATCTCGCTCAAGTTCGCACAGTCGGGCAAGCGAGGACTGGCCACCTACGCCAAGATGGTGCTGGCCGAGGGCATGAAGTACAAGCCTGCCAGCTATGATATTTGTGTGGAGGACGAGCACGGCAACGACCAGCACTATGAAGCTTTTCTCATTGCCTGCGCCAACGCTGCGCAGTACGGCAACAACGCCTACATAGCCCCTGGGGCATCCATGCAAGACGGACTGCTCGATGTCATCATCATCGAGCCGTTCAAAGGCATCGGTGGCCCTCGTGTGCTGATGGATCTCATGCTGAAAACCATCAAGAGCAACAGCCACGTCAGGAACTTCCAGGCACGAAAGGTGCACATACACCGCTCGGAAGAGGGAGCTGTACACTTTGACGGCGACCCTTCGGTCATGGGGCAGGACATTGACATCGCCATCGTGCCCAAGGGGCTGAAGGCCGTAGTCAATGCAAAAGCCATTGAGGACAAGGCGCAGCCCAACCACATGATGGATACTCTGTCGCACCTGGGGGAGAAGCACAGAAAATAATAAATAGGTACACGAACATATTTAAAATATGCAGAACGACAACTTGCTGGAGCTGTTCCCCATCGTCGACGACGAAGGGCACACCTTGGGCTCTATCACCCGGGGCGAGGCCCACAACGGCTCACGCACACTACACTTCGAGCAGGAATATATATAAAATTCTTCGGTCAATAGCCACATGCAAAGTCTTCTGGTCTTCCTCATCGTGGCAGCAGCCGTCGGCTATGCCTGTTGGCGCATCAGCAAAGCCATCAGCACAGCCCAAGACCCCTGCGCCGGATGTGCTGGATGCCCACTAAAAGATGCAAAAAGCAAAAATAAGAAATGCAATAAGAAAAAACAGCCTGAAAAATTTGGCAGAAACGAAAAAAAACACTAACTTTGCATCCGCAATTTAAAAGGTGCCTTGGATGAGTGGCTTAGTCAACGGTCTGCAAAACCGTCTACAGCAGTTCGAATCTGCTAGGCACCTCGCAGAAAGAATCCCGAAAGTTCCAAAAGGAAATTCCGGGATTCTTCTTTTTTACTGTTTAATCTTCTCCCACGAGTTATTCTGGGAAGCGTTGATGCTGAAGAGGATGTCGTAGACGGCCTCCTTCTCCTTCGGGGTGCCCTTGCCTTTGTAGATGCTGGCCAGTTCGTCCTTCTTATAGTCAGTCCATATCTGCGGCAGCAGGCTCAGCGGCTTCTCGTCGTGGGCCGCCTTCAAATCTTCCTCCAGCGCGGTGGAGATGGCGGTGCGCCCGCGCTCCACGTTGCTGGCCATTTCGTCGAGTCCCTTGCGATAGTAGTCGTACTGCAACTGGCGGAAAGGCTTCATGGCCTCGTCGAGATAGTCGTTGATGATGGCGAAGCGGTTGCGCGAGTCGTCGAACGACTTCCAGCCAGGGAAGCTCAAGTTCTGCGCATTGTTCACCAAATTCATGCAGCGCTGCAACACGTCGGTGCCTCCCATGGGCGCAAAAGTGTCAAGGTCGAGACCGATGATGAGGTAAGCGTAGTAGGCGACGAGTGCAACGAGCTGGTTGTCGACGACCTCCTCGTTGAAGTTCAGCTGGTCGAACTGCAAAAACTCGAAGTCGAAGTTCTTGTCGCGGTTGTTGTAGATAGTGGTGGTGTAGGCCGAGTTGTAGACGGGGCGGTTGGCCTGGATGAGCGCCGAGCAGGTGAACTTGTTCTCGCCGGCGTCGTACTTCGACACGGTGATGTTGAACACACACTGAATGCGCTCGTTTTCCTGAAACTGCATGGCGGTCCACTGGCGCTCGTTGATAAACTGCTCCAGCGTCTGCTGCAGGTTCTCGAACACCGACTTGTCGGTGCCCTGCACCTGCGAGCTGTTGATGTTAATCTTCGCCTGAATTTCCTGTGCTCCGGCGGGAAGAGGCGAAAAACAAGAAATGATAAATGATAAACACACTACCACCATCATTCGCCAGTTACTACTATCGTTATGTTTCATGCTGTCTCTCGTTTATCATTGATCATTAATCGTCAGGATTAGGGAGTCAGGGGGAGACAATTTCCCCCTAACTCATCCCATTTAGCCTTAATAGTTCTCGGGTTTCACCTGGAAGTAGGCCTGGGCATGGTCGCAGACGGGGCATACCTCGGGAGCCTCCTTGCCAATGACGATGTGGCCGCAGTTGGAGCACTGCCAGATGACGTCGCCGTCCTTCGAGAACACACGCTTGTCCTCAATGTTCTTAAGCAGCTTGCGATAGCGCTCCTCGTGTTCCTTTTCGATGGCACCCACCATCTCGAACTTCTCGGCAATCTCGTCGAAGCCCTCCTCGCGGGCCTCACGGGCCATGCGGGCATACATGTCGGTCCATTCGAAGTTCTCGCCGTTGGCAGCATCGGCCAGGTTTACGGTGGTTCCGCTCACCTTGCCGCCGTTCAGGTACTTGTACCAGATTTCGGCGTGCTCCTTCTCGTTGGCTGCCGTCTCTTCAAATATCTTACTAATCTGCACGTAGCCGTCCTTCTTGGCCTTCGAGGCAAAGAAGGTGTACTTGTTGCGTGCCATGGACTCGCCTGCAAAAGCCTCTTGCAGGTTCTTCTCGGTCTTTGTTCCTTTCAGTTCTTTCATGTTTTTAGTGTTAATGGGTTAATAATGTTACTAATTCGTCGACGATGTCTTTCGCCACCTGCCCCTTGGGCTTCTTGTCGTAGTCCTTGCGCCCCTGCGCCGAGATGATGGCCACCTGGTTCTCGTCGGAGCGGAAGCAGGTGCCCTCGTTGCGCAGCGAGTTGAGCACGATGAAGTCCAGATTCTTCTTCGCCAACTTCTTCTCAGCGTTCTGCTGCTCGTCGTTGGTCTCCAGGGCGAAGCCCACCAGCACCTGGCCGTTGCCCTTCATGCGCCCCAGCTCAGCAGCGATGTCGGGGTTGGGCACAAGGTGGATGTCAAGCGTCTCCCCCACCCGTTTGATCTTCTGGTTGGCCACTTCTGCCGGGCGGAAGTCGGCCACGGCAGCACAGAGGATGGCAGCATCGGCCTCCTTGAAGGCTTCCACGGCCACATCGCGCATCTGCATGCAGCTTTCCACGTCAACGCGCCGTATGCGAGGATGGCTCACCGTCTGTGAGACAGGGCCGGCAACGAGCGTGACATCGGCTCCCCTGCGAGCGCACTCCTCGGCCAGGGCAAAGCCCATCTTGCCGCTGCTGTAATTGCCGATGAAACGCACAGGATCCAGCTTCTCGTAGGTGGGGCCGGCGGTAATCAGAATCTTCTTTGAGTGTAAAGTGTTGAGTATAGAGTTTGCTTCCGCAGTAGAATCTGCGCCTCTATCAGTGGCGGCAGCAAACTCTACCTCTCTACACTCTACACTCGTGAAAAACTCGTCGAGTTTTTCCACAATGTTCTCCGGCTCTTCCATACGGCCCTTCCCTTCGAGCCCGCTGGCCAGGAAGCCGCTCTGCGGCTCAATGATGTAATTGCCAAAGGAGCGGAGCCGGTCGAGGTTCTGCTGCGTGGCGGGATGCGCCCACATGCGGAAATTCATCGCGGGGGCGACGATGACGGGCCCCGTGTGGGAGATGTGATAGGTTGAAAGCGCGTCGTCCGCCAGCCCGTACGCCATTTTCGCGAGGATGTTCGCCGTGGCGGGGGCGATGAGCAGCAGATCCGCCTGTTCGGCCAGATCGATGTGTTCCGGCTTCCAGTCCGGCGTCTCCCAAAGATCTGTCACGACGGGATTTCGGGAAATCGTGAAGAATGTCCGCGGCGTGACAAGCTGCATGGCGGATTTCGTCATGATGACATGGACGTCATGGCCCGCCTTGACGAGCTGCGAGCAGAGGTCTGCGCCTTTGTAG